>JGI24023J19991_10002967_pt1 | contig 12108 bp, 9 predicted proteins | sample Cruoilmetagenom1_FD_19991 | JGI IMG/M metagenome (IMG submission 19991)
AATTCATGGTCAAAGGGCGTTATGCGCGGCATCCCTGTTGAGGAATTGAACATAGAGGGCCTTAAAGATGCCGTCGCGATTTTCAATGGAGACAATATTCTTGTAGGGCTATTGCTCACCTTCAACAAAAGTAAGTTCGATAGCTTGAACGCTATGGCCAAACAAAATTATCAAACAGTCAGCTCGCAAATCCCATATGTTGGTGATAAGCTTGTAAAATATAAAGATGGTGTTCCAGAAACGCTAAAAGAAGGAGCTCTTTATGTCTCCATTCGATTTAAGACGACTTCCCACCTCTGTGCTTGTGGATGTGGTGAACGGGTAGTTGCTAAGTTGTCTCCGAATGATTGGAACATGCTATATAATGGTCGAGACATAACGCTAAACCCATCAATTGGGAATTGGTCATTTGACTGCAGATCTCATTACTTTATCCGTAAAAACAAAATTGTCTGGGCTAGTGATATGACAGATGAACAAATTGACCGTGGGCGAGTGTTTAATGCTAATCGTAAAAAAGCTGTTTTAGAGACAGCTGTTGGAGGAGCAAAGCAACCCCAACCGTTGCCGAGGAAAATTACTCGAGTCAATAAAGAAAAGAAGGATAAGTCACGCCTACCGTTTTGGCTTAGTTGGTTTATATTCTGGAAATAACATAAGACTTTATATGTAGTAAAACAGAAGTTTTGTTATGACTTGTTGTCCACAAGTTTCTATTCTTGAACTTGCTGTACCGATATCCACCATGCTTCAATGTTCCAACAGAGCAACCGCATCTGCCTTGTGTCCAGGCGACAAATGTGCATACCGCAACGTCATTTTATAGTTTGAATGACCTAATAGTTCACGGACTGTATTTAGAGAGACGCCGGCCATTACGAGTTTTGAGGCAAAGTGATGGCGCATATCGTGCCATCGGAAGCCTTCTATTTTGGCGTCTTTCAAAATGCCTGACCATGCTTTTTGGACATTGTTGAATGGTTTGCCGCTCTTGCTCTCAAAGACATATATGGGATAATTGTTTTCTTCCTTCCAATCTTTCAAGCATCGCAATGCATCTGCATTGAGGGGGATATGGCGGACCTTTTTGCTTTTGGCAATTTTAGCTTCCACAGTTACTTGCTTGAGGCCAAAATCAACATTTCGCCATTTGAGCTTAAATATTTCACTTTTTCTCATACCTGTGTTGAGAGCTAAAATTATCATAGGACGCATATGATCAATGAAGCGCTGATCGTGCAGGTCTGGCAATAGGGGGTAGTTTCTCTCGCGGCGCCAACGATTGGCGATTACGCGTTTCGCGCGCGCCATTTCTTCGCGCCGATAAACTGTCAGCACTAAAGAGCGTTCTTCATCAACGGAAAGATAGCGGACAATTTCATTGCCGTCGGAGCGGAGCATCTTCATTTTAACGAGTGGGTTGCTCGCTATAATATCCCACTCAACTGCCTTATTAAATGAGGATCTAAACACGCCGAGTTTACGGTTGAGCGTGTCATTAGATTTAGAAGTCTTGAGCATTTTAACTCGCCACCTCTCGACCTCGGCCAAAGTAATGCTTGAAATTTTCTTAGTCATGAATTCTTCAAAATTCTTATATAGTAGATTTCGAGTTTGCCGTGGTACAGTATGATTCACATCTGACCAAGGCAGGTAATGCTTATCTAAAAAATCTTTGTATGTGATTGCCTGCCGTCGTTTCCGCAATACAAACGCAGGATCACCGCCTGTAAATGCGTCAGCTAATACTTCTCGTGCGCGTTCGCGCGCATTCGCCAGAGATATTTGTGTGAACACGCCAATCTTTACACGCTTCCCCCTCGCGTATTCACAATAGAACGTTTTCCTACCTGTCGGCTGCACGCGCAGGATAAATCCAGGCAGTTTTGTATCGCGAAGCTCATAAGGTTTAGACCCGGCTTCCGCCTTGTTTATCCGCTGTGATGAAAGGTTTACTGTTGGCATATGGGCTCCATTGATTTGCTGCTTAAGTGCATATTAAGTGCAAAATCACTGAAACTAGTTGTTTCCTAGTGATACTAAATGATGTTAGTCTGGACAATATAGACCATATTATAAGTAATAAATACAATTACTTAGCTATCATTTAGCGTCACTAGACATCAATTTGAGTTAGGCATGATAACGTTTTGCCAAGGTTGGGGTCGGGGGTTCGAATCTCCTCGCCCGCTCCAGTGACCTCCATGTCATTGAAATCGCCGTTAACTATAGATATACCGTGCTTTTCCTATACTTTGGTGCTATACATTTGGTATGGGAAAACAGTTGGCAAAAAAACAAAGATATATGATGGTTCCCAAGCGTTCCAGTCATTGGATTATTCGAAAACGTGTGCCTAAAGACCTACTCGGCATTATTGGTAGCACGTTCATTCAGGAAACTTTAAGCACATCGGATTTAACGATAGCAAACCAAAGATACTCACGGATTTTACTATCTATTGACAAACGAATTGAAGCAGCCCGCAAGAAATTAGTATCCAAACAACCAAAATCACTAAAGGGTGTTGATATTAGGTGGGTTGCCCGTATGTGGTTTGATAAAGCCCAACAAGAATATGAAGAATATGCCTTAGAAAATTCCGATGAGGCAAAAGTCCTCATTCCGCAAATTTCTGCGGACTTAGCAATGTATAAATCTGACCGCTTTGACGAATATGCTGGCCGCTTGCAAGCACAAGTCGATGCAATACTTATTCATCAGGAAGGCTTTGCAATTAAGCCTCCAATGCACGGCGTAAATATTTACTCCGGCAGTCAACAAATTGCTAATGTGGATAAACGTGGAAAAAATATCATCAACTTGGGGAGCTTATCAGGCGTGCTACTATTGAGTTAATGGAGCAACAACTCATTACGTTAGGTGAAAAATTGAAAGATAGAACACCAGCTCTTCGTGTTTTTAGTGAAGCCTTTAACTCAGAACAAAGTCAAGAAAGTTCAATCACAATTCAAGAGCTAATCGACCTGTACATGAAAGAAACGGCAAGCAAGAAAACGCCAAAGCATCCAAAAACCAATATGGATAAATTGGCTGCCTTTCGATACCTAACAAAAATGTTTGGGGGTGATTTTAAAATAACAGCATTAACGAGTGACCATTTTGAGAAAATTGCAAACCTATTGGCCAAGTTTCCTAAAAATGCAGATAAGGCAAAAATATATAAAAATATGACGTTGGCACAACTTCAAGAGACGGTTGACCGTGATAACAGACCAATTATGACTGCGCGAAATGCCAATAAAATTATCGCGAGAATAAAATCGTTGATGGAGTATGCTGTCTGACGTCAACGCTTATGAGACAGGGGGCGCAAAGGACGTTTTTGGCCTTGAGGAGCGCCAAATTTTTTGGGAGATTCATTATTGCTTACAAAATCAATCATGGAGTATTCCTTTCGAAATACCAAATCATGCGATTATCAGGCCATTCCTTTGCAGGATGGTTTAGACCAAACACTCTCAAAGAACGACACTCGTAATAAGTTTTAGCTCTGCGTGACCTTATTGTTCTATATCGCCCATTCGGATGCGTGTTTTTTCATGATTTCGATGAGGTTGTTTGCCCATGGTGTTATAGACCAAGTTTTTCGTTTGAGAAGGCCAATTTCCAATGGTGGTAATAACGGCGACGACCCAAGAAATACAAATTTATCTTTATGGGCTAATCTTATGTGGCTTGAAGCAAAAATTACTGACCACATATCTGTTCGCTCAGCTAAATCTGCGGCTTGCCTGAAATCATCGACCTGAAAATGCGGAACAATATACTTGCTACCCGTTTTTTCATATTCAGCGCCCAACATTTGTAAAATCGCATATGGTGGCGTGGGACAAACCAAAGGATAGTTGAACAAAGCTTGCGGAATGTTTTTTTCTAAAAGTACAGGATGCCCTTTGCGTACAAATAATTCCAGCGGGATCGAAAATAGCGGCTGAAATTCAAGCTCGTCAGATAAAACAAGCTCATTACCATGATTGTCAGCGTAACCCGTAGCACCCACAGCAAAATCTATTGTACCGTTTTTTAATTTCTCAGATAGAACAGGTGTAGCATCAATGGAAATTTGGAAGCTTGTTTCTGGGTATTTTGTTGTAAATTCCACCAGGCTTTTTCGAAAGAAAGCATCATCAAGCCCAGGCTTAATGCCAATTGAAATGTTTCCGCCTTTGCCTAGGCTATGATTAGATAAACGGGCCTCGAAATCACGGGTATGCGCCAGCAATTTGTGGCTTTCTTGGAGAAAAAGTTCTCCCGCCTGCGTTAACCGCATGCCCTTGGCTTGTCGGTCAAACAGGCGTAATTGCAAGCGCTGTTCCAGTTTTTTGATACGCCGAGTTAATGCAGGTTGCGTAATGCCAGTAGCATCCGCTGCTTTTTTGACACCGCCAGCTTTGGAAATCGCGTTTACATATTCAAGATCTTTGAGGTCAATCATTTATATTATACCTTTAAAGCATATATCGATACTATAATATCATTTTACTATATATAAACATTCGCATAACATAAAGCAGAAATAATAGAAGTACCAATAATAGAAGTACCAATAATAGAAGTACCAATAATAGAAGTACCTAGGGGATTTATCATGAATATGAAGAAATATATTACACGCTTACTAATATCAACATCTGCTACGGCTTGCATCATTACACCTGCTTTTGCACAAAACAGCGGGCCAATACTAGATGAAATTATTGTGACCTCACAATACCGTAAAAAGGGTCTTCAGGATGTACCGATATCTGTTGCTGCTGTTGGTGCAAAAGTTATAAAAGAAACCAACATTGTCAAAATTGAAGATTTGGCGACAGTTGTTCCTAATTTCTCATATTCCGAGACGGGTCTTGCCACCACATTTCTAATTCGCGGTATAGGATCAGGTGTAAACCAAGGTTTTGAGCAATCCGTTGGTGTTTATGTAGATGGCGTGCATTACCCACGTGGCCAACAGGTTCGTATGCCGTTCCTAGATTTGGAACGTGTCGAAGTTCTGCGTGGGCCACAGTCTATTTTGTTTGGTAAAAACTCGGTTGCTGGCGCTATGAATATCACTACGGCTAAACCGTCGGATACTTTCGAAGGTAATTTGTACGGATCGTATGAATTTGAAGACGGCGAAAAAATCGTCGAGGGAATGTTGACAGGACCTTTATCAGATCGCGTTCGAGCGCGTGTTGCCGCGCGTTACCGCGATGCAGATGGATTTATAGCTAATGCGACGCTTAACCGCGATGAGGCTCAACGTGAAGAATTCACTGTCCGAGGCATGCTTGAAATGGATGTCACAGACAATTTGATAGCAACGGCCAAAGTTGAAATGAGTAATTTTGATGTATTCGGCCGCAATATTGAAATTGAAAATGCGCTGCCAAATATCGCATTCCCAGTTGGTCACCCATTGGCTGGCTTAACTTATCCTGAAATCCTTGTGGGCGCATTTGGGCAACACCCAAGCACATTGAACGCTGTTCAGGACGGCATTCGCTCGTCAAATGGTGATGAGAGCCTTAATGAACTACGGACTTATCAACTTGACCTAGATTGGCAATTGGGTGACTTTAAACTCAAATCTATTTCTGCCTACCAGACCATGGGTTATACTGAAGTTTGTGATTGCGATTTTACGGGTGCAGAAGTTTTTCATGCTGATTCTATCGAAGATTACAATCAATTTTCGCAAGAGCTTCGCTTGACTTCGCCCGAGGGTGACCGTTTTTCCTATATCCTAGGTGCCTTTGCGCAATGGTCAAACCATGACTTCCAGGATCAAATTGTTGTTGAGAACAATTCTGTGTTAGTGCCCGCTATCAATGGACAATCACCTGGCGCAGGTAACCTTGTTGCAGGCACGCGCGCGGGCCGAGTTGCGGCAGTAGATGCCACTGTATTATCAGCTTTTGCTGCAGTTGATTGGAAACTTCAAGATAACTTAACGTTGCAACTGGGCGGACGTGTAACAAATGATAATAAAGACGGGTCAATCGTCAAAAGTATATCTGCTCTGGATGGTGGCGCGCTTCCAGCCGCGCAAGCTGGAGCGGCTCTTGTATATGCAAATCTATTTGGAATCACATCAACCAATCTGGAAGACCTAGCGGGTCTTGGTGTTCCAGGGGCGGGACCCCTATTTGCCGCCTTGGGAGATGCGCAATTAGGCAACGGTGCGAACGGGCCAGTTAACCGTAAGAAAACTACATTTTCACCAGACATTAAACTGGCTTGGGATGTTAATGATGACACATTGCTTTATGCTAGCTGGGCCAAGGGTAATAAATCCGGCGGCTTTGATTTCAGGGCTAATAATAGGTTCGTATCTCCAACTGCACTCGACGCATTTGTTTTTGATGATGAAAACGCGACCAATTATGAACTTGGCGGGAAATTTAAACTAGGAGGTTCGGCGGAGTTAAATGCCACGGCCTATTTTACTGAATTCTCAGATTTGCAAATATCTATATTTGATGGCAGTCTCGGTTTTAATGTTGGTAATGCTGGCGCGGCAGAAGTGAAAGGTATTGAAGTTGATGGTCGCTGGGCGGTAACAGATCATGTGCGCTTGAATGGCGGGTTTGCCATCACGGATTTTGAGTTTACAGAATTCGAAAATGGGCAATGCTATTTTGGCCAAACGCCAAACACAGATATTGATGGTGATGGCACAAATGAGCTTTGTGATTATGCTGGGCTTGCCGCCAATCTAGTTTCAGATTTCTCTGGAAACTTTACTATGGACTTTGATATGCCTGTTATGGCCGATTATGAAGTCACGGGTATGGTCAATCTGTTTTATGCAAGTGCATATGATTCTGCTCCGACCCATGACCCTGCTGGGAGACAAGACGGTTTTGCTAAAATCAATGCTCGTCTGGCTTTTGCACCGCAAGACGGTCCTTGGGAAATCGCTATATTGGGTAAAAACCTAACTGACGAAATTGTCAGAACTTTCAATGGTGATGCGCCCCTAGCAGGAAATACATTTGGTGCTAAAACCAATTTTACTTTCTATTCCCAAGGTCGCACTATTGCTGTGCAGGGCTCGCTCAAATTTTAGGCTTTTAGAGCCACCAATAATAAAACTTGTGCAGTTATTGGTTGGTTCCCTTTTTATGCACATAGTGAAGAGCCCTTTTGAATTAAAAATCAAAGGAGCTCCCACAATTTACATTTTGATGGGTGGTAATGGGGCGATAAATTTATACATGCATGGAAAATAATTTAGTATGAAAATATAGGTGGTTGACATGAAGTCTATTATGGAAGCGCAACGTGCCGCATTTAATATGGCGCCAAATCCGCCTTGGGAAAGGCGCAAAGCCAATTTGAGAAAATTGGGCGCGTTAATAGCAAAGCACGAAGGCGAGTTTATCGCGGCAATTTCCAGTGATTTTGGTAATCGAGCAGTGCAAGAAACAATTATTGCAGAAATGCTAGTCATTCAGGGCGGGATCAAGCATGCCATCAAGCATACGAAACATTGGATGCGCACACGTCATGTTTCGACCGCTTTACAATACCAACCAGCCCGCAATCGCATTGTACCACAGCCGCTTGGTGTTATAGGCATTATCAGTCCTTGGAATTACCCGCTACAATTGGCGATTATGCCGTTAATTGGTGCGCTTGGGTCGGGTAATCGCATTATGATTAAACCAAGCGAATATACACCTCGATTATCGCAACTTCTTAAAGACGTATTAGCGAAAGGCTTTTCTGACGATGAAATCCATGTCGCGATTGGCGGTGTAGATGTGGCGCAAGAATTTTCCAGCCTGCCATTTGACCATTTGCTATTTACAGGGTCAACAAATGTTGGCCGTATCGTTGCTGTGGCGGCGGCAAAAAACCTGACACCTGTAACGCTAGAGCTTGGCGGAAAGTCCCCGACCATAATTGATGGTAATGCTAATATGGCTACAACGGTTAACCGTATAGTCAACGGTAAATTGTTAAATGCGGGCCAAACATGTGTTGCTCCGGATTATGTGCTAATGCCTAAGAACAAGATTGATGGATTTTGCGAAAATATCATCAAAAAAGCCGAAGAATTTTACCCCACTTTTGCCGGGAACCCAGATTACACGTCGATAATAGCCGACAGTCATTATGCGCGTTTGCAAGACCTATTGGAAGATGCAGAAAATAAAGGGGCAGGCATTTACACAGCCGGAACGGACGATAAACAGCAGTTGGCTAAAGAACGCCGTATCCCTTTGACTGTTGTAACTAATACGACACCAGACATGCGGATTATGCAAGAAGAGATATTTGGTCCGCTTCTTCCAATTGTCGCGAGTGAGACGCTCAACGATGCACTCGACTATGTGCAAAAGCGCGAACGACCCTTAGCATTATATTGGTTTGGCAAAGACCCGACTAAGCAGGCACGTGTATTAAGCGAGAGTATTTCGGGCGGCGTAGCCATCAATGAAACTGCGTGGCATGTTGTGCAGGAAAGCATTCCCTTTGGAGGCGTTGGTCCGTCTGGTATGGGTGCCTACCACGGCGAACATGGGTTTAAAACATTCTCCCATATGAAAGGTGTGTTTTTGCAAAGTCGCTTTAGTGCAGGGAAAATGTTGTTCCCACCCTATACGGATAAGACAACGCGCTTGCTGAATTTAATGAAGAAAATTATTTAAAGGAGACAAGATGAATAATGAATATGATTATGTGATTGTTGGCGCAGGTTCGGCAGGGTGCACACTCGCTAACAGATTAAGTGAGGATCCAAATGTTAGTGTGTGTCTTCTGGAAGCAGGCGGGTCTCATAAACATTGGTCTGTTTGGGTGCCAGGAGCGCTGTTGGTTAATATGGTCACCAAAAAACGTAATTGGGCTTTTGAAACTGTTCCGCAAAAAGGTTTGAATGGCCGCAAGGGCTATCAACCGCGCGGAAAAACTCTAGGTGGTTCATCCAGCATAAATGCCATGATTTATATTCGTGGCCATAAGGCCGATTATGATGCTTGGCAAGCTTTGGGTAATAAGGGCTGGGGCTATGAGGAAGTTTTACCATATTTCAAGAAATCCGAACACCGCGAAGCTGGAGCCGATGAGTTTCATGGCCAGGGCGGGGAATTAAATGTCTCACCTGTCGTCTCATATGGTTCAATTAATAATTATTTTTTGAGAGCTTGTGATGAACTTCAGATTCCCCGCACAGGCGATTTTAACGGAGCAACACAGGAAGGTGTCGGTCTGTTCGAGGTAACCCATAAAAATGGCGAACGCTGGTCAACGGCGCGCGCTTTTTTGGACACGGTGGATGAGCGACCTAATCTAACCGTCATCACCAAGGCTCTCACTGAAAAAGTAATTCTTGAAAATGGCCGCGCCGTGGGCGTTCAATTCAAACACGACGGCGCCGTCAAGCAAGTCATGGCAAACTGCGAAGTCATTCTAAGTGGCGGTGCATTTGGCTCTCCGCAATTGCTTTTGTTATCTGGTGTTGGCGCGAAAGAAGATGTCAAACCTTTTGGTATTGAACATGTGCATGAATTGCCTGGGGTCGGTTATAACTTACAGGATCATCCAGATTATGTTCTATCCTATAATTCCAAAGTGAAAGACAATGTTGGTTTTTCGCTCGGTGGAAGTGTGCGTATGGTCGGAGAAATTATCAAATATATCCGTAAACGCAAAGGTATGATGACGACTAATTTCGGTGAAAGTGGTGGGTTCATTTATACGGACCGCAAAGAGCCTTCACCGGATATACAGCTTATATTTGTTCGTTCGGTTGTTGATGACCATGGGCGAAAATTGCATTGGGGACATGGATACAGCATGCACGTTACGGTTATTCGCCCCAAGAGTCGCGGGCGCGTTTTCCTTCAAAACGCAGACCCTTCTGCCCCGCCTGCAATAGACCCAGCTTTCCTAGAGAATGAGGATGATATGAACCGCTTGGTTGCGGGTACAAAAATCGCGCAACAAATTCTTAAATCTTCAGTATTTGAACCTGTTCGGGGTAAAGGTTTTTATAAATCCGATACAGATGATGAAAAAATTCTACGCGAGGATATTCGCAACCGTGCTGACACCCAATACCACCCTGTTGGCAGCTGTAAAATGGGTCATGACGATATGGCGGTGGTCGATGACCGCTTGCGTGTTCACGGCCTAAAAGGCCTGCGGGTCGTTGATGCTTCGATTATGCCAAATGTGGTATCGGGTAACACCAATGCGCCAACCATTATGATCGCAGAAAAAGCAGCAGATATGATTAAGCAGGATAATGCTTAAAACTTAAATATAAACAAAAGGACCATCATGAAAATTTTAAATCATTACATGAGAGCGTGCAAATTCAGTTTCATAGGTTTGCTCATGATACCGTTGTTACTGGCAGCTTGCCAGAGCGAAACGTCTACGGCAAAAATCGAAAACACTGACGGCAGTTTAGCCGTTTCGCCTGCCGTTATTGCAGCTAATAAATTCGTAGCTGATTATCTAGATATGGATGACAATACTGATTTTGAAAATGCGGAGCGCGGTTTTATTGCTACTTTTGACGAGACCATTGTTAAAACTGATGAAGGTGGATTTGTTTATGATTTTGGCGCTTATGATTTTTTGAAAAACCCAGCCCCCGACACCGCTAACCCAAGTCTGTGGCGGCAAAGCCAACTCAATGCTAAACATGGACTGTTTAAGGTCACGGACGGGATATATCAGGTGCGTGGTTATGATCTTTCCAATGTCACCTTTATTCGTGGTAAAAAAGGTTGGGTTGTCGTTGACCCATTAATCAGCAAAGAAACGGCTGCGAAAGCCAAAGAGCTTGTTGACCAAGAACTCGGTGTTTTTCCCGTAACCGCCATGATTTTTACCCACTCGCATTTGGATCATTTCGGGGGTGTACGCGGACTGATTTCTGAAACTGATATAGCTAATGGCGTTGAAATTATTGCGCCAGATGGTTTTGTTCTCGAAACTGTCAGCGAGAATATTCTGGCGGGCAACGCTATGGGGCGCCGTGCTTCGTATATGTTTGGTAATTTGTTGCCGAAGCAGGCGGATGGGCAAATTGGTGTTGGTCTTGGCCAGACCATATCAAGCGGCACGCCCGGCCTTCTTTACCCAACCATCAATGTCGATCATACTGGTCAAAAAGTCACCGTAGATGGTGTTGAAATGGACTTTATCCTCACTCTGGGTGCAGAAGCCCCAAGTGAATTTATGTTTTACTTACCGCAGTTCAAAGCCTTTTGCCAAGCCGAAATTATCAATCACAACTTTCATAACTTATACACACCGCGCGGTGCCAAAGTACGCGATGGTCGGCGTTGGGCCAAATATATAGATGAAGCGATTTATCTGTTCGGGGATAAAACCGAAGTGTCGTTCGGCTCGCACCATTGGCCAACTTGGGGGCGGGAAGAATCTATAGCGCTGTGGACAGGACAGCGCGACGTCTACCGTTATGTCCATGATCAGACCGTACGCCTGGCCAATCAAGGCTATACCATGCACGAAATACCACAGCGCCTGAATGTCCCGGACGGGATTGCCAAATCTTTTGCCAATCGTGGGTATTACGGTACGGTCAGTCATAATTCTAAAGCCCAGTACCAGCTATATTTTGGGTATTTTGACGGTAACCCGGCCAATCTAAATCCGCTTGGCCCAGTTGAAGCGGGCAAAAAATTTGTTGCATATATGGGCGGTGCGCAAAATGTCATCGATAAAGCCCGCATTGACTATGACAAAGGTGAGTTTCGCTTTGCTGCCACGGCGCTCAACAATGTGGTTTTTGCTGAACCAGACAATAAAGAAGCAGCCAATTTGCTAGCCGACACCTATACACAGATGGGGTATATGGCCGAGAGCGGTTCTTGGCGGGATTTTTATCTCACGGGGGCATCAGAATTGCGCCACGGGATCGAAGACTTGCCCACTGTCCGGACAAGTAGTCCAGATATGGTACGGGCCATCCCATTGGATTTGTATTTTGATCTGCTCGCGGTACGCCTGAACGGACCAGAAGCTGCCAAAAGTGACCGCAATCTCAATTTTGAATTAACCGACACCAAGGAGAAGGCGTTGCTTCTGATTAGTAACGGTACGCTACATCACCGT
>JGI24023J19991_10002968_pt1 | contig 12107 bp, 10 predicted proteins | sample Cruoilmetagenom1_FD_19991 | JGI IMG/M metagenome (IMG submission 19991)
TTAGTATGAACAGGGCAAGCATCCTTGCATGCTGCTTTGCAGGGACGTTCTTCCCTTTTGTCAATAACAGCTTTTTTGGGAACAGCTTGAGGGAAGAGCATGTATATAGCTTTCCTTTTCCCAAGCCCTTGATCGAATTCGTTTGGCAATATCACAGGGCATGTCTCAATACAGAGACCACAGCCAGTGCATTTATTCCAATCAATAAAAGGCGACCTTTTGTTTATCTTGACTTTGAATTTGCCAACCTCTCCAGAGACATCTTCTACTTCAGAATAAGTGCAAAGCTCTATATTGGGGTGGGAACTTGCCTCTGTCATTTTTGGAGCCAATATGCACATAGCACAATCGTTGGTAGGAAAAGTTTTGTCTAGCTGGGCCATTCTGCCCCCAATGCTGGGTGATTTTTCTACCAAATATACTTTAAGGCCCATGTTAGCCAGATCAAGTGAGGCTTGAATTCCAGCTATTCCACCACCAATCACTAAAACTGATTTATGTCCGTTTTCCCCATTCATTTCTCGCCTCCTAAGGCATTTGCTACCAGATTTACCAGGTCCATAATTTCAATTTTGGGCATGGGCCTCTTTTCTTCCCCCTTATCTACCATAGCACACCTGAAATGAGTTTGACATTTAGGGCAACAGGTAATAAGCGTCTCTGCCCCGGTTGCTTTAGCTTCAGATAACCTTTCCATTCTTACCATGTTGGAGTATGTGTCGCAGTTGGTAAAGGCACTGGTGCCACAGCAAACAGAATCCTCTCTATTATGTTCTACCTCAACAAGTTCTATACCCGGGATAGACTCAAGCACCTTCCGCGGTGCATCATAAATGCCTAAATGTCTTCCTAGCCTGCAAGGGTCTTGATAAGTTACCTTTTTCTTAGTTCCTTCGCTATGCTCAGGACAAGCCTCAAATTTCAGTCCGCCTTTCTCTATCTTCTCCGCCAAAAATTCCGAGATATGTTGCAGTTCGCAATCTAAACTAACGTAACTGGGATAGTCCAGCTTGAATGTCCGATAGCCCTCAGGGCAGGAAAAGATTATTTTCTTCACCCCGGCTTCTTTTATTTGGGCAGCGTTTTGTTCAGCCAGCTTTTTGAATGTCTCTATGTCACCCGTCCAGAGCATGTCATGCCCACAACATTTCTCATTGGGGAGCAATTTAGGCTCTATGCCCAGAAAGTTCAAAATTTTCAGGCTTGCTTCAGTGATATCAAGGGCCCTGAATTCAATATCATCAAAAATAGGTTCGAAATATGGAGCACATCCCACCCACAAGAGAACATCACTTTTATCAGAAATGCGATATTTATCAGATAACCATTCCAATCTCCTTTGCTTAATATCAGGATTTGCCATAAGCCGTGGAAGAGATCGCAGTTGTCCTGAGTGAGCGCAAATTCCGCGCTGCCCATTATCTTGAGCTATAACTCGTGCTTCGCGAACAAAAATAGGAAAGTCAACATCAGCGGGACATTTTTGGGAACAGGTATAGCACGTCAGACAGGAAAAAAGTTCTCTGTCGGAGATCAATTCATCCTCAAACCCTAAAAGAACACTTTCAATTATCGCCCTCGGCGAGAAAGATGGATCATATCTGGCGACAGGACATATGCTGGTGCATTTGCCGCATTCCAAACAGTAATAAGTTTTAGTTGCCTGAATGATTTCCTCTAAATTCAAACTGCCACCTCCTCCCCCACAGCTGAAAAGGGTGAGGGACCCAATTTCCTGATTTGCTCGGTAAACTCCTGAGCTATTCGGGCAAAAACTGTGGTCTCAGAGGTAGATATCATCTCGCGCCTTAACCTTTCGTCCTCTAAGCCTATAACGTGAACCAATCTCTTTAGCTTTATGAACATTGCATCACACTTTATCGGTCCATCAATGTAGTGACAATCTGTATAGTGACAACCGGCAACTATAACTCCATCGGCACCTCGCTCAAAGGCCCTCAAAACATAGTCGGGATTTATCATTCCACTACACATCATTCTTACAATATACACATTTGGGGGATATTGAATCCGAGTTGTTCCGGCTAAATCCGCTGCGGCATAAGTACAAAAATTACAGCCGAAAAGTATAATTCGCGGTTCAAATTCAGCCATGGACCACCTCCAATAAGCCATCGACCAAACTTTCTATTTGTTGCATATTGAAATGCCTGATTGACATTGCTCCTGTAGGGCAGACCACGGCACATGCCCCACATCCTTTGCATACAGCTTCATTCACGCTGGAAACCAGGCTTCCATTCTTACTAATGATCTTGGGGGCGTGGAAAGTGCAAATTTCTTCACAGCGTCCGCAGCCCTGACAAATAATTTCATCCACATAGGCTGTAGCAGCTAGTTGCGTAATCCTGCCTTTGCTTATCATCGATAAAGCTTTGGCTGCTGCTCCTGAGGCCTGAGCCACAGTATCGGGAATATCTTTGGGACCAAGGCAACAGCCGGCAAGGAAAACTCCATCTGAAGGGGTTTCCATTGGGGCAAGCTTTAGATGTGTCTCTATGAAGAAACCATCGGCATCTTGAGTAAGGGTAAACTTGCTGGCAACATCCGCCGCATTGGTCCTTGCCTCCATCCCAACACATAAAATAGCCATATCCACCGGAACTCGAATTATTTGCCCTAAGAGTGTATCTTCAGCCACCACGATTAGCTTTTCCTTTTCCTCCTCCGTTATAGCACGGTCGGTAACTTGAGCTGCCTTACCTCTTATAAATTTTACCCCTTCCTGTGAGGTGCGCTCATAAAACTCCTCGCACGCTTTCGAGAAACTGCGCATATCGATGTAAAATTCATATACCTCGGCTCTATTTTCCGTGAGTTCCTTTACCAGATGCGCATGCTTTAATCCATACATGCAGCAAACTCTGGAGCAATATGGATGATAGTTCTTATCCCGGCTACCTACACAATGTATAATGGCCACGCTCTCCGGCTCCCTGCCATCCTTGAGCTGAATCTTGCCGCTGGTGGGCCCTCCGGCACAGGTCATTCGCTCAAACTCCATTCCAGTTAACACATTGTCATACTTTCCATATCCATATTGAGGCATCCTTGAGGCGTCAAAGATATCATAACCTGTGGCCACAATAATTGTCCCTACCTCAATTTCAATAGTTTGGTCTTGCTGGCTGAAATCTATGGCTTTAGCTTCACAATCCTCCTCACATTCACCACATCCAATACAGCCTTCTATTTGTGATGCCAGACACCGCCCGGCCTCTTCTTGGGCTTCAGAAACAGAATAAACTTTCTCCACTTCTTCAAAACCGCTAATTCGTTCCCCTGACTCAATCTCCTTAGCTTTTACTCTATTTTGAGAAGTAAAACGCTCCCTGAGGGCAGCAAGCTCCTGTTCACCAAGTTTTTCAGGAGTCCTTTTATCCTCCTTAGATGTGAGAACTTCTCCCTCAAGATATTCATTTATGGATCGCGCTGCTTTCTTCCCTGAAGCAATGGCGCTAATTACCGATGTTGGACCAGTAGTCACATCACCTGCGGCAAAGATGCCTTCCCTTGAAGTGGCAAAAGTTCCAAAATCTACTTTTAAAAGACTTTGTCCATCTAATCTGGCACTCTCAAGCCTAAATCCTTTTAATAGTCCAGGGCGTCCACTTAAAGCCGAGACGACAGCGCCTCTTCTCACGCTTTGAGGAGATCCAACAGTAACAAGGATGGCTTGATAACCCTGCTCAAAAAGTGGATCTAAGGTATCAATTTTATGATTTGTTTTTATCTCCACTCCCAATCTCTGGATGTATCCTATCTCCTTCCTGAGAACATCCTTCGGCAAACGATATTCGGGTATTCCATACCGAAGCATTCCTCCTGGCTCAGGTAAAGCCTCAAACATAGTTACACTGTAGCCTTTGAAAGCAAGGTCATGGGCTGCCGAAAGGCCTGCCGGCCCACTTCCAATAATGGCTACTTTCTTCTCTTTGGGAGTTATCTCGGGAATTTCTAAACTATCAATGTCGATTTGCTCGGTAACAAACATCTTTAAAGCACGGGAAGCTAAGGGCTCATCAAGCTGAATTCGATTGCAGGCATCTTCACAGGGGCATAACAAACTCGCCCACAGACAGCAGGAAGAGGATTAGTCCTTCTAATAAGTTCGTATGCCTGCTTAAATTTTCCCTCTTTGATAAGGAGGAGATAGCCTGGGATATTCATGTGAATAGGGCAAGCCTCTTTACATGCTGCATTGCAGGGTCTTTCTTCTCTTTTATCTATGGTGGCAATATTTGGAATCGCTTGAGCAAAGGGGATATAAGCCGCTCCTCTCTCTTTCAAGCCCACCTCAAATTCGTCATACATCCTGCGAGGGCATACCTCCTCACAAACATCGCAACCAACGCATTTATTCTCATCTATATATCTTGCCTTCTTCCTTACCTTTACCTTGAAGTTTCCTACCGCACCTGAGACCTCCTCTACCTCGCTATAAGCCAAAAGCTCGATAAAAGGATGCTGGCCCACTTCGGTCATTTTTGGAGTGAGAATGCATTCTGAGCAATCCAAAGTAGGAAAGGTTCTATCAAGCTGAATCATGTGTCCACCAATTGAGGCATCCTTCTCCACCAGATAGACCTTATGCTCGCTGTTAGCAATATCCAGAGAAGCCTGAATTCCGGCAATTCCTCCACCTACAACCAGGACATTGGGGTTAACCGGCGCCTCCTTTATCTCAAGAGGCTCATGCCAGTAAACGCGTTCTACCGCAGCACGGACAAGATCTTTAGCTTTCTGTGTAGCTCTCTTCTTATCCCCGGCATGAGGCCACGAACACTGCTCCCTGATGTTGGCATGCTCATATAAATAAGGATTTAGCCCAGCATCCTGGCAAGCTCTACGAAACGTAAGCTCGTGCATTCTCGGAGAGCAGGAGGCAACCACAACTCGGTTGAGGTCATAATTTTTGATGTCCTCCTTTATAAATGCCTGTCCGGGGTCAGAACACATATACTTGTAATCCCGGGCTATTACTACATTAGGCAAAGTTCCGGCATATTTTGCCACTTCAGAAGAGTTAACTACGCCGGCAATATTTAATCCACACCAGCAAATATACACTCCAATTCTTCTCTCATTTTCCATACCTATACCTCATTTTCCATCTAAAATGTAAGTGCCTGAGCTAAAAGGAAGTTTGCCCTGAGCCCATCTGTAGGACAAAGGTCAAAGCATCCCTGGCAGGAGGGGCATTCTCTGGAAGCTATCTCAGGAATAAACATAACTTCCCGCTCTGTCCCTCTGCCAATAAAAGTGATAGCATTTTTCTTCTTCACTTCAGCACAATATCTCACGCACAACCCACAAAGGATGCAAAAGAAAGATTCCTTTTCAAAGCGAGCCTTATCCACCCCATATTCATAAGCCAAATCCTCTATTTTCTTAGCGCTAGGGGCACGAGCTAGCATAAGCTCCAAAAGCATTTTGCGAGTCTTGGCCACTCTCTCAGATTTAGTATTCACCACAAGCCCCTCTTCCACGGGATAAACGCAAGCGGCAACAAGCCTCGTTCTGTTACCGCTTTTTATTTCTACAGAGCAAATCCGACAGGCTCCGTAAGGTTCTAGTTTTTCATGATAACAAAGAGTTGGAATCTCTACTCCCACCGTCTTTGCCGCCTCAAGGAGAGTCGTTCCTTCCTTCACTTTGACTTCCTTCCCATCAATTTCCAAGGTGACTTCCTTCACTGTTTCTCCTTCCTGCTTATCACTCTTTCTTCCTGAGGAATGGGAACAGGGATTGGCTCACCGGACATTCTCCTTACAGCATCAAATCTAGGAGGGCAGACCTCAAGGCAAGTACCACACTTGGTGCACTTTTCCTGATTTATGACGTGGATGAGATTTTTTCCACCTTCAATTGCCCCTGCCGGACAATCTCTGAGGCAAATCATGCAGGCCTGGCATTTGTTTGGGTCAATGTAATACGAAATTAACGCTTTACAGACCCCTGCGGGGCAACGTTTTTCCCTAATATGCGCTTCATATTCATCACGGAAATATTCGAGAGTGGTTAAGACAGGGTTAGGAGCTGTTTGCCCCAAGGCACAAAGTGAGGAGTCTCTCATCACCTCGCTTATTTCTTCCAAAAGCTCGATGTCCCCTTCTTCACCTTTGCCTTCAGTGATGCGGTTAAATATCCGCAGCATCTGCCTTATCCCTTCTCGGCAAGGAACACATTTCCCACATGATTCGTCTCTTAAGACATTCAGAAAATACCTTGCCACATCCACCACACAGGTATCTTCGTCCATCACAATCATCCCCCCTGAGCCCATCATAGAACCAAGCTTGGTAAGCTCATCAAAATCTATGGGGAAATCAAGATAAGCCTCCGGAATACATCCTCCGGAGGGACCACCCGTCTGCACTGCCTTAAACTTCTTCCCCCCGGGAATTCCTCCCCCAATCTTGTAGATGATATCCCTCAGGGTCGCACCCAGAGGCATCTCCACCAAGCCGGTATTATTCACCTTGCCCACCAGGGCAAATATCTTGGTTCCTTTGCTTCTATCCGTCCCGATAGAATTAAACCAGGAGACTCCCTTATTTATGATGAAGGGTATGTTGGCCCACGTTTCCACATTGTTCAAGTCTGAAGGCTTGTCCCATATTCCTTTCTCCGAAGTGTGTATGTACTTTGGCCTGGGCTCTCCTACCCTCCCTTCAATAGCCGTCATCAAGGCGCTGGACTCTCCCGAGACGAAGGCACCCGCCCCCTGATGAACCTCGATTTTAAAATCGAACCCTGACCCCAGGATGTTCTCTCCCAAAAGGCCATGCTCCTCAGCCTGTTTTATGGCCAACCTTACATTATCCACGGCTAAGGGATATTCAGCCCGAACGTAGATAAAACCTTCGTGAGAGCCCATAGCATAAGCTCCAATAATCAGACCTTCAAGGACGCTATGCGGGTTTCCTTCCATCAATGCTCTATTCATAAAAGCCCCGGGGTCACCCTCATCACAGTTGACGATTACATATTTAGGTTCTCCAGGTGCATCACGTACGCTCTCCCATTTCCTCCCTGTAGGGAACCCTCCCCCACCTCTGCCCCTAAGGTTGGACTTTTTTACTTCCTCTAAAACTTGCTCGGGGGTCATGTGGAAAAGCGCTTTGGCTAAGGCACCATAGCCACCCAGGGCAATATAATCATCGAGGCTTTTAGGATCAAGCTTAGAGTTGTTACCAATTAAAATACGCTTTTGATATTTGTAGAATGGGACATCCTTTTCATGAATTATCTTTTCATTTGTGGTGGGGTCAACATAAAGCAACCTGTCGATTACCTTTTTCTCAATGATGGTCTGCGAGAGTATCTCAGTGACGTCTTCCGGCGTCACTTTTATATAGAAAATCCCCTCGGGATAAATAGTCACTACAGTGCCGTTTTCACAAAAGCCAGGGCATCCTGTCTCCCTAATATCTACCTTGCCTTCTAAACCTTGTTTCTTGACTTCTTCTCTAAAGGCTGTGATAACCTTGTCGCAACCAAGGGCAAGGCAGCCAGTGCCGGCACATATTGCAATACAAGGCTTTTGGGGATCCCTTTTAGCCAATATATCTTGTCTGAGTTCCTCCAATTCATTGACTGAACTTAACCTTGGCATAGCTTCCCCCTAATCATAGCTCTCAAGAATGTCCTTTACCTTTGCTGGTGTCATCTTACCGTTGTAGTCTCTATCAACCACCATCACCGGGCCCAAGGCACAGCAACCAAGACAGTTTACTGTTTCCAAACTGAACTTTAAATCCGATGTTGTATCGCCCGGTCCAATATTGATGGACTCCTGCACCCTATCAAGAATGCGTGGTGCACCACGAACATGGCAGGCAGTCCCCATACATATGGTAACCACATGTTGACCCTTAGGGACAAGGCTGAAGGCTTTGTAGAAGGTGGCTATCTGATATATCTGACTTAAAGGAATACCCAGTCCTTTTCCAACCCTTGCCAAAACTTCCTTGGGGAGCCAGCGGTTTTTACGTTGTATTTCCAGTAATATCTGAATTAACGCACTACTTTTGGCCTCGTATTTACCCACAACCTCATCAACCTCATCAAGTCCTATAGTCGTCATCGCCTTATCTCCTTCTATCTACTTCATTCCCCCATCATTGCCTCAGCGACAAGCTCAGAGATATCCTTAACTTGAATAATCTCTGCTTTGTCCATGGAGAGCACGCTATCCCTATAATTAAGAAAACAGTAAGGGCAGGCCAAAGCTATTATATCTGCACCTTTCTCAAGAGCCTGCTCTAGCCTTATATCAGAGAACCTTTCTCCTTTCATGGTCTCCATCCAGATTCTGCCTCCACCGCCACCACAGCAAAGAGCTTCCTCACGAGAATCAGGAAATTCCATTAATTCCAGTCCGGGAATATTTTGTAATATCTTTCTTGGCTCATCATATATACCATTGTGCCGTCCTAAATAACAGGGATCAGAGTATATTACCTTTTTGTTTATTTCCTTAGAAAATTTCAATTTCCCCTGGTCAATAAGTGAAGCCAGGAACTGAGTGGTGTGAAGCACCTGAAATTTGCCTCCGAGCTCGGGATACTCATTCTTAAAGGTATGATAGCAATGTGGTGAGGAAACCACCATAGTCTTAACGCCGCTATCGTTAAAGGCAGTAATATTGCTCTGAGCCAAGCTCTGAAATATATCTTCATATCCGGCCTTTCTAATTGCTTCACCACAGCATTTTTCCTCACTGCCTAAAATGCCAAAATCAATCCCCAGCTTGGTAAAGATGGTGGCAGTAGATTGAGATACTGTTTTTACATCAGGGTCATAGGCAGGAATACAACAGGGAAAATAAAGTATTTCAGTGCCCGGAGCAAATTTTTTTACCCCTAAATCCTTAGCCCAATCAGCCCGCTTTTCCGGTTCTCCACGAACTGGATTGCCCATGCCGGCGATGTTCTTGGCTGAAATTCGCAAGGCATCAGGAACAGGGCCCATACCCAGGCTAACTACTGCTCGGCGTAAAGCCCTCATAACGTCTATTATCTCCACACCCCGAGGACAGCGTTGAACACAACTACGACAGGTGGCACAATTCCACATGTCCTCGCTGCCGAAGTTACTTGCCCCAAGCTGGGCCTCATGTATGATACGGCGAACAACAAAGCTTCGAACCAAATTCCAAGGGCAAACAGCAGTACACATGCCACATTGGTAACATAACCGCAAGGGCTCACCGCCAGCCTCGAGTATTACATCCGTGGCTTCTTTATAAGGGTTCAGCACTTTCATCTCATTTCATCTCAATATTTACCTCAAATTTTCAAAAATCGACAATAAAAAGGTAGCTACTGTTAAAAAACCTGCAGCTACCCCTTTTCTCCACGTGATAGATTGGAGCACCGTGAGTAAGTATAAATAAAGCATTTTTTAAAAGCAAGCTCAAGCCGTAACTTCCTTCCTTTGCTTTTTAAGAGGAGAAGGACCCAACTTCTTTAAATTCTGCACCATCTCTTCAATTACCCTGGCGTAGATTATACCCTCAGAGGTGGAGATCATCTCACGCCGAAGCCTACTATCCTCCAGGCCAAGTACATGAATCAGCTTTCTAATCCTGTCAAACATGGCATCACATTTTACCGGGCCATCAATATAATGGCAATCCGTATAACGACAGCCCGCCACCAGCACCCCATCAGCACCTCCCTCAAAAGCTCGAAAGATATACTCTGGATCCACCATCCCGCTACACATTACCCTTATGAGGCGTACGTTATGAGGATATTTAACCCGAGCTGTCCCCGCCAGATCGGATGCCGCATAGGTACAATAATTGCACCCAAAAGCGATTATAAGCGGCTCAAACTCTCCCATTTAACTTTCAGTAAAAGCTTCCACCATGCTCAATACTTGCTCAGGTTTATAGTGCCTTACCGACATGGCACCGGTAGGACAGACTACTGCACAGGCTCCGCATCCTTTACACAAGGACTCATTAACGCTAGACACCATAGTCCCATCTTTACTTATAACTTTAGGAGCATGGAAGGTACATATTTCCTCACACCGTCCACATCCCAGACACAGGGTCTCATCCACGTGGGCTATAGCTGCCTCCAGAGTTACCTTTCCCTTACTTATGAGGGAAAGAGCCTTGGACGCGGCTGCTGACCCCTGAGCCACGGTATCGGGGATATCCCGGGGACCAACACAGCATCCAGCAATGAACACTCCGTCGGTGGGCGTATTTACTGGGGCGAGCTTAGGATGAGTCTCCAGGAGAAAGCCATCGGCCCTTCGGTTAAGGGTAAAGAGACTGGCTACTTGGTCAGCATCTGAACGTGCCTCCAGGGCACAGCACAGGATGACCATATCCACTGGAATACGCAGAACCTTTCCCAGTAGAGTATCCGCACAGTTGACCACCAGTTTGCCACTCTCAGGAATTATATCCCCCGCCTTCCCCCGAATGAATATGACCCCTTCCTCAGAGATTCGGCGGTAAAATTCCTCATAACCCTCACCAAAGCAGCGCATATCGATATACATCTCATAAACTTCAGCCCGGTTATCGGTAAGCTCTTTCAATAGGTGAGCATATTTTAAGCCATACATGCAACATACTCTGGAGCAATATTCATGGTAATTTTCATCTCTGCTTCCTACACAATGTATAATGGCTACACTCTCTGGCTCTCTCCCATTCTTAAGCTGTATTTTCCCTTTGGTAGGTCCTCCGGCGCAGGTCATCCTCTCAAATTCAAGCCCGGTTAAGATGTTATCGTACCTCCCATAGCCATACTCAGGCATCCTTCGGGGGTCAAATTGATCATATCCGGTAGCTACAATGATAGAACCCACCTCAAGCTCAACGATTTGATCGGTTTGACTAAGAAGAGTCTCTGGAGTTATGGCTTTAGCTTCACAGAACTTTATGCAGGCTCCACATTTCTTTCCTCCCGACTGGATATAGACGCAGTGATCCGCATCTATCGTTACCAGGTTGGGGACAGCTTGGGGGAAGGGGATATAGGCAGCCCCCCTCTTCCCCAAACCCATCTCAAATTCACTCGGCACTTTCCAGGGGCATTTCTCCTCACAGACACCACAGCCAACACATTTAGCTTCGTCTATATGTCTAGCCTTCTTTCTAACCTTCACCTTAAATTGGCCAATAGACCCAGTAATTTCTTCTACTTCGCTATAGGCTAAAAGCTCGATGTAAGGATGCTGGCCTACTTCAGTCATCTTAGGAGTGAGGATGCATTCTGAGCAGTCCAGGGTGGGGAAGGTCCTATCCAGCTGGATCATGTGTCCCCCGATGGACGGATCTCTCTCCACTAAGTAAACCTTTTTCTCTCCGTCGGCAATGTCCAAAGATGCCTGAATCCCAGCAATTCCCCCACCCACCACCAAGACGNTGGGGTTAAGCGGTGCTTCTTTAACCTCCAGGGGCTCATGCCAGTAAACCCTCCTCACTGCAGCGCGAACAATATCCTGGGNTTTTNTAGTGTTTATGTCGGTATCATCGTGTACCCAGGAACACTGCTCCCGGATGCTTATGTGCTCACAAAGATAGGGGTTAAGGCCCGCATCCTGACAAGCACTCCTAAAGGTATGCTCATGTAACCGGGGAGAACAGGAGGCCACCACCACCCGGTTTAGACCCAGCTCCCGGATGTCAGTCTTTATAAGGTCCTGCCCGGGGTCAGAGCACATATAGCGGTAATCACGAGCTACCGTCACCCCGGGGAGAGTGGCAGCATATTCTGCCACTCTCTTTACATCGACAGTACCAGCGATGTTCAACCCACAATGGCAAACATAAACCCCAATTCTTCTCTCCTCTTTCATCCCTTAGAAGATCCTGTTCCGCGAAAAACCCACTTATTATACCATGCAAGCTAGCAAAGTCAACCAAAGTTGGCCCAAATTTACCAGAAACCGGTCAATAAGAGAAGGATTTTTGATAGTCTCAGCTTTGAAGGCTACAAGGGCTCAGAAGCGAGGGTCTGATGTAGTCCCCCATAAGATGTTTACTACCTTGACATGACCCTCCGTTTGCGGTATACTGACGACGTGTTTGTTAAAGAGATAGTCAAGAAGAA
>JGI24023J19991_10002969_pt1 | contig 12105 bp, 9 predicted proteins | sample Cruoilmetagenom1_FD_19991 | JGI IMG/M metagenome (IMG submission 19991)
TTTTTACCTAAGGCTAATTTTACTAAAACTTCTGGAATATTTTGACCTGCGGCGACGGCTAGATAGACCCAAGCTGGAATCCTTGGGTTAATCTCAATAAGGTAATACTCACTATTGGCATTTTTAATCATTTCAAGCTCCATGCCACCGCGCCAATTTGTGTCTTTGATTAATTTTTTGGTTAGTTTTAATAATTTCTCATCCCCAATAGTGATTCCACCCCATGCTTTACCTTTGTCGGTGATATATTGCTTACGCATAGGAACAGCTGCAATAGTATTCCCTTCACCATCTCCCAGCGCTACCACATTAACCTCTGTCCCTCTGATATACTCTTGTATGATTACCGGTACACCCCATTTTGCTGATATTTTGTTAAAATGATTAATCACTTGTTCTGGGTTATACGCGATATATGCATCATAAAATTTACCCTTTACTAAAACTGGATAATCAAAGTCTCTTCGAAGATTATTGATATCTGCGTAGCTCGTTATCGCTTTACTAAAAGGCACTTTAATATCATACTTTTCTCCATATTCGGGTAAGTTTGTTTTATCACGCTCCTCAAATTGTGTGAAAGTGGGCAAATATGTTTTAATTCCTAAGGATTCAAGATGCTCCTTTGACTTCATGAACGTATGTAGTTCTGCATCAAAGTTAGGTATGATCAAATCTAGTTGCTCTTTTTCATGTATTTGTTCTAATCGTTGAATAAAAGCCTCTTCTCCTGTAGAAGGATAAGGTATTTGGTAGGTTTTATCTACCAAATCCTTCATGTAGATTCCTGGTTCTAAGTTTTCATAGGCTAAGCCTATAATCCGTACTTCAAATTCATCAGAATCTCGCAATCCCCTTATGACTGGAATACCAGGTCCTGGGTTATCTGTGTTATTTAAGCCCGTAACACCAATTGTTAATTGTAGTTTCTTCATCTGTTTATTTTAGTAGATCTAAAATCCATTAAAAAGATTCTTTTTCAAAGAGATTGAAATGGCGTAGCATCCCAATAAAATCAAAATAATTTTGTTCAAATGTAGTTTTATCCACCTCATACTTATTGATGATTATTGCTGCTATTTCTTCTTCTGTTTTGCTTTCTTTTAATAACTGTAAAATCTCCAAACCTATTTTATTTAGGGTAAAAGATTCTCCATTATTAGAATCAAATACAAAACCACTATCTGAAATAGCTATGTTATTTCTTACCTGCATACCTATATATTTAATAAATTATCTAAACTTCTTTTTATTGATTTATCACTCTTTTTATAATCACTTACTGATATTCCTGTTTCCTTTTTAAATTGATTGGATAAATATTGCACACTACTGTAATCCATCATATAGGCTATCTCACTTAAGGTGTAATCATCTTGGTCTATCAACTCTTTTATACGCTCTATCTTATTCAATATGGAAAAACGTTCTAGTGTGATGTGTTCGTGTTTTGAAAACATCTTGGATAATTGTTGATAACTCATCCCTAATTTCTCTACTAAATATTCAGATTTTTGAACCACTGAATCAATATTATTAGAATGGTGTATCAGCTCTATTACCGCTACTTTAATCTCTTCTACTATTTTATGCTCACGAGATTTAATTAAGGACATTCCATTCTTTTTCAAAATTTGCTCAATTTGAGTAAGCGAATGTTTCTCCGATTCAAAAGAAACCTCTATATAACCTTGTTTCATGACAATCACTTGAATACCAACAACCTCAAACTCTAATCTTATGAGTTTCTGACAGCAGTCACAAAGCATGTTTTTTATATGTAGGGTTTCAGTTATCAAATTTTAAACAAAATACTTGTACAAATATAAGCGCGTAAAATGACAGTTTATTACAAAATTTCGTAAAAGGTTAATGGTCAAGGGGTCTTTCTAGTTAATAATTCCTTAAATAAAAGCCTATGATTTTTTTATAAAAAAACCAAAATGATCTTTCAAAACTGAATTTTATAAAAATACAATAGAATTTCATAACATTTTTAATAATTGTATAAAATTTTCATGCTATTTTATACGATCTACTACAAACTAGTAACCTACTTTTATTTTTTATAAAATTTAACTTTTAATTTAAACCCGTTTAATTATGAAAAAAATGTATTTAGGGGTATTGATCCTAAGCTTTTTTGTCATGTTTTACTCTTGTAAAAATGATGACACAAATGAAATTCAACAAGAATTTGAAGCAGCAACTGAAACAGTAATTCCAGGCGACTATATTGTAGTCTTGCAAAATAGCACAAGTCGTACTATTGAAGGAAAGACTTATCAAGAGCGTGTGCAAAACATGAAAAGAGAAGCACATCAAATTATGAATCAAGTTGGTGTAAATGAAAACAAACTTAAACAAGCATATGGTACTGCCATAAATGGGTTTTCAATTTCTTTAACTGACGAAGAATTGGTTGAATTTGGAAAAAACCCTTTAGTTGATAGAATCTTTCCCGATAAAATGTTTACACTTGGTAATGGACCTGGAAACGGCGGTGGAATTACAGATCCTTTACCAGACCCAGATCAAACAATACCTTATGGTATTACTAGAGTTGGATATGGTGATGGAACTGGAAAAACTGCTTGGATTCTTGACACTGGTGTAGATATGGATCACGCAGATCTTAACGTAGATCAAACACGAGGATATGATTTCATTAATAATGATACATTCCCTGACGATGATAACGGACATGGGTCTCACTGTGCAGGTACAGTTGCAGCGATCAATAATGATATTGGTGTCGTAGGTGTTGCTGCAAATGCCACCATAGTTCCTGTAAAAGTATTAGATAGAAGAGGTAGCGGTGCCTACTCAGTAATTATTGCTGGTATAGATTTTGTCGCTGCCAACGCATCACCAGGTGATGCTGCAAACATGAGTTTAGGTGGTGGTGTTTATGAACTCATTGACGAGGCTGTTTTTGCTGCATCTGAAAATGGAGTATTCTTTGCTCTTGCAGCAGGTAATGAAAGTACAGATGCAAATCTATCTTCACCAGCTAGAGTAAATGGGCAATATATTTGGACAATTTCTGCCATGGATGATGTCGATTATTTTGCTTATTTCTCTAACTATGGTAACCCACCTATTGATTTTTGTATGCCTGGCGTAAATGTATATTCTACATTTAAAAGTGGCGGTTATGAAACCTATAGTGGTACATCAATGGCTGCCCCACATATGTGTGGTGTGTTATTAATGACCAACGGAAATCCGAGTACAGACGGTTTTGTTACTGGTGATCCTGATGGAACTCCAGACCCAATCGCACATCTATAAATTTTGGTTGATTAATTTGTGAAGGCTCCGTAAATAATAAAATTTACGGAGCCTTTTACTGTTAACTATTTCTTAGTAAATGCTATTTATGAGGCTGCACGTAACTTATGAAGTGTGGTTATTGTTAATTTTTGTGAAGCGTACTCCTTAGTAATTTCTAATTTTTTAGTAACATCATCACTAGGTAATTCAAACATAGCATCTGTGAGTATTGATTCACATAAAGATCGTAAACCACGAGCTCCTAACTTATATTCTACGGCTCTATCCACAATATAATCTAAAGCTTCATCCGTAAAACTCAAGGCGATCTTATCAATATCAAAAAGCTTTTGATATTGTTTGGTTATCGCATTTTTAGGCTCCGTAAGAATGGCACGAAGTGTTTTAGCATCTAACGGATTCATATAACTCAAAACTGGTAAACGACCGATAATCTCGGGTATTAATCCAAATTCTTTTAAATCTTTTGGAATGATGTATTGCAATATGTTTTCTTTGTCAATTTCCTCTCCATTTTTAAGCGCATTGTAGCCTACAGCTTGCATGTTTAATCGCTTACTAATTGCTTTATCAATTCCTGAGAAAGCACCACCAGCAATAAATAATATATTAGTGGTATCTATTTCTACAAATTTCTGATCTGGATGTTTACGTCCGCCCTTTGGTGGTACATTTACAACAGCACCTTCTAAAAGTTTTAAAAGAGCTTGTTGCACACCTTCTCCACTCACATCGCGCGTAATGGATGGATTATCTCCTTTTCGAGCAATTTTATCAATTTCATCAATAAAAACAACACCCATTTCTGCTTTAGCTACGTCGTAATCTGCGGCTTGTAATAATCGTGTTAAGATCGTCTCTACATCTTCACCTACATAACCTGCTTGTGTTAAAACAGTGGCATCAACGATTGCAAAAGGCACACTAAGCATTCTTGCAATGGTACGTGCAATTAGGGTCTTTCCTGTTCCAGTTTCTCCTACTAATATGATGTTAGATTTTTCAATTTCAACATCATTATCATCATCCTCTTCTTGCAACAAACGTTTATAGTGATTATATACAGCTACAGCCATGGCTCTTTTGGTAGCCGTTTGACCGATCATATATTGATCCAAAAATTCCTTAATTTCTTTTGGTTTTCTAATGTCAAAATCTACTTTTTGAATGGATCCAATTCCTTTTTCGAAGGATTCTTCCAAAACAATCTCATGAGCTTGCTCGATACATCTATCACAAATATGCGCATCTAAACCAGCGATAAGAACATCTGTTTCTGCTTTATCACGTCCACAAAAGGAACATTGTATGTTTTCTTTTTTTGACATCTATTAAGAGTGCGTTAATATTTCATCAATCATTCCGTATTTTTTAGCCTCCTCAGCTTTCATCCAATAATCTCTATCAGAATCGGCAAACACTTTTTTGACCGTTTGTCCCGAATGCTTAGCGATGATTTCATATAACTCATCTTTTAATTTCAAGATTTCTCTAGCTGTAATTTCTATATCACTTGCTTGACCTTGAGCGCCACCCATTGGTTGATGAATCATAATACGAGAATGCGGCAAAGCAGAGCGTTTACCTTTAGCACCTGCAACCATTAACACGGCTCCCATAGAGGCTGCCATTCCTGTACAAATAGTAGCAACATCAGGTTTGATAAACTGCATCGTGTCATAAATTCCTAGACCTGCATATACACTACCACCTGGCGAATTCATATAGATTGAAATATCTTTAGTTGAATCGACACTCGACAAAAACAATAATTGCGCTTGTATAATATTGGCAACGTGATCGTCAATGGCAGTTCCTAAAAAGATGATTCTATCCATCATCAGACGAGAAAAAACATCCATTTGCGCGACATTTAATTGACGCTCTTCAATGATATAGGGTGTCACACTACTCACAATTTTATCATAGTGCATACTACTGATTCCGTGATGTTTTGTCGCGAATTTTTTAAATTCCTTTCCGTAATCCATAAGGTTCTATTATTTTGATGTGAGGCAAAGATACGAAGTTAATTCAAAATTGAGTCAGCTATTTATTTTGCATTCATTAAACAGCATTATACTCAATTGATAAAGAGTTCCTCAATGCTTAATCACATTTTCCAATTCATTAAAAAAATCTGTATTATTAGTTTGATCCTCAACACTCCAACCAAGAATGTCAGTTAACTGCATTAGATCCTTTAGCTCTTCTATTAATCTTTGTTTAGCTTTTGATTTATTAGTAGCTATTTCTACAGATTCCATCAATTTATCGATGGCTTTTTGCTGAATGCTGTTTAAATCATCTTTTGAGAATGTATTTAAGAAGCTTTGTTGAAAATTATAATACTTAACATCTGGTATTATTGTGATTACTTCTTTGGGTATATGTGTTATAATTAGTTTTTTATTTATACTATCTAATTCAATCCCTAATTCTTTTAAATCGTAGGATACTTGTACTGTAGCATTTACTAATAAAGTGAGTTTCTTTTCAAAATCTAAAGTTTCAAAAAAATATTTATCGATATCGTTATAACTATATACTTCTGAATAGGATGCTTCTGTAACCACCAACTTACTTACATTGTTAATGCCATTATGTATAATTGCTATTTGATTAGAGCCTTCCTTAGATTTACTGTTTTTTAGATAAAAAAAACTTAACAGCATACCTAATAGAAAAATAAAACCGTATGAAATAATACCTTTCATGAAAACAATATTTTAGTTTCTAAAGTGGTTCTTGGAGCTCTTCAGTATTAGAAGTTTCTTCTTTTGGAAATGCTTTTTTATTAAAGAATATTAAAATAGCTACTCCTATGGTTATAGCAGAATCCGCCACATTAAAAATAGCATTGAAAAAAGTGAAAGTTTTATCACCAATTATTGGCAGCCAAGATGGAAAAGTAGCATTTTTTATGATTGGGAAATAAAACATATCGACAACTTTTCCATGGAATAGCGTATCATAGTTATCAACTGCAAATAAAGTAGCTACTTGATTGTTATGAAATGGATCATTAAAAATCAAACCATAAAACATCGAGTCTAGTATATTACCAAGTGCTCCTGCGAAGATAAAGGATATGGCAATAATCAAAACTTTATGTCGGTTTTCTTTTACAGATTGATACAACCAATACCCAATACCTGTGACCGCTACTAATCTAAAAATAGTTAATAATAGCTTCCCTATTCTACCTCCAAATTCGGTACCCCAAGCCATACCATTGTTTTGTACAAAACGTATTTGAAACCACTCTAAGCCCATGACGTTTATATGTTCGCCGAGATAGAAATGGGTTTTGATATAAATTTTACTGACCTGATCAATCAATAAAATAATAAAAATAATAAAAATTGCTTTCTTCAAAGTATGGTCTTAAAGTGATTTAATGGTGTATAATCTACATTAGAGATTGCCTGTTCTTAGCTTCAATACTCAAAGTTGCATGAGGCACTAATTTTAGACGTTCTTTGTTAATTAACTTACCTGTTACACGACATACACCATAGACTTTATTTTCTATACGAAGTAAAGCATTATTCAAGTCTCTGATGAATTTTTGCTGACGAATGGCTAATTGTACATTGGCTTCTTTAGACATCGTTTTTGAGCCTTCTTCAAATGACTTAAAAGTTGGTGAAGTATCGTTGGTGCCATTATCACTATCATTTTTATAAGCGCTCTCTAATAAAGCTAAATCTTTTTCGGCTTGTTTAATTTTCTCTTCAATAATTAGTTTAAATTCAGCTAATTCTTTGTCTGAATAACTTACTGTGGGTTCTTGCATAATCATATTAACTCTCTGTATTTACAGAAAGATTCTTTTATTTATTAATAGTATCAGATGTCTGTCTAAAGGACAGCATCCAATTTTAGGATTTTGATACAAGCATTTGTGTTTCAATATCATCAAACACAATTTCTATTCCATTTTCAAAATTTGTTGCAAATATAATACTATCTGCTAAAGTTTCTGTTTTTATATATTCTTCATTCTCTTGCACTGCATTTTCTATCAAATCATTCGCTAAAAACTGAATATGAATGCGATCAGTAACCTCGAATCCTGAATTTTTTCGATGGTTTTGAATTCTGTTAATCAGTTCTCGTGCAATACCTTCTTTTTTTAATTCGGGAGTTATCGTAACGTCAAGAGCTACGGTCGTATTGTCTTGGTTTGTAACCAACCAACCATCAATATCTTTGGTCGAAATTTCGACATCGTCTACTACTAGATCAATTTGCTTCCCATTTACCGCTATACTGAGTCTACCTTCCTTTTCGAATGCAGTAATTTGGTCTTGTTCTAATTGTGAAATAGCAGCTGCTACCACTTTCATTTCACCTCCAAAACGAGGTCCTAATGCCTTAAAATTAGGTTTTATATTTTTTACCAAAATACCTGAAGCATCATCTAATAACTGAATTTCTTTAACATTAACCTCTGCTTTTATCAAATCTTGAATTGCCTCAATCTCGTTACGTTCTAGCTCATTATGAACTGGTATCATGATTCGTTGCAAGGGTTGACGTACTTTAATTTTCTCTTTTTGACGTAAAGATAAAGTCATCGATGCAATTAACTGTGCTTTTTCCATTTTGTTTTCTAACACCTCATCTATATACCTAGCCTCATAGGTAGGAAAAGATGCTAAGTGTACTGATTCTAAAGCATCATGAGCATTAATCTGTGTGAGATCTTTGTATAAGCGATCCATAAAGAATGGTGCAATAGGTGAAGCCAATTTAGCTACCTGAAGCATACACGTATATAATGTTTGGTAGGCTGAGATTTTGTCTTGACCATATTCACCTTTCCAAAAACGCCTTCTACTCAAACGAACAAACCAATTACTTAGATGCTCTGTAACAAAAAACTGTATTGCTCTTGCCGCTTTTGTAGGTTCATAATCCTCATAATAATTGGTAACATTCTTTATCAATGAATGTAATTCAGATAATACCCAGCGATCAATCTCTGCTCGTTCCTTTAATGGAACCTCTTTTTCTTGATAGGTAAATTTATCTAAATTCGCATATAGTGAAAAGAACGAATAGGTATTATATAAAGTACCAAAAAACTTACGACGTACTTCGTCAATACCATCCAAATCAAATTTTAAATTATCCCATGGATTGGCATTTACAATCATATACCATCTAATAGCATCAGGACCATATTTATCTAAGGTGGTAAAAGGATCAATTGCATTACCCAATCGCTTGGACATCTTTTTGCCAAACTTATCGAGCACTAAACCATTTGACACCACATTTTTATAGGCTATTGAGTCAAAAACCAAGCCTGAAATAGCATGTAGTGTATAAAACCATCCTCTTGTTTGATCTACTCCTTCGGCAATAAAATCTGCTTGTCTTTCTAATTTTTGCTCGATCAATTCTTTATTCTCAAAGGGATAATGCCACTGTGCTACGGGCATCGCTCCTGAATCAAACCAAACATCAATCAAATCAGCCTCTCGCTTCATCGGTAAACCCGATGGCGAAACCAAGGTAATTTTATCAACAATATTTTTATGTAAATCTATTTTATCATAATTAGCTTCACTCATATCTCCTGCAACAAAATCATCAAAAAGAATTTTATCCATGAATCCTTTAGCGACTGATTTTTTCATTTCCTGGATTAATTCTTCGACCGAACCTATCAGAATTTCCTCGGTGCCCTCTTCCGTTCTCCAGATTGGTAGCGGCACTCCCCAAAAACGAGATCTCGATAGATTCCAATCATTGGCATTTTGTAACCAATTTCCAAAACGACCTTCACCTGTGGCTTTTGGTTTCCAATTTATCTCTTTATTGAGTTCGTATAAGCGATCTCTTTTTTCTGATATTTTTATAAACCAAGAATCTAAAGGATAATAGAGTACTGGTTTGTCTGTACGCCAACAATGTGGATAGTTATGTTGATGCTTTTCTACATGAAAGGCTTTATTCTCCGTTTTTAATTGAATGGCAATATCAATATCTACCGATTTGTCAGGTGCATCACCTTCAACATAATATTCATTTTTAACATATCTACCGGCATATTCTCCCATATGCTCCGTAAACCTACCTTGTAAATCAACTAAGGGCACCGGATTATCGTTGGCATCTAATACTAACAAAGGTGGCACTTCTGGCATTGCTTTTTTAGCAACCATGGCGTCATCTTGTCCAAAAGTTGGGGCAGTATGCACGATACCTGTACCATCTTCAGTGGTTACAAAATCTCCTGCAATCACTCTAAAAGCATTTTCTGGGTTTTGATAGGGTTGCGCATAGGGCATTAATTGCTCAAATCGAATGTCGACTAAATCAGCTCCTTTACATTCGTCAAGAATCCTAAACGGAATTTTTTTATCATCAGATTTATAGGCACGTAACTCTTCATTTGTATCTACTTGAAAATATTTTTTACCAAATTGCTTGCTAACTAAAGCTTTTGCTAGAACGACATTGATAGGTTCAAATGTGTATTGGTTATAGGTCTCAACAATAACATATTCGATTTTCTTTCCGACAGTGAGCGCTGTATTTGACGGAAGCGTCCATGGCGTTGTGGTCCATGCCAAGAAATACACACTACCTTGAATCGTATTAAACACAGAAGGAAGTGAGCTTTCTACCGCTTTAAACTGCGCAACAATGGTTGTGTCTGTTACATCTTTATAGCAACCTGGCTGATTGAGTTCGTGTGTACTTAAGCCAGTGCCTGCTTTTGGAGAATAGGGCTGAATGGTATAACCCTTATACATCAAACCTTTGTCATACATTTGTTTGAGTAACCACCAAACGGTCTCCATATATTTGGGCTTGTACGTCACGTAAGGGTTTTCCATATCTACCCAGTAGCCAATCCGTTTGGTAAGATTATTCCAGATATCGGTATAACGCATTACCGATTCTTTACAAGCTTTGTTATAATCGTCTATACTAATTTTTTTTCCAATATCTTCTTTGGTAATTCCTAGTTCTTTTTCTACTCCAAGCTCAACGGGCAGACCATGTGTATCCCATCCTGCTTTGCGTTTTACTTGAAAGCCTTGTAGGGTTTTATAGCGTGCAAAAATATCTTTCACGGTTCGGCCAATTACATGATGAATACCTGGTAATCCATTTGCAGAAGGTGGTCCTTCAAAAAATATAAAAGGTTTTTTAGGATCGCGCGAATCTATACTTTTTTGAAAAATATCATGTTCATCCCAGAATGAAAGAATTTCTTCTGTTACCTGCGTTAAATTCAACTGTTTATATTCTGTAAACTTTTGACTCATTACCTAATTTTTCAAATGATTTGCAAAATTACACAAAAATATGCATTTGTAACCAACAAAAAAAGCAGCCGATTGGCTGCTTTTTTATGTGATTATAATTGAGTTATTTTTTGATTATTATAAACTCTGTTCGTCTATTTTGTAAGTGTTCAGATTCGCTACATTTTACACCATCAATACAATCATTTACGGGTCTTGACTCACCATAACCTCGACCTATGATACGATCTTTTGAAATACCTTGCTTCACAATATATTGCACAACTTCTTTTGCACGAAGACTTGATAAATGTAAGTTGTAGCTATCACTTGCTCTACAATCTGTATGAGATCCAAATTCGATAGTAATCTCTGGGAAATTATCTAACACATATATTGCTTTACCTAAAGTTTCTTTGGCTTCTTTTGTGATATAGTACTCATCTAAATCAAAATAAATAGGTGGAAGATCTAACATTTCTTTTCCATCTTTATAAATTGTTGTTGGTGTTTTTTTAACAGGTTTCACAGAAACCTCTTTGGGTTCTTCTTTTACTACGATTTCTTTTTTCGGTTCTTCTTTAGGAATCTCAACTACTGGCTCAGGAATTATTTCAACTTCTTTTTCTAAATATATGGTTATTGTTTGCGTTAACCTATTAGGTGTGTAACCAATTGGTTGAGAGCTTGTACTGTAACCCTTTTGTGTTGCTTGAATTCTGTAATTATCTCGACATGCTAAATCAAATTTAAATCTAGCATCACTTTGTAATGGATATGTTGTAAGTAAAATATCTTGATGCGAATACATGCTAACAATTGCTTCAGGTATCAGTTCATTTGTTTCTTTATCACGTACTTCTCCTTTCACAACTTGTTTGCATTCTTGAATTTCAGTCTCTTGCACAAATGCATAAATATCATCATCTCCTTTTCCGTCGGGTCTATTAGAAGAAAAAAAACCTTTTTTTTGTGTTCTGTCAATAATAAAACAAAAGTCATCGTATGCACTATTAATCGGAGTTTCTAAATTCACAGGTTGTGCATAGGGATCATCAAGAGGTACCATATAAATATCTAAGCCACCTTTGCTTTCTGGTTTATCAGATGAAAAATATAATATATTACCATCAACATAAGGGAAATTCTCTCTATGAACAGAGTTCACATGAGATCCTAAATTTTGTGGTTCACCATATTTGCCATTTTCAAGAATAGTGACCCAATAGATATCAGATTGTCCATAACTGCCTGGCATATCAGATGTGAAAAAAAGTATTTTTCCATCTTCACTTATAGTTGGGTGCGCACAAGAATAATTATCATGGTTAAATGGTAGGGATACAATGTTAGTCCATTGCCCATTTGTTTTAACACTTGCTCTATATATTTTTAAGTTTATCCAATCTTCTTCATCTTCGACATATTTGCCTTTTTTAACGTTATTCTGTGTGAAATAAACAAATTTTAAATCGGGTGTAAAAGACACATTCGATTCATTATACTTGGTTACAAATTCGTTATCTAGTTTCTTTAC
>JGI24023J19991_10002971_pt1 | contig 12099 bp, 12 predicted proteins | sample Cruoilmetagenom1_FD_19991 | JGI IMG/M metagenome (IMG submission 19991)
ATCTTTGGCTGATACCTCACTCTCAAAACCCACGAAATAGCTCGCTATTCCTGTGGTTTTGCTCTCTCGGATCAGCCAAACCTGAACCAAATCTGAGTGCCAATTCTGCGAAGTTATTTTTGCGCGAACCCTTATCTCTCTATCGGAACGGCGGAGATCGATGTTCGTACATCCGAAAAAGGGCCGAAAGCGAAGGAGGACTCCTGCCTGAAATCCCCCTTGCTTCCTGGAACCGGGTGCGGCATTAACCGGTAAAAAAAAAGCCCTTCATGCCTCTGCTCGCATGAAGGGCTGCACCCAGCTTACTTGACCCTTGATGATTGCCGTCCACCCAAACCTCCGTGGGCACGGCTCATGTTTAAGGCAGGTCTTCTGACTCTCGGATCGCTCTACTCTCCACGCCTTCCCGCCCCACTCGTTGAAGCAGTGACAAGTGCGGATTTCGTCCCCGAACACAGCGGCGGGACCGTCCCCGATTTTCGCGGGATTCCCTATTAAGCCTTTCAGCACCTTATGGATTCCCTTTTAGCATGCCGAGAAGCAATGTCAATAAATTTCTCAGAAACCGGGTCCAATATTGAGGCCATACACTGCCAACTATTGTAAGCGGAAGACGACCGGCACCCGAACCCACATGGGGATAATCCGGCTGCCCTGTCGACCCGGCTCGAACCGCCAATCGTTGACGGCCTTTATGGCCGTACGGTCCAGCATTGTGTGGCTGCTGGATTCGATGATGCGCAGATCGCCCACCCGGCCGTTTGCTTTCACGAATACTTCCAGGATAACCGTGCCTTGGTAACCTCGTTTGCGGGCGATTGATGGGTAGGCCGGCGGTGGATTCTCGCTGTACCGGGGTCTCGCCTTAACGACGGTCGTTACGGTGGCGGCCCTTTCGCCTGGTTCCTGGTCTGTCTTCCGGGGTGCTGTGGGGGACGGCGACGCGACGGGCCTCACAGTCTGATTCGATGCCGACGGCTGTTTCTTTGTGACGGGGCGCGGCACCGCCGGTTCCGGGTCGGGTTCATGGGCCGCCATCACGGGTGTCGGCTGTGGCAGCGTCGGCGTCGGGATTTTTTTTGGCGGTGGTTTCTTCTTTGCTGTTTTTGGCTTCTTGACGACTGGCTTGGGCTTGACGACTGTATTTTTGGGCGGCGGCACGGGAGACGGCAATGCCGGAAGCGGATGGATGGCCGCTGTTCGAAGCGGCGCCCGATCCACCAGCCGCATGGTGGTCACCTGTGTTCGGGGCGCAATGGTGGTGTGGCGGATCAGCCAACGCGTGTCCGCGGTCAGCAGGACCGCGTGGATCAGCGCGGCCGCGACAAATGCCGGCAAGATCCGCTTCATTTACGGCTGCCTTTCACATTCAAGGGAGAGGCGGTCGATTCCCGCCAGTTTGATCTGGTCGATGATTCCGTAAAGGGTCTGGTAGGTGATGCTGTTGTCGGCAAACAGCAGCACAGCCGGTTCTTTTTCAGATCCGGCTTTAACCCGCAGATGTTCTGCCAGGTTTTTTGTCTCCACCGGTATTTCGTTCAGAAATACCGAGCCATTTCGATCCACGGTAACGGACAAGGTGACCTGTTTGTCCGGCGGCGCCGTGGAAGAGATGGGCAGGGCCACGGGCAGCGCGTGGTGAACGGCCATGGAGAGCATGGCGTAGATGAAAAAAACCAGCAGCAGAAACACGATGTCGATCAGCGGCAGCATATCGATTCGTGCCTTGCGGTGATTTCCCAGATCAACCTTCATGATCGTTTTCCACGGCGCCGTTGTTTTGGGTGGTCATCTTTTCGTAGATGATCTCCAAGCTGGTGGCATACTTTTCGATGAACCGTGCGGCACGCTCGATGCGGGCGTTAAAGTAATTGAACGGAAAAACCGTGAGAATGGCGATACCCAGGCCCGAGGCCGTGGTGATCAGGGCCTGGGCGATGCCCTTGGTGACGGCTTCCGGGTGGTCGATGCCGCCGCCACCCAGCATCTCGAAGGAGGCGATGATGCCGATGACCGTACCGAAGATACCCAGCAGGGGGGCTACGGTGATGATGGTGTCCAGCACGCCCATATTACGGCGCATGCCGGCAATCTCATCGGCGGCCGCCGATTCCATGGCCTTGACCAAAGAGTAGTTGCGGTGCAGGATGCCGGAAACGAGAATGCGGACGACGTAGCTTTTCGAGCCTTTTGCGATCTTGCGGATACCCTCCCAATCGCCGATCTGGCATAAATCCATCACCTCGCTCACCAGATGTTGATTGTTGCGCATGCCCACGATGGTCCAGAAGATGGCCCGTTCGATAATGACAGTCAGAGAGAGGAGCGAGCAAAGGAGCAGGGGAACCATTACCGGTCCGCCGCTGAGAAAGATGTCGATCATGAGTTATCCTTGAAAAATAGGTTGATCGCTGTTCGGGATCGTAAACTTTATAGAGTGAACGGAATTATTTGTCTTTACGTACGGCTTCCTTCCTTCGGCACCAGGTTCACACGGGGCCAGGGGCCGGCTGGGCTCCGGTCAACCAGGATGTGGCAGCCGTAGGCCCTTGCCAGGGTTTGCTCATCGATGACCTGCGCGGGGGGGCCGCATGCCGCCACGCGACCGTCAACGATCAGAAGCAGTCGGTCGGCATACATGGCCGCCAGGTTGATGTCGTGTGAAACCATTACCACCGTGATGCCCTGGTCTTTTATAAGTGTGGCCATCAGGTCCATAATACGAATCTGGTGGGCCAGGTCAAGGGCGGCAGTGGGCTCGTCCAGCAGGATCAGTTGGGGTTGCTGACAGATGGCCCGGGCAATGTGGGCCCGCTGCCTTTCACCACCGCTCAGGCTGTTCATGCGGCGGTTGGACAGGCGGCTCAGGCCAGTGTATTCGATGGCCTGCCGGGCAAATTCCAGATCCGTCCGACCTTCCACCCCCAGCACGCCCAGGTAGGGGGTTCGGCCCATGATCACCATTTCCTTTACGGAAAAGGGGCTGTCGTCGATTCCGGCCTGGGCCACATAGGCCACGCGCCGGGCCAGATCGCCGCGACTGTACCGTTTCAGCGGGCGGTCCCGAAAAAAGATGTCGCCACCGGAAACGGGCAATAGGTTGGCCAGGGTCTTAATCAGTGTGGTCTTTCCCGAACCGTTGGGGCCGAGAACGATGAAACATTCCCCCCGGGCCACCTCAAAGGTCAGATCGTGCAGTACCGGCGTGCGGCGGTAGGCGTAGCTTAATTTGTTTACACGGATGGCCATGATCCTCATTCCTACGATTAAAAGCGTCTTGCCGTGTTTTTATTCTAACACTTAGGCGTCATTGTTTGGACCGCCTCAGCAGGATGATAAAAAGGGGCGCGCCGATCATGGCCGTGATCACACCGCCGGGCATCTCCCCCTGGGCCGGCAGCACCCGGGCCAGCAGATCGCAAACAACCATATAAGCCCCGCCGCCGAAGATACAGGCCGGCACCAACACTCGGTGATCGGGGCCGATGATTAGTCGCAGCAGGTGGGGGATGACCAGACCGACAAAACCGATGAGGCCGCATTGGCTGACTGTAACGCTGATCATCAGCGAGGTGGTAACCAGCAGCACCAGGGTCACCAGCCGCACATGGACCCCCATGGAGGCGGCCATGTCGCTGCCCAGCAACAAAAGGTTCATGCGGTTGGAATGGATGAAGATCACGATAAAGCAGGGCAGAAGGATGGCGGCGAGCATGCCAACATGTTGGATCATTGAGGCAGAAAGGTCGCCCATGAGCCAGAAGATAATGTTGTGCAGCCGGGAATCCTGGGTGATGGAGAGCAAAAACATGATTACCGCGCTGCAGAATGCGTTGACCATAACCCCGGAGAGCAGCAGGGCGTCCTTGACCAGCACCGTCCGGCCGGAAGAGATGACGATGATTAGCAACAAGGTGGCCAGGCTCCCTAAAAAGGCGGTGATGCCGACGCCGGGGATGCGGGACAGGCCAAGCATGATGCCGATGATGGCACCGATGGCCGCACCACCGGAAATACCCAGGATATAAGGCTCAGCCAGCGGGTTTTTCAGCAGTGCCTGGAACACCAGGCCACCCAGAGACAGGGCTGCGCCAACCAGTGCGGCCAGCAGCACCCGGGGCAGGCGGATGCGCCATATGATGGCTTCTTGCATGGCATCACCGGCGCCATCTTTGAAAAGTATGGTCCGGACCGCCTCGAGGCCGCTGCTCGATGATCCCATGGTCAGGCCGATTACCATTACTGCCAAAAGCAGTAGGGTCAATGCCAGGGTTACCAAAATCATCCTGACGGACAATGATGAGAACCTTTGGCTCATTGTTGTGCACCAGTTCCAGCAGCGTTGAAACGATCCGGGTGGATCAGTCGGGCCAGCAGTTCCAAGCCGTCCACCAGACGGGGTGTGGCCCGGTCCAATACATTGGAATCCACTAGGTGGATTCGGCCATTTTTTACCGCCGGCAATTCCGGCCATTGTTGCCAGGCTGATTTTACCTGGTTGAACACCGCCTTCCGGTCCATGGAGGTGATGACGATCACCTCCGGTCGCAGGCCAATCACCTGCTCTTTGGAAAATCGTGGGTAGGGTGTCTTGCCCTGTGCCAGATTGGTTCCCCCGGCCATGACGATCAACTCGTGGATAAACGTTCGGGTGCCCACGGAGACTATAGGGGAGACGCCGATTTGAAAGAAGACCAGGGGCCGCTGCGGGGCGTCGGATACGTGCTGTTGCACCTGCAGAATCCGGTCGGTCATATCGACCACGATGGCCTTGGCCCGATCATTCACATTCAACAGCTGTCCCAGTTCCAACAAGGTGTCCATGACTGCGTCCAGATTCCGCGGATCTACGGCATAGACCGGTATCCCTACCGATTCCAGCTTGCGGACCACCGAGATGGGATTGCCGTCCTTGACGGCGATGCACAGGTCGGGTCGCGAGGCGACGATCTTTTCCACATCCAGATGCACGTATGAACCCACTTTGGGCAGTGCCCCGGCCGCCGGCGGGTAATCACTGAACTGGGTAGCGCCCACCAGCCGATCGGACAGGCTTAAGGCAAAAATAATTTCGGTGATGCTGGGAGCCATGGCGACGATTCGTCGGGGATCGTCCGGTACGCGGACCCGCCGTCCCAGCTGATCGGTGACCGATTTTGCCGCACCCGGAGCCGAAATGAGGGTCAGCAGGCATAGGATGAACAGCGCCCGAAGGAGCGGGTGCTGCAAATACTTTTGGGGAAGTTTGCTTTCCGGGAACCTCCGCCCGGCCGATTCAAGAGGTTGTCTGCCCATAAATTGGTTGCCCATGGATCTTCTCCGGTAGGACGAACAGTTTGGTTCGCGGCGGTTAGTAGACTCAAAAGCATGGCCGATGTCAATGGATTTTCATCCAAACGATTACTGAATTGTCGGCCGGAAAAATCATGTAGGAAAAAACAAACACCCAACCTACAGGTCGGGCCATACACCAGGTGCCTGATCATCGATTGATTTTTCCTGATCGTAAATGGTAGGTATTGCCATGCCTTGAAATATATGGCTGCAAGGATGCCGGTAGATGTATAATCAAGGATGATGATGGAGATATACAGACCCTGTTGCAGCGCACGAATGGGTTGACGCTGGCTTCACCGATTTTTTTCTACAGCGTTAGTGCACATACCAAAATACCGATGGATCGCTGCAATCCATTATGGTCGGATAATGCTATTGATGAAAGGATCCTCATGATGACTTTGGAAACGGTTCAAACCGACAATGCTCCCGCGGCCATCGGGCCGTACTCCCAGGCGGTGATTGCTCCGCCCTTCGTTTTTGTCAGCGGTCAGCTGGGCATGGATCCGGCCACCGGCGACCTGGTGGGGGATGACCTGGAGAGTCAGTCCCGCCAGGCTCTGGAAAACGTGAAGCAGATTTTGATGGCTGCCGGCAGCAGCTTGGAAAAGACCACCGCCGTGGAGGTTTTTCTCACCGATATGGGCAATTTTGCGGACTTCAACCTGATCTATGCCGAGTACTTTTCGGCACACAAACCGGCTCGTGCCGCCATCGAGGTCAGTGCGCTGCCCAAGGGCGGGTGTGTGGAGATCAAATGTACGGCGGTGGTTGGGTAAAATCAAGTTGCCAATATGACGGTGGAAATCCGGTTGTCGCTATACAACATGCTGTTTTGACGAGACTATTGACACACAAGGACCAATCCGCTATATTCGCCCCGGGAAAAAGCAAGTGCTTGTCATTTATTTCTCATCATTTTCAACCGGCCTTTGTGGAAGACGCAAACATTCTGGCGACGTGCCGCGAACCCAAGGTCCGTATGTGAGTATTCAGGAGAAATGAGATGTCCAAAACAGTGATAACCCCCATCCGTCATCAGGAAAAAATCACCCATCCACCCGTGGGAAGTACAACATCCCTCCGATTTGGCGATGATCAAGGGGAAGTAGAGGGCGTGGTTGTGGGATCCGAGGCGCTGAGCTATATGATGGTTCGTTTGCCGCCGAATTTTGACGGCAGCACCCTGGCGGAGGGGCAGCCCCTGTGGGTAAACTATATGTTTTCGGGAAATACCTATAAATTCGAATCTTCCGTCCTTCATTATCTGAAAAAATTTGCATTGGTTTTTTTATCTTATCCCCAAGCCTACGAAATCTATCCATTGCGACGGGAGGATCGAATCAATTGCAGCATTCCTGCAACCGCCAGCATCCAGCAAAAGGCGTTTAAAGGATTGGTCAACGACATCAGTCATCATGGCTGCCAATTTATTGTTAAAATACCGGCAACCTTTAAACTCTATCAAGTCAGCGTTTTAACCGATATTGATCTTTCCTTATCTCTCTCCCTGTCCGGTTATGCCGACCAGGATCAGCTGAAAGGAAAGGTGCGCAATACCAATATCGATGAATTTAAGATCGTTTTGGGCATTGAATTTGAAAAACTGGAGGAACAGTTCACGCAACGATTGGGGGACTTTATCGAAAAATTAAAAACCTTGTAGCAATCGCCCCCACGCCCCGCCACCTTGATGCCCTGCGCAACGACCATCGATCTCTTCGGTTGTGCCGGCTGGAAACGACCCCAAGCGTGAATACGATCAGCGTCATATGGATAGACTCGTGGCGTTCGTCCGGCGGGGGTCCGTTCAGTCCGGCCGGCGCCCGGTGATCTTCTCGATGGCACGGCGATCGATCTTTCCCGTGGCCGTCATGGGGATATGATTGACCATGCGCATCCGGCGGGGTTTTTCATGGGGTTCCAAAACCTTGTCCAGCGCGGCGGTAACCCCGGCGGCGGAATTGCTGCCCACCACCAGAGCATCGATCTGCAGTTTCCGGCCGCTGTCCACGGGATTGGCCAATACCAGGGCATCGTCGACGCCGTCGACGCCAACGATGGCCTGGCGGACCTTTTCCAGATCTACCCGGTTGCCGCCTACTTTGACGATATGGTCCGCACGTCCGGTGACCACAAATCCGTCCCTGCCATGGGCTTTGACCCGGTCCGCTACCGTAAACCACCCGCTGTTGCGCACCGGCAGTTCTGCGGACAGAAAGGAGGAGCGGATGTCCAGGCTGTCGGCGGCCACCCGCCACTGGATGCAGTTGTATGGCGTGAGGGATCGCACTCCTTTTGACCGGCAGCGAGTGGCGATACCGCCGGTTTCCGTAGCGCCGTAAATCTCTACCAGGTCCACGCCCGTTGCCTTGGAAAATGCCGTGTCGTCTGCTTCGGCCAGGCGACCGGCCGAGGAAAAGGCCAGCCGCAGGGAACCCCTGTTCGGCGGGTTTTCCCTGAGTGCCCGATAGTGGACCGGAACGCTCACGAATATGGTGGGTGATGTGTCGGCCATCTTCTGTTTAATCTCTTCAGGAAAGGACGGGGTGCCCGCGACCACCCGGGCCGATGCCGCCAGGGGCACCAGCAGCGAATAGAGCAGCCCGTAAATGTGCAGGGCCGGGACGGAGGAGAGAATGCGGTCGTCGCTGCCGATCTCAAAAAGCTTGACCAGATAGTCCACTTCGCCCAGCAGGTTGCGGGGTGTTTTGGACCAGAGTTGCGGGGCACCGGTGGATCCGCCGGTGAACAGGTGAACCCAGGGCCGGTCGGGATCCGGCGCTTCATCGGACGTCAGGGTCTCCACTTCATCCGTTAATGCCTCCGGATCAATGACTGTTACGCCGGTTGGTAAAAGGTTGCCGGGCATTCCGATGGCCCGGGCGCAACCGGTCAGTTGGTGCAGTTCAAGAAGGGCCGTTGCCGACAGGGCATGGGGGATCAGCAGTTCCGGCCCACCGGCCAGCGATGCCAAAAGGGCGGCCGCCATCAAGGTGCGGTCGTCGGAACAGAGGCAGACCGGTGCGTTATTCTCCTTGTCGCTGTTAAAAAGGGCCTTGATCCGACGGGCCGTCCGATAAAGTCCATCGTAGTTGCCGCCAGGCATGCTGAAGGCCCGAGCCGGCCGGGCCGGGCCCGACAGCAGGCGTTCAATCATCAAGGCGACGGAGTCATTCGTTTCCTTTGATTGCGTCATTGTCGACGTGATTCCTTTAAACGGGTATGACAGCTTCAACCGCCGGTGTTGGGTGGGTTGCGGTCCCTTCAGTTAGTACAGTGCATTGGCGAGGTCAAGGTATTCCGTCACCGTGGAATCGCTTGACACGGTCCGATAATTTAAATACGTATCGATCTTCTATTTGCCGAAGGTATGGGGCTCAATGGTTAAAGGATCGATCGATGAAAAACGGCACCAGCCGGTTGTGTGATTTTGAGTTCGACAGGGCTGCCATCGCCCGTGCAGCCGCTGAAAACCGTCTGCTGACCATGGAGATCGAATTCAGCCTGCGCTGCAATTTTCGCTGTCCCTACTGCTACGTCCCGGAGGAAAGCTACTTTGACGGGGAACTGACCACCGAAGAGATCCGGGACGTCCTGATGCAGGCGAAAGAGATGGGTGCCCGGCGGATTATCATACTGGGCGGCGAGCCCAGCATCTACCCGCATATCCGGGACATGATCGGATTTATTCAGGATCAGGGAATGGATGTGGAGATGTTCACCAACGGCAGCGGTATTACGACCGACTTTGCCCAGTGGCTGTTTGACCGTCAGGTGCGGGTGGTGATGAAGATGAACACCTTCGACGCCGATCTGCAGGACCGGCTGGCGGGTAAGCCGGGTGCCGGCCGGATTATCGCCGAGGCCTTCGACCATCTGAAGCAGGCGGGTTACCCATCCCGGGATGCTTTTCTGGCCGTGAGCACCATCATCTGCCGCCAGAACCTGGAAGAGCTTCCCCGGTTGTGGTGCTGGCTCCGGGAGCAGGGCATCGCCCCCTATTTCGAGATCATTACCCCCCAGGCGAACGCACTGGAAAATTCCTGGCTGGATGTGGATCCCCATACCCTTCACCGGCTGTTCGAGGCGCTGGCAGAAACCGACAGGAAGCGCTATGGCCGAACCTGGCGTGTTCAGCCGCCGCTGGTGGGCAACCGCTGCCTGCGCCACCAGTTTTCCTGTCTGGTGACCTCCGAGGGTGCGGTGATGCCTTGCGTGGGGGTGACCATTTCTCAGGGTAATGTCAGGGAGCAGCCGCTGAAGACGATCATTGAAAACAGCCCGGTACTTAAAGACTTGAAAAATTACCCCAACACCATCAAGGGGCCCTGCGGCAGCTGCGACCAGGCTGATGGCTGCTACGGGTGCAGGGGCGCTGCCTACCAGATCACCGGCGACTACCTGGCGTCGGATCCCATGTGCTGGCGCAACTGCGCGGCCGGGGGCCGAGGGCCGCGGAAAGAGTAAAAATCATATCCCAAGGCCCTGATGCTCAGTCTCGACGCATCACCGGCTGTCCTGAAAGCTGGGCAAGGGGGACGACTGTTAACCCTTTTTTCGAGATGCCCGCCAATATTTTTTCTACTTCCCCGATCCATTGTTTGATCCGGTCCTGACCACCGGCATCGGAATCGTGCATCAGCACGATGTCGTCCGGTCGGACTCGCCGCAGGATGGTTTTTGAAATGCAATTGATTTTCCGGTTTCCCCGGTCGAATGCCCGGCAGCTAAAGTTCACCGCGTATAGCCCCTGACATGCCAGAACCTTTCCCATGGCCGGCGTGGTGATACCCACCGGCGGCCGGAAGGCGAGGGAGGTGATACCTAACTCGGATAAGACCCGCTGAGTATCAGAAATCTCCCGGGCCAGGATTGCCGGCTGCCAGAACATACGGTAATGGTTGTGGTGAAAGGAGTGGTTGCCCACGTCGTGGCCCAGTTTGACGATCTCTTGGATCAGGTCGGGGTATCGTGTCGCCTGCTGCCCGGTGACGAAAAAGGTCGCCGGGATGCGGAATCCGGCCAGAAGATCCAGCAGCAGCGGAGTAGAGACGGGATCCGGGCCGTCGTCAAAGGTCAGGGCAACCCACTGTTTTCCCGTCCGGCCCCTGCTGATCACGGGAAGGAAGAATCCGGCGCGGGGAAGAAACGGCGCCATGGCACACAACATGAGGAACAGGGTCAGTGGTATCGTGGCGATTCGAAGATCGATGGCACCCAGTATGAAGGCGGCTGCGAAGGCCAGCAACCCGGTGCGTTCGGCCATGGAGAAGCACCGTCGGCTTTCGTCTTCATGGGTGTTTTTCCGCCGCTGGGTTGTCATTTATGCCTTTCTATGCCAAGAAATCTCACGGATAGCTTTTTTCATCAAGCCTTTTGTTTTGGAACGGGGCGTTGTCGCCACATTTTATCGGTAAACGGATTAAAAAAGGTTCATAAGAATAAAATGGAAATCACAACGACAATTATCGGGGCAGGGGTGGTCGGCCTTGCCGTTGCAGCGGAACTATCCAGGACCCGTAAAGGGATATTGATTCTGGAACGTAACCCGGCATTTGGTCAGGAGACGTCAAGCCGCAACAGTGAAGTGATTCACGCCGGCATATACTATGCCAAGGATTCCAGGAAAGCCAAACTCTGCGTCGAAGGCAACCGGTTATTGTACCGGTTGTGTGAGGAGAACCGAATTCCGCACCGCCGATGCGGCAAGCTGATCGTGGCCACCGAAAAAGATGAGGAAGGTATTCTATCGACGATTCAGGATCGGGCCCGCGAGAATGGCGTGGAGTCCATTGAAATGTTAAGCGTGAGTCAAATCAAGGCCTTGGAGCCTAATGTAAAGGCGTATGCCGGTCTTTTTTCTCCCTCCACCGGCATTATTCACTCCCATCGACTGATGCGTCGGTTTGCTGCCCAGGCAAATAAAAACGGCGCCCAGTTGGTGCCGCAAACCACGGTTTCACGGGTGGAAAAACAAGGTGACAATAGTTACCGGGTCCATGTCGTCTACCCGGATGATCAGACAGACACATTCGAATCGCGCTGGATTATCAATTGTGCCGGTCTTGAATCCGATCGAATCGCTGCTTCCATGGGAATTGACATCGATGCGTGCGGTTATCGACTGCACTACTGGAAAGGGGAATATTTCAGTCTCGACGTACCCAAGGGGTTTATCCGCCGACTGGTTTATCCGGTTCCCCAGCCGAACCATGTGGGATTGGGGATCCATGCCACCATCGACTTGAGCGACCGGGTAAAACTCGGCCCCAATACGGTTTATCTACCCGACCGGGACCTTGACTATTCGGTGAATCCGACGGCACGGCAGTCTTTTTTTGAGGCAGCCATCCGTTATCTGCCCGGAATTGCGTATGACCAGTTGAATCCGGAAATGGCCGGGATTCGACCCAAGCTGCAAAAACCCGGCGATTCCACGAGGGATTTTATCATTGAGGAAGAATCGTCTAAGGGCCTTCCCCGTGTGGTTAACCTGATCGGTATCGAATCTCCCGGAATTACCGCCAGTCCGGCCATTGCCAGATATGTACGGGGTCTCGTTGAGGGACGATAGTGCCCATCCACATCCACAAATAGCATCTTTCGGCCCAGGCCCGTGTTCTCGCCATTTTTTTGGTTGCAACCTATGGGAGAATTCGGTCGACGCCTGTTTGAAAGCGCACTACATCCTGACGCGCCGAATCGATTTTACCATGGCCGATCAAAGTGATGAGATGTAACCGTCCCCCCCCCCCCCCC
>JGI24023J19991_10002973_pt1 | contig 12096 bp, 12 predicted proteins | sample Cruoilmetagenom1_FD_19991 | JGI IMG/M metagenome (IMG submission 19991)
ACTGGGCCGATATCGCCCGTGCCTGGTTGCCCGGTCAAACCCGCGAAACCACCGAGCTTGCTGCCCGCTGGGAGTGGCTCGACAGCCCCGAGGACACGATGCGCCGTTGGCGACAACTTCTCGACAACCGCAAAGCGCTTGCCGGTTAAAGTGTTTGTGGGGTGGGTGAAAGCCCTGTATGACCACAAAATTTTTGGCAGCGAAACTCTTTCACTGCGGGAATGGGATGTTTGCGGGACTGGGCTATGGACGGTGCCTTCTGTTTGTCACTTGCGCTTTACTCTTTGACCGTTCCCGGGGATGGCTACGGCCGTCGCGAGACTGTGAAGCCTTTTTGATCCTTTGGGAAAAGGCTGTTGTCGCCGTTTTTTGCCGACCTGGGTGGTCCTGTTTTGGGGGCTTGTTTCGGGGGTTTAGGAGAGAGACAGGGCAAGGGCCCCGAGGACGACAAGGAGGCAGAGGATGATGAGGATGAGTGGGCTTTTTCGGTCTACTGCGAAAAGGCCACTGTCAAGGTCTTTTGCGACACGGTAATACCTTCGGACAGCGGAGATGAGGAAAATTGCGCCGAGGAGAATGAAGAGAATCCCGGTGTGGTTTTGCGTGTCTTCTTCGATGAGTACTTTGTCGAGCGCGAGTCCAAGGCCGATCGCACCTAGGGCGGTACGTACCCAGGCGAGAAAGGTGCGTTCGTTGGCGAGGTGGTCTCTGGCCCTGCTCCCTGTGGTTTTTTCTGTTGTTTCTGTTGGCATAGGGGAAAGAGTGTAGGCGTGGGTGGAGCAGTGTCCCCGCATTGAGGGTTTTCTTGTTTGTCTGTGTGTTGAGGTTATGAGTCCGGAGGTGTAAAAAAAACCTGCCTTACAGGTTTGGTTCCCTCTCCTGTTCAAGGTTTGGTGGTGGTGTCCGGAGCAGGTGGGCGAGCATATTCGGAGACGGAGAGTAGGCGATCCCTGTGGCCTTTTTTGTGGAAAACTTGTTGGGTGCAGGTGAGGCCTGCGGTTTCGAATTCGCGAAGTTCTGAAGGGCTGAGTGGCCAGGGGGGCATGCCGAGTTCGGTTTCTTCTTCGCGGGCCAAGGCGACAACGAGAACTGTGCCGGATGGGGCGACGAAATCGGCAATATTTGCGATGACCTGAGCGCGTATCCCGATCGGGAGGGCTTGTATGGTGAAGACTTCGAGCACAAGGTCAAAAGCTTGGTGCCATGCTGGTGGGGGGGCAAGTAGGTCGGCTGTCCGATAGTCCACTCTGGATGTGGGGAATCTTTCGCGGCACCATTCTATCGCGTGGGTTGATATGTCGAATGCGGTGACGTGATAGCCCAGTGCCGCGAATCCTTCGGCGTCGTCGCCGAGACCACAGCCGACGATGAGAGCGCGTTTTCCTTTGCCCTCGAGCAGTGCTGCTGTGGGGTTGTGTTCACGCCAGAGTCGTATGCCAGGATGCTCGCCCATATGTGCCCACGGAAGCTGCTCTGGGTTACGTGCTGCATAAACCGTTTCAAACATCTGCACCATTGCTTCTTTGGAAGGAAGCTTTACTGCGTCGGATTTTGGGTGATTGTCCATGTGGCCGAGCCTACCTCTGTGGCCTATCCCGCGGCTTGTCCTTGCGGCTTGCTCAGGGTTTTTGTTTGTGGTTTTCTGCTGCTACTTCCCTGTGACCTGAAAGGGTGAGAAGAGGGTAACAGGAGAGGGAATGTGGCGCGAGCGGGGCGCGAGAAAACAAGAAGCCGGGCGTTCTTTGCTTGTGTGGGGACGGGCAAGCGAGTGGCAAGTGCGACGAGCTTCTTCCCGGCATCTCTGCAGTATGTGCTCTTACAGTGCTTCGCGTAGGTGCTCTGCCGCTGTTTCCGGGCTTATTGTGACGATTCTCACTCCGGTTGCGAGTTCGAACCCGGCGGCAATTGAGGTGCGGGGCAGAATGCGCACATGCCAGGGGGCGCCTTCGCCGGTCTGATGGAGTGGGTCGCGCAGGACAAGGTTGATTGCGGGGTCATTTGCTGCTGTTTCGATACGGCGTGTGGTGCGGGCAAGAAGTGTTGCGAATTCTGTGATATGGGGGGAGTCGGCAAACGCGCCGTGTGTCGTGTTGTTGGCTGTGCTTGGTGTGGTGTGCTGTGGTGCGGGTGCGATCCAAACTTCGTAGGGGACGCTTGCCCAGTATGGCGCCCATGCCACAAGGGAGCCTTCGCGATCGATCATGCGTGGGCCGTTTTGTTCGGCTTGTACTGTGGCTTCGAGCAGGCAGCCTTTGTGTTGGGCTGTCCAAACCTGCAGCAGTGTGATCTCGTGTTGGACGGCAGGGGGCACGACGTCTGTGGCAAAGAGCTGGGCGTGTGGATGCGCGAGTGAGGCGCCTGCTTCTTTTCCTTCGTTCACGATCAAGGTTGTGGCGGCCCATCCTTCTGCCCGATGGGCGTGCAAGCGTTCTTGCCAGATGGTGACGGTGTTTGCGAGCGCGTGGTCGGAGAGGGTGCAGAGCCTCCCGGTATGGTCGGGGGAATGGATCGAGACTTCATGCAGGCCGCGGGCAGGCTGGGAATTGCAGGGCAGGATTTTGCTGCTGGAGAGGATGTCCGGGGTACTGGTATCTGGGGTGCTGGAGTCCGGGGTGGAGGTATCCGGGGTGAGCGCAGGGTAGAGGTTGGGGATGACGCGTGCTGTCCAGCCTGGCGTATTTGGCGCGCGGTCTTTCTGGTCCTCTTTTGCGTGTGCGGCAATTTCGGGTGGGGTTTGGTCTTCGTTCCCTGGGCAGAAAGGACAGTTCTTGTCATGGCTGGGGTTTGTGTCGTCGGGTGGTGTGTGGGCAGCGTGACGACGCGCGGTGTGAGGTCGCCGAGAACGCCCTTCAGCCACAATGACAGGGAGTCCAAAAGGGTTTGAACGGTAAGCATTTCTCATCTTGTCACCAGGGGGGTCAAGTGTGTCGGGTGGCTTGGAGCTTTTGCCCCAAGCCAGGGGGGAGGCGAAGCTGTCGGAGGAGAGAAAACAGTGAGTCATTGCCGTCTGCTGCATGCTGGATGGTTTTCGTTGTCGGCCTTTTGCCACTGTTTCCCGCGCGGGCGTGCTGTCTATTGTGGCGCGTTGTGGCGCGCTGTGAAGTGCTCTCTCGGGTGTGGCATGCCGGCATATAGGGAAAAGCGGCTCTCTCCCTTTTTATGCGGCCCTTGTTTTGCAGCCCTTGCTGCGGGGAGAGAAAGGAAGAAAGCCTGTATAGCGGGTGTGGTGTCGCTGCGCGTTTCAGGGTGAGTGGTCAGGGTGAGTGGTCAGGGTGAGTGGTCAGGGTGAGTGGTCAGGGTGAGTGGTCAGGGTGAGTGGTCAGATCGCGGGGATCATGGTCGGGGTGTCGAGTCTGCTTGGGGTGTCGATCACAGGTTGGGGGCCAACAGGGTCGGAGAGCTGCGTGATGTCTGTCAGCACAATTTCTGGCATGTCCCTGTAGAGGATGGCATTGCCGGAAGCGATGACATAGTTGCGCTTGTGTCCGGTGTAGCGCGTGCTGAGGAGTTGCAGGAGCAGAGTTCCCTCGGGAGAGCTGCGTTCCGGGATCCAAAGGAAAAACTGCTTTATTTCTTTCCCCCCGCAAGGGAGCAATGCCCCTGAGGGTTTGTTTTGCGGTGGGTTTTGCAGGTCACAGAGGACCTCGATTTTCTTGTTGTTTTCTGCCGCGGAAAGGATTTTTTCGTAGTCGAGCCGTACCGAAAGGGTTGGAGATTCTGATCGGCGATGTTCCTGCACCTGGCTGTCACGTAAAGCCCACCAGGGGAGGAGGATGTCGTAGGGGCGAGTCGGGCCGTCTGCGTTGATGCTGGGGTCCCATACTCCTTGGCGGTGCGCCTGGGCGTGGGCTTCGGCTTTGAGGAACTCCTCATGGTACAAGCGAGAACGCCCGTATTTTACGAAGTGGGGGCTCCATCCTGTTTTGATGGCTTCGAGGTTGTAGTGCACTCCGTCCTTGTGGACATAGCAGAGGAGGCGTCCATAGTTTCCGCGATGTCGTATGAGGCATTCTTCAACGGAGTGGTTGGTGTCGAATTCGATGTCGACCAGGGTGCTTTCGTGTGGAATTCCGTTTTCGTCAGTGTTGAAAAAGTCTTTTGCCCAGAGGGAGGCGAGTCTTCCCGCGTTGGTTTTCGGTTTTGTCGGGGAAACGTTTCTGACTTCTTCTGTGTCGAGCAGGGCGAGCCGCAGGGTTGTCCGGGTGCCGTTGAGGTTGACCTGAAGAGTGTCGCCGTCGCTTACTTTTAAAACAGAGAGATTCCGGATGATTGTGCCGTGCATTCGTGCTCCTTTTTCCTCTGTCAATGGTGGGTGGGGTAGAGGGGAAGTAGTGGGAAAAATGATCAGGCGAACGATAGGGAGAAGAGTGACTATATGCAATAATAGTGTATGTAACTCCTTTCTCTTGGAAAAAAGCCTGCTGCTTTTTGCCTGGCATGTTACTCCTGGAGCAGGGATCTTCCCTGCCGAGATATTCGCTGCTGTGCAACGTGTGGCGAGTGTGGTGAGCAGCGGGTTTTCCAGGGCTTGATGAGATGTTCGTGTCGAGAGGCCCATGGTATTTGCCGAAGTTTTGCAGCGGTGTGTTGTTGGGTGTTTTTCTCTCGTGTGGGTGGGTTGCACTAGGAGACATGAAGAGGAAACGGTTGCGGTTTTGTTTTTCTCTCGTGTGGGTGGGTTGCACAGTCTGGTGGGCTGTTTTGCTTCCGGTGGCTGCTTGCTGGAGGGGTTTGTGGCCTTGTTTGGAGAGGTTTGTGGCCTTGTTGGAGGGGTTTGTGGCCTTGTTGGAGGGGTTTGTGGCAGGGCTGCTTTGCGCCGCAAGGGTTTTAAGAAAGAGCGGCTGATAGCCCGGCGAGGGTGAGGTCGGGTGCGAGGTCGTGCTGTTTTTCGAGAGTGACAAGCCAGGATGGGACGGGCGCGTGTGCGTGAAGATCCTGTTCAGGGGCGTCGATTGCGTCGAAACAGCGCGCGGCGGCACTGGCGTGCGCATCGAAACGCCCGTGTGCGTAATCGGCGTTGGAGTTGTGGCCGATCAGAAAAGGCCAGTCGCTGCATTGTGCAAGGCAGAGCTCGCGAAATCCTTGGAGAAGCAGGCGTGTGCGTGTGCTGGGCACGGGGGTGGGGTGTGCCGTGTCAGGGTGTGTGGCATCGAGGTTTGCCTCTGCCTGCGCAAGGTGAGAGCGAAAACGTTCTTCCAGTTGGTGCAGGGTTTTCCACATGGAGGCTGTTTTCTCATTCTCCCATATTGAGAAGTCTTTTCCGAGACCCCAGCTGCTTGCTGGGGGGAAAACGCGCCTGCTTTGGCGCTTGTCGAGAGATGTGACCTGGGCCTTTTGTCCAGCCACATTTGTGTGTGTGGTGGTGTGTGCAGTGTCGCTTGTGCTGTCGACGGTCTGACCAAAAGTGCAGGGGGTGATGGTGTCGTCATTGGCGAGGCGGTCAAGCAGCCGGTTCAGCCAGGTTGGGCCCTCGAACCACCAATGGCCAAAAAGTTCTGTGTCATAGCAGGCCACGACAATGTCTTCACTCGAATGTACCGACGAATGCAGGAGGGCGGTGAAATCTTCCACGTGCGCATCAATTGCGGTGTCTGCTTTTTCCGGGTCGTAGAAGGCCTTTTCCGGGCCGGGTAGTTCTTTGTCGGTCACGCGCCATGCCTTGAGGCCGGTTTCGCTGTCGAGCCGGTGGTACTCACGGTAGTTGCCGTGGCCAGGGTAGCCTCCGGTGGGCGACCAGACCCGGTATGCCACGTCGAGGTCGCGTCCCATCACACAGACAGGGGAATCGCCAACTTGCCAGACGCGACGCAGGGCGTGGGGGACTTCACACGCGAGCAGGGTGGGACCGTCGAGCATGAAGTATTCCACACCGGTGGCGGCCAGGGCGTTCTCGATTCCTGGTCGGTATGCACACTCGGGCAGCCAGATGCCGCGGGGACGAATGCCGAGCAGCCGTTCGGTTTCGTCGAGGCCAAGTCGTACTTGGGCGCGTGCGGTCGTGTCGTCGTGTAACGCCAAATAGGGGTGGGAAAGCGGCCCGCCCAGCAATTCTACTGTGCCGTTGCAAACAGCCCGGCGAAAGCTGGGGAGCAGTTCGCGGTTATTCCCTCTGAACTGCTCCAACGTGTCATGGTAGCCTTCCCAAAGAAACCTTCCTACCCGGCGTCTGTCGGCGAATTCTCCCCGTTCTCTCCCTGCATTAGCCATGAGGGTTTCGCAGCGGAGCATGCCATTTTGCAGCCAGGTCTCGAATCGTTCGAGCAGCCCAGGGTCGGCCATTTGGGCGGTGATGAGGGGGGTCAGTCCCAGGGTGAGCAGGCTGTTGTGGCCTTTGTGGTGCTGGGTTTCGAGCGCGTGCAAAATGGGCAGGTAGGACTCTCCCCATGCCTGAAAGAGCCATTCTTCTCCGAATGGCCATGTTCCCGCGTGCTTGAGCCAGGGCAGGTGCGTATGAAGGACCAAGACAAAGCGCCCGGGGGAAGTAGAGGACCCGGCAGGCTGTATCCCGCTGTCCGCGTCAAGCGCTTTTGTCACTGGGTGCCTTTCGGGCAGTTGCCATGAGGTCGAGCGCGGTTGTTGTACTTTCCGGTCCGGTCAAATGAAAGTCTGCTGCGGTGACCTGCAGTACTTGTTGTGCTGCCCAGTCTGGTGGGGGTTTTCCAGCGAGCGCGGCATTGATGAGGGCATCTTGCAGGCCGGGAAAGGCATCATCAAGCCCGTTCACGCAGACTTGCGTAAAGGTTGTTGCAAGCAGCTCATTCAGTTCAAGAGGGCTGAACTCAATGATATGAAAAGGATTTTTTGGGCGTCCCTCGGGAGTGAAGGTGATGCGGTTTGGTGTCGCACAAACGAACAGTCCGCCGGGGGCAAGTACGCGAGCGCATTCTTGAATGTACGCTTGTGGGCTGGGAAGATGCTCTATTACTTGGAGGGTGAGTACCGCCATCACGGAGGCGTCAGGGAGGGGAAGCTGTGCAGTGTCTGCGCAGAAAAAGACGGGAGCGGGGTAAGAGAGATGGGCGTGTTGGACTGCCTGAGGAAAAATATCGACAGCCCAGACGCCAAGGTCTGTTGCCTCGGCAACCATTGCCGCCCCATAGCCTTCTCCTGTGCCCGAATCGAGAATGGGGAGGGGGGCACTGCCTGATGTCGGGGCAGAACCCGGCGCAGAAGTTGAGGCAGAGGCCGGTAAAAAGTCCGGCAAAAAGTCTGCAAGGGCGTCGAGCGCGACCTGATAGCCGGCCCTGTGGCGTTCGAACCAGTAGGTCTCTTCTGGGATGCCCGGCAGGGTGCGTTCTCCTGTGAGCATGAGTGTGGGTGCTCCCGCAGCAGCGGGGTCAGGGGATGGGCGAGACGGGGGTCGTGCAGGGGAATTGTTCACAGGGCAAAACTTGTAAGAATAGAGGGCAGTTTTCGTAGTTTTGTGGGATCTCCATAAAAGGAAGGTTTTTGTGAGGAGACCTTGTTGAGGAGAGCTTACTGAGAGAAAGGGGAGGTGCTAAAGCCGGCCCCTGCACTCAGGTGGGTGTGCTGCGGGAAGAAAGGGGCGAATGAAAAGTATGTAAAGGTATTTTGTTGTGGTGTTTTGTGGTGTTTTTTTGAGGAATTTCGTGTGTGCTTGTGCGGGAGTGGGGCAAGAAAAAGGGGTGGATTGTGTTTTTTGCAGGGAATATTCTGCCTGTGGCGAAATCTCGTTCAACCACGTAAAGCGCTTGGGAAACTCGTAAAGTGGTAATAAGTATATTGCCGTTTTGGCAATGAGGCTGATGTCCGAATGACGCCCACCTACGGCCTCTTGTTTGGCTTGAGACACTTGACACTTGTCAGAGTGAGCAGGCCGGCAGGGGCGCCCCGGCTGTCGTGTGGTGCAAGGCTCTTCGTTTCTCGTTGTGTCTTGTGCCATACGAACCGGTGGAGAAGCTCAGGTAAGCTGTCGTAGGGACAGAAAACCGAGAGACGGATTTGTTGCTGTCTTGTTCGCCAGAGAAAGCTGGAAGGGAACGAGTATGAGCGACGCTGCAGCTCAAGGCGAAAGTCTGGAAAAGTGGGACTCTTCGTCGTCTGTCGAGTTTGGCATGCAAAGGGTATTTCCGGAGGGAGCTTCTCCCTTCGCCTGGTCAGCCTTGGGCCCTGTGATCGAATACGCATTGCGCCGGGCATTCTGCCGAGAACTCGCGCTACTCCCCTGGCCCGCGTCGCAGCATGTCTCGGCTTTTGTAAAATGTGTAGATGGGCAGGCTCTGCTGTCCGATGATCTTTTTGTCACCGCAGCAGGCGCGGCGAGGGCTTGTGGTCCGCGCACGAAAACGCGGGCCTTGCGTGTGCGCTGGATGGCAGAGCATCGCTGGGCGCCTTCGGCGCTTTCTTTTACTGATGCCTTGCGTGAGGGGCGCTCCTGCACCGATATCTTCGATCGCACATATGACGACCTGCTTTTTACCTTGGGAAAGCTGCGAGACTGGGTATTCTGCGTGTCGGAATATTTCGTTTCCAGTGCTTTTGCTGAGGTCACAGGCGAGAAAGGCCGCGATATTCACGAAAAAGACTTCGCTCGTGCCTTGGGCGGGTTCCCTGCGTTTTTGTGTGAGGCGCCGGAAACACCGTCACAAGACATGCTGGATTTGCAGGAGCACAGCGTGGCAGGTGGGGGAAAAGGCAGTAAAACACTGCGTACTCTGTCTCGTGCAGTGCGTTTGACCTTTCGAGAGATTGAGATGCTTGTGATGGAAATCGCGCGCAGGCTTGCAGATTCCGGGTTTTTCTCCCACCCTGCAGACCTGGTGTATCTTGTGTGGGATGAGCTTCCGGTAGCGGTTTCGCAGGGAATACCCAAAGAAGGCCTGCAGTCCACTCTTATAGAACGACGTGCCCGCTTTCCTCTTGCGGCACCTTCCAGTTTTTTCTGACATTTCCCGGTTGTTTTGAAAGACCACATAAATTTGTAAGGAAAACATGAGATTTTCTCCCTCTGATGTCACAGTTTTCTTCTGAGGCGTTGTACAATCAAAGTCCACCCCTGGATACACGTGTTCCCCACCCACACGTGTTATCCATCCTGGTAGGCCCCGTTTCCCACCCACGGGGCCTACTTTTTTTCTCTGGTTTCTCCTGCTCCTGGTCCCTTTTCCCGAAATATCCGATGCAGATGTTTTGCGGCGGGAAGCACCGAGGCCCAAAATGGATGCATGAGAAAACCCCATGTGCCCTCTCCCCCTGGCACCAGCGTTTCTCCTTCTTTCGTTTCGACGCGAAGGCAGGCGTCTCCAGACACGAACATGTGCTTTGACGAGGCTGTGAGTGATCTTTGGCCGCATCTCGTGCGTTACGCGTCGACGATCGTAGGTGCTGTGGTCGCCGAAGATATTGCGCAAGAAAGCCTTCTTCGAGCCTGGCGCTATTTTGCGTCCTACGATGGGAAAGGAAGCTTTCGTGCCTGGATTTTGCGTATATGCCGGCGTTGTGCGATCGATTATTTTGAACGAGAGACACGAGAGCGCAAGAAAACCGAAGCGGCGGCAACGCTCGCGATGACTGCCAGCGTGGAGCGCCATATTCCGCAAAACGCCTTGCATGTCGAATTACTGATTTCTTCTCTGCCCAGCGAAGAACGCGAAGTCTTTGTTTTAACGCAGATTGTGGGGGTGAGCTACCAGGAAACAGCGGAGATTGTTGCTATTCCTATCGGAACCGTGCGGTCTCGTATCGCGCGGGCGCGTCGTCGTCTTGTCGCTCAGCTCAAAGCAGCAGAAGTATCGTGAATTGTGATGAATCCCAAGAAATCCTCTCAGCGTGGGTAGATGGTGAGATGGACGGTCTCGATGAGCTGGTGAAACCGCGCCTTGTCCGCCATCTCGTCCTCTGTGAAAGATGCCGGGAGTTTCGCAATGTGCTCTTTGCTCCAGACAGCGATGTTTTCTCTGTTTCTCCACTGCCCTCTCTCCCTCGGCACATCTATTTTCCGGGACTTTCTTCCCTCTTGCGTTGGTGGATGATCGCGCTTGGTGTCGGGGAAATATCGATAGGCCTTCCGTGTCTTCTTGGCATATCAGTTGTGGCCTCCTCCGAGGCTTCTCTCACCCATATTGTGCGCGATGGGGTCGGGTCGGTGTTGCTGGGTGCGATTCTTTTGGTCACAGTGGCACGGCCTCGCTGGGCTGGTGCACAGGCGATTGCAGGCAGTCTGGTATTGATGGTGCAAGCGCTGGGCAGCATTTCTGACCTGGTGTCGGGACGTGTGGAATGGCGCTTTGAGGCGGTACATCTCGCGAGTGTTGCGGGAGTGATATGCCTCTGGCTGGCATATCGTAGGACGCAGCCCAGTGGGGTGACTGTTTCTGTTCGACACATCGAAAAAGTTTCGGGTTTCTAAAAGGAATGCCTTTCGAAAAGTCCCTGGTTCCTCATGATTGCTCCTTGAAGTATCTGTCCTCTGATACTTGCCTTGCGGTGTATACCTCGATGTTGTACAGCGCTGGATGTTCGGCTTGTCGTGGCAGGTCTCGCGTGTTTGGTAGCTGTATTGTATGATGGCAAGACGTGCGGAATTGCTTGCTGGTTTTCCTGTTTCCTGCGTCTTGTCTGCTCTTTCTGCTTTCTTGTTGGCGTGGTTTTTCGTTGTCTTCCCGCTACTGTCAGTGCAGGCGGGTCGCTTCTTCAAGAGGTATGTAGCTTGTGTGGAAAGGCCTCGTGAGGTGGGCTTTCTCGTCTGAGATGGTTTTTTTGCGGGTTTTCTCTTTTCGCATCAGTGCGCTTTTTCCGGCTGTTTTTCTGCAGGTGTAGCGTGCGGCCAAGCAGTGCTGGTCTGTCGATTGTCATGCTGGTGTCATGCTGGTTTACTGTCAGAGACGCGCGCGCGATCTGCAGACGAAAAAGCCTGGAAAAAGATAAATCGCCGTGCGCAATCGCTGTCATAGAGCAATGGCCGAGACGGTAATTGCCAAAGACAACGTTTTGTGTGAACTTTTGAGGCGTGGTGACGGTCATAAGGGTTGATATGAAACGTTTGTTGTTCTCTCGATCTCAACGGAATCAGGCGGGAGGCTGTCGGTCAGGTATTCGTCTGACTTCTGCAGCCCTCTTCTTTGTGATGGCTGCCCTTGTTTTCCCTGGGTGTGCAGATGATGACGAGAGTGAAGAAGCTCGTCCAGTGGTGTCGCCTCCAACGAGCCTTCCGGGTTTGGGTGCGGAAGAAGATTTGCGCGGGGCGGTTCGGTTGCCTTCCTTACAGGCAGCGGGGTTGTCCTTGCCCGAGATCAACACTGAGCCTGGTGAGAGTGGAACGCTTGAAGACTTCAATTTTCAGGCGGCCCCGGGTTCGTTCGTGGCGCTGCATTTCGGTTTTGCGAATTGCCCAGATATTTGCCCTCTCACGGCACATGATTTGATTGCGGCACGCAAGTATCTGACTCCGGAAGAAGCAGAACGCATTGATCTGGCTTTTATCACGATCGATCCGAAACACGACACTCCAGAGAAACTTGCCGATTATGTGCGAGTGTTTTCCGATGATTACCGTGCGATGCGCACAGACGACACGGAACAGTTTGCGTCAGTGACAGACCAGCTTGGCGTGTATGTGAAAGAAGTGATGGACCCGGAAGCAGGGATCTGCACTTTTGCCCACACAGCCACAGTTTTTGTGCTGGATTCCAAGGGCGAAGTGGTTGTGGAATGGTCCTTTGGTCAGCCTGTCGAACTCATGGCTGCAGATATGCGGATTTTGCTGGCTCGTGCCGATGCAGAGGCTGGTGAGTCTGCTACCTGACAAGCGCGACCAACACTCGTCTTCTCGCCCCCGTCCTGCCGTTTCCTGTCGTGACCTCAGTGTGATGCTGGTCCTGGTGCTGGTGCGGTCATACTGAGAGGAAGAGCTGAGTAGCCCAGACCAGGGACGTTTGCTGTCGCTACGGACAGGAGTCTTTGGTCAGTTTCGTGTGGGAACGCGCTTTGTTCGAAGAAAAATCCCTAAAGACCCCTTTGGCATGTGAATGGTGTGTGGGAGGAAAGTTGCAGGTCAATGGTGTGTGGCATGTGAATGGTGTGTGGGAGGAAAGTTGCAGGTCAATGGTGTGTGGGAGGAAAGTTGCAGGTCAATGG
>JGI24023J19991_10002975_pt1 | contig 12093 bp, 11 predicted proteins | sample Cruoilmetagenom1_FD_19991 | JGI IMG/M metagenome (IMG submission 19991)
CTAGTGACTAGCGGCTCAAGCCGCCCGACAGTAGGGCTGGAACGTCCAGCCCTTATTCGAACTCCATGATCACTGCGTCAACGGCAAGGCTGTCGCCTGCTTCCACATTAATTGTGGTGACGGTCGTGTCCCTTTCGGCGCGAAGTATATTTTCCATTTTCATGGCCTCAACAACACATAGCGGATCGCCTGCCTTAACCGCCTCACCTTCCTGGACATCGATGCGCACGACGAGCCCCGGCATCGGGCAGAGAAGGAGTTTTGATGTATCAGGGGCTTCTTTGACAGGCATCAATGCGACGAGTTCAGCCTCACGTTTTGTATAGACATAAACCGGCATGCGGACACCGCGACAGGTCAGGTCAAATCCGTTGAGAATGGGGCGCATACGCACGGCCAGGGTTACTTGATCAACCAAACCGACCCAGATAGGCATCCCGGGCCACCAGTCTGTTTCAATATCAATGCTTTTGGTGACCGTGTCATTACCGTCAAGAAGATTGATAGTCATCGGTCCACCAGAAACTCCGTCGATACGGACATTCTGCTCATGGTCTCCCATGCGAACAACCCGCTCCTCGACGAAGTGGACATTTTGCCCCTTCATTTGCTGAGTAATTTCGCGACGGCGTTCGTTGCCCAGATGATCCATGGATGCTGCTACGGCAGCGATGACATTACGGTCCTCATCGGTCGTTTCGCGTTGGCTAAAGCCGTCAGGATACTCTTCATCGATAAAGCTTGTGGTGATGTCACCCGACCGCCAGCGCGCGTGACGCATCACATCGGCGAGAAATGGAATATTGTGGCCAATGCCATCAATATAAAAACTGTCGAGTGCTACCGTCATGTGGTCGATGGCGGCTTCGCGGTTCGGCCCGTGGGTACAAAGCTTGGCGATCATGGGATCGTAATAAATGGATATCTCGCCACCCTCATAGACACCAGTGTCATTGCGTATGGTCAGACCATCGTCGGTTGTGCCCTCTTCGGGCGGGCGGTAGCGGACCAGGCGGCCGGTTGAGGGCAGGAAGTTGCGGTATGGGTCTTCGGCGTAGAGACGACTTTCAATCGCCCAACCTTTGATCGTGATATCGCTTTGCTTGATTTCCAGTTTCTCGCCAGCGGCGACACGGAGCATCTGCTCGACGAGATCAACGCCGGTGATGAGCTCCGTCACGGGATGTTCAACCTGAAGGCGGGTGTTCATTTCGAGGAAATAGAAATTGCGGTCCTTGTCGACGATAAATTCGACGGTACCAGCACTTTGATAATCAACCGCTTTAGCCAACGCCACAGATTGCTCACCCATTGCTTTGCGGGTCGCTTCATCAAGGAATGAGCTGGGTGCTTCTTCGATGACTTTCTGGTTGCGGCGTTGAATGGAGCATTCACGCTCAGCCAGATGAATGGTGTGGCCATGGCTGTCGGCCAGCACCTGAATTTCGATGTGACGCGGATCGACGATAAATTTTTCGATGAATATCCGGTCATCGCCAAAGCTCGACTTGGCCTCGGATTTGGAGGACGCAAAACCTTCCTCGACCTCTTCACGGCTATGGGCAATGCGCATGCCCTTGCCGCCACCGCCAGCAGATGCCTTGATCATAACCGGATAACCAATGTCATCGGCAATCTTAACGGCTTCAGTTGCGTCCTCGATGACACCCATATATCCGGGCACAATATTCACTTTGGCGTCGGCCGCGAATTTTTTGGATTCAATCTTGTCACCCATCACCTCGATGGCTTTGACATTTGGTCCGATAAACGCAATGCCCGCCTTTTCAAGCGCTTTGGCAAAATCGGCATTCTCGGAGAGAAATCCATATCCGGGATGAATGGCTTCAGCACCAGTTGATTTTGCCGCCTCGATTATTTTGTCTGCTAACAGGTATGACTGAGCTGCGGCAGGTGGTCCGATATGAACCGCTTCGTCCGCCAATTCTACGTGCAGTGCATCACGGTCCGCATCCGAATATACGGCAACTGTCTGAACGCCCATCTTTTGAGCTGATTTGATCACACGGCATGCGATTTCACCACGATTGGCAATTAGTATTTTTTTGAACATTGGTTGCTTATTTCACCCCGTCTGCGGATCGTTTCATCCATCATTGTTAGACAATTTTTAAACACTTATTTGGCTTTAGGATAGACTCTATAGCAGCGCCTTGCGCAACAGTTAATTAGTCGTGCTGGAACGTTACTATCCACATTTTTTTGTGCGCTGCAATAAATTGTTGCAACGCACAATTGATTGTTGTATTAACTGATCATAAGATTAATGAGGCACATCAGAAAATTTACCAGGAGTTTAATCATGAACGATCAACTTAAAGCCATCAACGAACAGTTTGCCAAGCAGGCTCAGGAGTTTCTTAAATCAGCGCAGGGCATCCAGATGCCAACGGACATAACTTCTATGAGTGGCGATGCGGTTAAGCAGGCACGCGAATCATATGCCAAGCTTGAGAGCGTATCCAAGGAAATCACCAAAGCGATGGAGCAGGTTTCCAATACTGCACAGAAGAGCTCGCTGATCTTGAGTGATAAAATCACTGACAACGTTAAAGAAAACACTGATGCGGTTATGGAAGCTGTAAATAAAATTGCTTCTGCACAATCCATTCCAGACGCAATTTCTGCGCAGAGTGAATTCATTCAGTCGCAGGTTACAAAAGCCGGTGAGCAGTCAAAGGAACTTTTCGAGCTTGGTTCAAAAGTTGCCAAAGATGCGGCTGACCAGTGGAGCAAGGCTGCTTCAAAAGCAATGAACACTGCCAAGAAAAAATAGTCACTTGTGACCATCACTTGGGATTTGTTATTTAAAAAGGTCCGGCGCAGAAATGCACCGGACCTTTTTTGTCTAAATTTTTAGAACGCCGTTTTTACAACCTGTGCCGCGTCAAAGATTAAGCAGCCTCATTGAGCAGCGGTTTTAGATCTGGGTGAATATCCGGTGACTGGTCGCGGATAAACGCCAGAAGGGCCTTTTCATTTTCTAAAACTTCACCGTCACGCATGATGCGGTCAACCAGCCAGCCGGCCTCGTCTTCGGTAATTGCTTCGGCGGTTATGATCTCGATTTTCTGCTTTTCGAGATGAGCCAGCTCACGCTCTTCTCGTGACTGCTCGTTATAAGCCTTCCAAATAGCAGTTAGTCCACCTGAAACCGTACTTTTTATGAAATCGAGCGGGTTCTCATCAGTGTCGTTGAGCCACTTTTCGCGGCGCAATGCTTCTTCACGACCCGGCACCCGGTAGCCAGATGAGGCCATGACATAATTTGCAATCGATTTCGCGAAGAGATCCGACCATGATGGATGATTGTCGGCTTGAGATGTGGTCTCGTTCAGTTCAAACAGGATTTCTGCTTCGGCTTTGGATATGGCAATGTTTCCGTCACCACCAAATGCAAAAAGTATACGGCGCAGGAGCTCGACTTCAGCCTCACCAATGACCGCTTTTTTTAGTTCATTTCCGTTCTTCGTCTGGCCTTCGCCGTCAAGTACCGTGCGCTTCACCTGACCCAGCGCGAACTGGACGAGAATGTTTGGCGACCAGCGTGATTTGTCGAGAACATTGGCAATCAGCTCTATATCGCGGACGGTTTGCAGCTGACCATCATTATCAAGTTGAGCGATTAGCCACTCGGCATTCTGCAAAGTGATATATCCACGAGGTTCGGATTGTTCAACGATATAGTCGGTGATTGTGCCGACATAAAAATCAAACCAATCGGGATCCTTAACCGCTAATGCGCGGTTCAGCTTAATAATTTCCTGCGCCTGGATTTTTGAAATATTACTGGTGCCGCCATATACGGCCTGCCTCATCGCAAACACATCATTGGCTGAAATTGCGCCGCGTTCGCGGATTGCGTCAATTGAGACGTCCCCAAAGTTACTCATACTTACCCCTACTCATTACTCACTACAGATGTCGGCCAGCTTAATCTGTTAAGCTGAATAAACTGCTAATGGGGTGTGTGAAAAACCTCCGGCAGGTTCCAATCTAGCGCGCCGCCAGTGTCCGCATTTTTCGCGCCGCGGCGCCATTGGTTGTGAATGTCAGTTGGGCTTTTCTAAATTCGAGCTGATCGCGAATGATGAGCCGGGCCGACCGGTCTGAACGGTGATCAACTGCAAATATGGAGACCACGATATTGAAACTTGGATCTGATGGTTTCAACCGGTCTTCGACCTTCAGCCCTTTTGAGGCAAACAGGGTTTCGTAATATTCCTGTAATATCTCAGGCTCAGACGCTGTTGAGAATGAAAGCATCACACTACCTGGACCGCCAGCATGGATCGCGGTAGTCGAGGAGCGCACGCCAAATGCGCCGCTGGGAACTGAGACCCAGTGGGGAAGAGTTAAATCGTCTTTTGGAATTTGTCTGGCGGACGCGTCGAGCCCAAGGGCGGATGTAAAGGTAACCCAGCTTTTCTGGTTTTGGGCGGAGGAGACATATGTCTCATTTTCAACGTCTAGTGATACCACAGGCATGAGCGAGAGGAGAAAAACTCCAAATATACCGATGCCGATACCTAGACCAAGTATGAAAAAACGCAACACAATGATACTCAAAACACAATTACTGGTTGCGTTTGAGACTATTCCTCAGACGTTAATGATTGGTTAACAGCCTGCTAGAGCATTTTCGATAATTTAGAGCGGAATGTTATCGTGTTTCTTCCACGGATTTTCAACCGTCTTGTCGCGCAGCATATTGAGCGAACGACAGATCCGGCGCCGGGTTGAGTGAGGATTAATCACCTCGTCAATATAACCGCGCTCCGCGGCGATGAAGGGATTTGCGAAACGCTCTTCATATTCTGCGATACGCTCAGCGATTTTTTCATCATCGCCTAAATCCTTACGGTAGATGATTTCAACCGCACCTTTTGCACCCATCACGGCGATCTCGGCTGATGGCCATGCGTAATTGACGTCACCGCGAATATGTTTGGATGACATCACGTCATAGGCACCGCCATATGCTTTGCGGGTGATGACGGTAATTTTTGGCACTGTTGCTTCGGAGAATGCAAAGAGAAGCTTGGCACCGTGTTTGATCAATCCGCCATATTCCTGAGCTGTGCCGGGCAGGAAGCCTGGAACGTCGACAAAGGTTACAATCGGAATTGAGAAGCAGTCACAAAAGCGGACAAAGCGCGCTGCCTTGCGGGAGGCGTCAGAATCAAGAACACCTGCGAGGAACATTGGCTGATTGGCGACAAAACCTACGGGATGCCCGTTCATGCGGCCGAAACCGGTGACAATGTTTTTGGCAAAGTTTTCCTGAATTTCAAAGAAGTCGCCTTCATCAACCACCTTGTGAATCAGCTCCTTCATGTCATATGGCTGATTGGGATTGTCGGGGATCAATGTATCAAGCGAAATCTCTTCCCGCTCTGGCTGATCCTTTGTTGGCATGACGGGCACGCCAGATTGATTGTTGCTGGGGAGAAAATCCATCAAACGGCGCATCTGCAAAAGACACTCAACGTCATTATTATATGCATTGTCGGCAATCGACGATTTGACTGTGTGAACGCTGGCACCACCAAGCTCTTCCGCCGTGACTTCTTCATTGGTCACGGTTTTCACAACGTCAGGTCCGGTCACGAACATATAAGACGTGTCCTTCACCATGAAGATAAAGTCGGTCATGGCCGGGGAATAAACGTCGCCACCGGCGCATGGCCCCATAATTACGGAAATCTGCGGGATAACGCCTGATGAGAGGACATTGCGCAGGAAGACTTCGCCGTAACCGCCCAGTGCTGCGACACCTTCTTGAATGCGCGCACCGCCCGCATCAAAAAGACCAATGATCGGGGCGCGGTTGCGCAGGGCCATATCCTGAATTTTCATAATTTTCTGGGCGTGGGTTTCAGATAGAGAGCCACCGAAAACAGTGAAATCCTTGGCAAAAATATACACCACACGACCATTAATGGTGCCCCAGCCGGTCACAACTCCGTCCCCGGGTATTTTCGATTTCTCCATATCAAAATCAGTACAGCGATGCTCAATATACATGTCAAACTCTTCAAAGGAGTTTTCGTCCATGAGTAATTCAATGCGTTCGCGTGCCGTGAGCTTGCCGCGCTTGTGCTGGGCTTCAATGCGGCGTTCACCGCCACCAAGGACCGCAGTTGCGCGTCGGTGTTCAAGCTCTTCGATTACGTCTTTCATGGGAGACCTCTTGATCGTCTTATCATCATCGATTTTTCGACATTTGATAGCACGGCATTGGGGCCGCGCATATCAAACATTCCGCTTACTTTCGAATAATGTCTAAGTTGTATGGGGGCGTTCTCTTTTGGATTTTTAGCCCGTGTTTCTCAAAGTGCCTAACAGGCTGTTGAAATTATCAGAGAGGCCGCGATGCGTAACGAAAATAACGGTAGTGGGGTCAGTTCCGAAAAACCTGGAAAAACTCAATAACAACTGAAACCCTCGTCACTGACCAAATCAGGCGTCAGAGCTTTTGTCTGATTTATCCCCGCGAATTGATTTTGCCAGCTTGTCGAGGACGCCATTAACGACTTTTGGCTCGTCGCCTTCAAAAAACGCATGCGCAATATGGAGATACTCGTCAATGATAAGTCCAATCGACAATTTGCCGTGCGACTTGAGCTCATAAGCACCCGCACGTAATATCGCACGCAATGTGGCATCAATCCGGTTAAGACGCCAACCAGAACGCAGATGACCGTCAATAAGCGGGTCAAGCTCGGCTTGTGATTTCAAAATACCGGTGAGAATATCTTCAAAATACCCCAGATCAAGGAGCTCATTCTCTTCAGGCGCGCCTTCAGCCTCCGCATCAGTCTTCTCAGCTGAGACGGCAGCCGCAGACGCTTGCGCCGCATCACGATCACTATGGCTATCGCCATCGCTCTCAATCGCGGCACCGGAAAAATAATTCGACCTGAACTCAGCCAGAACGTCATTGAGATCTGTGCCGGCCACATCCATCTGATAAAGCGCCTGAACAGCCGCAAGGCGCGCCGCACTGCGTTTTGAGTTGGCCTGTCCAATCTGATCGGCCAAATTTGGCGTGGTCGTACTCATACCGCCGTCATCCCGCTAAATTTTTCTGCCAGGCCGACAAGGTCAAGACATGCCCGCGCCGCCCCTGCTCCCTTGCTCTTGCGCCCGCCCATTGAGCGCGCATGAGCCTGATCCCGGTTTTCAACGGTCAATATGCCATTGCCAAGTGGTATATGACGATTAACCGCCAAATCCATCAACCCTTTGCTCGAGTCATTTGATACGGTTTCATAATGCGTCGTCTCACCCCGAATAACGCACCCCAGCGCCACAGCACCGTGATAGCGGTGGTTGGCTGCACCAAATGGTAGCAGTTTGGCATCATGCGCCAGAGCCAATGCAGGCGGAATTTCAAGTGCACCAGGAACAGAAATTACTTCATAATCGGCATCCGCCGCATCAAGTTCCGCAATGGCACCTTCAAGAAGCTCATCCGCGATTTTTTCATAATACCGCGCCTCGATAATCAAAATACGCCGCTTGCCGAAATCTGTCATTCTTACCAAACCGTCCTTGTCTTTTATTTGTTTAATGCAGTTGATTGTCGCGCCACATAGCGCGCGATAACGTCAACTTCAAGATTGATTNTGTCNCCAACGTTAACGCCGCCCCAACTGGTAACCTCAAGCGTGTGTGGAATGAGATTAACATCAAAGGCATCCTCACCCACACCGTTTACTGTCAAAGACGTGCCATTAAGCGTCACAGATCCCTTAGGTGCGAGAAAGGGTGCAATATCGCCAGGCATTTCAAACGTGAACCGCACGCTGTCACCGTCATCAATGCGGTCCTTCACCGACACCACTGCGTCTACATGACCCGTAACAATATGGCCACCAAACTCATCGCCCATTTTAAGAGCACGCTCAAAATTTATTTTTTGGCCCGGCACCCAGCCACCCAACGTCGTGCAATCAAGTGTTTCGTTGGAAACATCCATGAAAAAGCGCGCACCATGGCCAGTCAAAGGCTCAACCTTTGTAACCGTTAAGCAGCAGCCATCACACGCAATTGATGCACCAAGATCGATTGAAGCCGGATCATAAGCGCTATCAAACACAAATTCCCCACCGTCTCTGGAGACAAGTGAGCCCAAATCGCTGATGATACCAGTGAACATTTTATCTATTCCCGAAACCCAAACAAAATTGATGGCATGGACGAAGCCAAATTGCAGTTAGGTCTGAACTTGAGCGAAACGCGCCTGAGTTTTACGGTTTCGTTTGACCATCATTAGGTCGACCCCGCAAGTCAATTCTAATTGCACAAGCCATTTTTCAGGGTCGTCAAAAATATCGATCCCATCTGAACTCAATGGCAGCAATCCATCCCCATCAACTGGTTTATCGCCACGAAATATCACCACCTCATCTATTAGCCCCGCACCGAGAAAACTTTGCGCGACCCGTGGCCCGCCCTCGATCATCAGCCGCGTAATGCCAAGCTCTTTTAAGCGTCTTAGAACATCAACCGGATCAAGCTGGCCTTTATCATGCAAGCTAATTTCATGGATCACTACGCCTTTATTGCGCAATTTCTCGGCGCGCACCCGCGCGTCCTCATTGTCTCCAACAGGGGCGCAGAATATGCGCAGAGGCCGCACGTTGCTGTTCATGACCAGATGGGCCCTGAGTGGAGTACGCAATTGGCTGTCGAGCACAACAGGTGCGGGGGATTGCCCCTCAAGCCCCGGCAACCGGCAATCAAGCTTTGGGTCATCGGCCAGCACAGTGCCAATTCCTACCAGAATGCCGTCCGCCTGCGCCCGCAAAAGGTGCCCGCGCGCCCGCGACTGCGGGCCCGTTACCCATTGCGGCGCACCGTCACCAGGTGCGATCAACCCATCACTGGAAACGGCTATTTTAAGCTGAACAAACGGACGCTCTTCAAGGAAGCGTAATAGATGCCCCGCAGTGCCCCAGGAAGCCTCATCTACAAGCACACCGGTCTCAACCTCGATACCTGCATCTTTGAGCCGCGCGAGCCCATCNCCAGAAACAGCCGGATTGGGATCCCTGACCGCAACCACCACCCGCGCAATGCCAGCTTTGATGATCGCGTCAGCACATGGCGGCGATTTACCGAAATGGGAGCAAGGTTCAAGTGTAACATAGAGAGTGGCACCGCGAGCCTCTTCCCCGGCCATGGCAAGTGCCTGCACCTCACCGTGCGGCCGACCACCGTCTCCTGTGCGCCCGCGACCGATTACTTCCCAACCATCCAGGGTTTCGCGCACAATCACGCAGCCGACAGATGGATTATCACCCGTAGCCCCAAGACCGTCACGCCCGAGCCGGATCGCGAGCCTCATCCATTGCCGATCAGAATGGGCAGCCATCAAGCCGCATTTTCATCGGAAAGCTCATCAAGCACCTCTTCAAAATCCCGTGCTTCCCGGAAATCGCGGTAAACAGACGCGAACCGGACATAGGCCACATCATCAAGACCTTTAAGGGCCTCCATAACGATTTCGCCCAATTGTTCAGAGCCGACATCAACCTCGCCACTGCTCTCCAATTGCCGCACCAGACCATTCACCGTGCGCTCAATCCGTTCCTGCTCAACGGGGCGTTTGCGAAGGGCTATTTGCACGGATTGCAAAAGCTTGTCCCGGTCAAACCGGACCCGCTCCCCAGATCGTTTAACGACCATAAGCTCCCGCAGCTGCACCCGTTCGAACGTCGTGAACCTGCCACCGCAATCGCCGCAGATACGCCGACGCCGGATCGCAGCATGATCCTCGCTGGGACGACTGTCCTTCACCTGCGTTTCAGTGCTGGTACAAAACGGGCATCTCATGGGCGTTATCAGACCTTTCGATCAATGCAGTTTCAGGCGATGCAAATTCAGGGCTTTGAATATATCGGGAAGCGCGCGCAAAGAGCCAGTGCCTGTTCTTTTATTTTAGCCTCAACGGCCCCGTTGCCCTCTTCACCATTTGCCACAAGACCGTCAAGCACCTCGACAATCATGGCGCCAATTTCGCGAAATTCCGGAGCGCCAAAACCACGCGTCGTACCAGCCGGTGAGCCGAGCCTGATACCGGATGTAATGGTCGGCTTTTCAGGATCAAACGGAATACCGTTTTTATTGCACGTAATGTGCGCCCGTCCCATTGCTTCTTCCGCAGCCTTGCCCGTCAGCCCCTTGGGCCGAAGGTCAACAAGGATGAGATGGGTATCAGTGCCACCAGAAACCAGATTATAGCCGTTTTCAACGATGACGTCACCAAGGGCGCGGGCATTTTCCATAACCGCCTGCGCATATATCTTGAACGATGGNTCAAGTGCTTCGCCAAAAGCAACCGCCTTGGCCGCAATGATGTGCATCAAAGGTCCGCCCTGCAANCCTGGGAATATGGANGAATTCAGCTTTTTGCCAATNGCCGCATCATTGCTAAGGATCATGCCGCCACGNGGTCCGCGCAATGTCTTATGGGTCGTTGTCGTCGCNACATGGGCAAACTCAAGCGGGTTGGGATGAAGCCCGGCTGCAACAAGGCCCGCAAAATGCGCCATATCAACCATCAAATACGCACCAACACTGTCGGCGATTTCCCGGAACCGGGCAAAATCAATCGTTCTTGGATAGGCCGATCCACCTGCAATGATAAGTTTCGGCTGATGTTCCTGGGCAAGCCGCGCAACCTCATCATAATCAATAAGGTTGTCTTCTTCGCGCACGCCGTATTGAACCGCATTAAACCATTTGCCCGACTGGTTGGGTCGCGCCCCGTGAGTGAGATGCCCACCAGCGTCAAGGCTCATACCAAGGATAGTGTCGCCCGCTTTAATGAGGGCGAGAAATACGCCCTGATTTGCCTGGCTGCCAGAATGAGGTTGAACATTGGCGTATGAGCAATTGAAGAGCTTGGTCGCCCGCTCAATTGCAAGTGCTTCAACCTCGTCCACATATTGGCACCCGCCATAATAGCGGCGTCCAGGATAGCCTTCAGCGTATTTGTTTGTGAGAACACTACCCGCAGCTTCAAGCACTGCACGTGAAACCATGTTTTCAGACGCAATGAGCTCAATTTCCTCGCGTTGACGTGTAAACTCACGACCAATGGCCTCCGATATAGCCGGGTCCTGTTCACTCAAAGAAGTTTCAAAAAATGTTTCAAGTGGCGCTCCATGGCGCGCGGGCGAGGCAATCGACATCCGGCCAGTCTCCTGTTTAAATCACTAAAAAACCTATACCGCTCTAGATGGGTTGTAGCACCATTCATTTCCATGGCACTTCGCGGAATCACATGAATTTGAATATCATATGGATGGGCCGGGCAACAGATAAGCGGAGCCTCACGCAACATTCATCCACTGTTTAAAGGCGGCAATTTGCTACGTCTTTCGTGTAGTCTCCGGGTCGGATTAAGAATGGTATCAGGTCGGTTTCGCTTTTAAGCCGCCCGTTTGAGCTCCATTTCGCCCCACAATTGGTTCAACGCTTCAAGGAGATAATCCATTTCCTCGTCACTGTGCGTGGGCCCAGGTGTCAACCTGATGCGCTCGGTCCCCTTGTCTACGGTGGGATAATTGATCGGTTGGACATAGATCCCGAACCGGTCCATCAGCTTATCTGTGAGGTTTTTGCAAAGCACAGGATCACCAACCATCACAGGCACGATATGGCTTGGATTTTCAAGCACTGGCAGACCGGCCGCAATCAGGCGGGCTTTAAGCGTTTTCGCGCGTTCCTGATGAAGCGTGCGTTCAACCGTGCTGTTTTTAAGATGTTTAACACTGGCCAGCGCTCCAGCAACAATCGCTGGAGCGAGTGATGTGGTGAAAATAAACCCGGAGGCATATGACCGGATGGCATCGCAAATATCAGCCGTTGCCGTGATATAACCGCCCATCAGCCCAAACCCCTTGGCCAAAGTGCCTTCGATAATATCGACCTCATCCATAACGCCGTCACGTTCCGCAATGCCGCCACCGCGCGGCCCGTAAAGGCCAACCGCATGCACCTCATCAAGGTAGGTCAACGCATTATACTTCTTCGCAAGCGCGCAAATATCGCCAATCG
>JGI24023J19991_10002977_pt1 | contig 12091 bp, 13 predicted proteins | sample Cruoilmetagenom1_FD_19991 | JGI IMG/M metagenome (IMG submission 19991)
CTCTATCAGTTTGCTTTGTTGCCTTGGGGTAAGCCTGCTTCTTCGTCGGTACATAGTAGCTATTTTAGACTCCTTTTTAGTCCTTAGCTACTTCAGCCCCTAAATCTAATCATAGTTCCATCCTCCTAGTACTTGGATATTAATAATTTAGACCGTTATAATACATACTATGTTCTTTTGCAAACAATTGAAGCATACTTTAATAATATTACAATGCTCCTAATGTATATTCTTAAATATTAAAAATAGTTTTAAAATAACCCGTTTTTTTGTGTATAGAGAAGGGTAGAAATAAATCTGTCAGAAGGATGTAATACGTGAATTATAAGCCCTAAGGCCTTCCGTGAAGCGCCAGGTTTTTGTTTTTGTATCTCTCATCAAGTGTGACTTCTTTTCCGAACCACTCAGGCGGCTCAAAGTGTGAGCTTTGTTCTTCACTGTCAAACTCGACCTCCGCAACCACTAGCCCAGCTAAATCACCAGAGTAAATATCAAGCTCTATCAGAAATTCCTCGTAATCTATATCGTATCTGACTTTTAAGACCCGCTTGCCCTTAGTCTTCGGCCAATGCTCCAAGAATTCAGCTTGAGTAATTTCTTTTTCCACTTCTTTTCTGACAAGACCTGCGCCTGATTTTACAGTGTGATAACAGCGCCCGCCTTTCTTGCGCACTCTGATCTCAACATCGTTATCGGTGATCATAAGATAGCCCTGAATGATCTCACTATGAGGGTAGCGGTCAAGCTCTGAAGGTAGATTGTTTACCAAAAACTTTCTTTCAATTTCGTGTGCCATGATCCGGTTCTTATAAGACAGTTTTTATTTCTTTCCAGAGTTCTTTATATGCCTGGGTTGAATCGGAGTGAGGACTTGTCACTGGTAAAGGTTCCCGATGTATGCCCATCTTCTCAACGTCGGAGCGGTAGGGGATTTTGGATTCAAAGATATTGTTCCCTTCTTCTATAATTTTATTCATAGTCTCCTGATGGAGCGTTTTTCTGGTTTCAACCATTGAGAAGAAGGTATACATCTTCTCAGAGTTTATGTCATTTTTTTTAAAGAACTTAATCAATTTCTCATAAGTTAGCTCAGACAATGTTGTTGGAATTAGAGGTACAATTATAATGTCAGCGGCATTGAAAACATTTTCTGAGACAAGAGATATTCCCGGAGGGCAGTCCATAAACAGATAATCGTAGTCGTCCTTGAGTTCCTTAAATATTTGCTTAAGCCTTTTCTTTGAATTCTTAAGTGCATCAAGGGCAAGATCCAGGTTTCGATAAGATAGCTTGGAGGGGAGCAGGTCAAGATTGGGAAAATCAGTGCCTTTGATATTCTTGTCTATATGCTTTCCGCCCCTAATAAATTTGTTGGTGTTGAAGTTCTTTGAAGCGCGGATTCTAAAATAATATGTTGACGCGCCCTGGGGGTCCAGATCACAGAGTAGGGTGTTAAAGCCATCTGCAGCAGCTAAATAAGATAAATTGACCGACGCTGCCGTTTTCCCGACACCGCCTTTCATGCTGTATATTGCTATTTTTTTCATATCGGCTTTAGTTATCCTTTGCTAAATAGACTCTTGAAAAGAGACGTTGTTTCCTTATCACTGAACTCATTGAAATTCTCTTTAAATTTCTTCCTTACTCCCATCTGCTGTTGATAAAGTACCGAAACGAGCCCACCTGCGGCAGCTAGGGTCTTTTGTTTGGACTGATCATACCCTATATCGGTCTCGCTGAGAAACTTCTTAAGGCTCTCTTGTTGTACACACAGGTCGTTAAAATTCCCGAGATTATCCTGAAGTATCTTTAGGTGTTTTATGATGACCTTAATATCCTCCTCAGGGAAAAGTGAGGAGAAAAATTCCAGAAGATATCTAAGTTTCTTGCACTCTATCCTAAGGCTGTGAACCTCCTCGTCAGGGGTATTGCTTTCTATCTTTCCTCCGAGTTTTATAACCTTAGAATACTTCTTCCATATATGCTCTTTAGCAAGCTCAATTACTGCTCTGTCGCAATTTAGAGCAAGTCCTGGATCGCTGACTTTGTTTCTTAAAAAANCATCCCATGACTTTATAATTTCTTTATATGTTTGTGATTTAAGAAAATCAGCACAATCTTTCTTGGCTTTTTCNCTCTGCTCAGATAAAGATCGAAAAAGTGGGTCAAGCCCGACTCTTAGATCTTCAGGGATCATCTTTTTATACGAGTCTTCACTCAAAAGGTAAACATCTAAATCTCTAAGTTCATTTGTAGCTTTTCCAATTATGGAAAACGCTTCTTTGAATTTATCAGTGTCGTCCAGCGAAAATACAGCCTTTATCTGACTCAGCGCCGAGCGTGTTCTCCTCACCGCAACTCTAAAATCGTGCAGGAATTCAGTGTCTATATCCTCTATAATGCCAAATTCATTTACCTGCATCGTTTCAAGCAAGTTGTAGAAAATAAGCTTTGCCGCATCTTGAGTTTTCATGTCTGGCATTAAATGCACATTGATTTTAGATGAGTAATTAAGTGGGTATTTCCCGCTAAACGATCCTGCAGCTGAAATGAGATCTCCATCTGAGTTTGCCAGTCCAATTGTACCTAAATATTTCTTAAAACCGGCTGCCTGGTCTTCGTATCCTCTTACAGTTTTGATCTGCACCACCACAGCAGGTTTTGAGTGAGTGCTTTCTAACATTTTGAGGTCTTTTATATACACGAAGAGCACAGTTTTTTTGTCTTCATTTAATAACCTAAGAGTAGCTATGGACCTTTGTATATTAGCTAGGGAAAGAAGCGCTCTTATATCTGTTAAAGGCTTAATCTTTTTTCTGAGATTACACTTTGGAAAGTCCCACCAGAACTTTAGGCTTATATTGTAATTGTCCTCAAATGAAGCCAATTTGTGACCTAGCGTAAGATCTTTTAGATAATATGAGTTTCCTTCTTTTATCAGAGCAAGGTTTGCGCCGTGAAGGCGTCTGTCAAAAGTATCAAAAAATTCTTCTTTCTTTTTCTGTGGAGGATTGAGTACAAAGTTGTAATCTGTTGCTAGTTTGCGCAGTAGCTCTGCACGGTCCATTGTATCCGGAAGGCTGTAATATTCACTGTTGTCCGAAGGTGATGACATTTATTTAATATATGCGAAATATTTCTGTATAAAAGGGTCTAAATATTCTCAAGCCCAATTAGGCTTCGAGTTTTAACCTTTTTTGCTTTTCATAAAGCACATGAATTATACCGTCCGAGAGCCCGATCGTAGGCACGTAGAGCTCCTTAATGTTCGCCCATTTTATTGTCCTGAGAAATATTTTAGTTGCCGGAATAATAACGTCGGCCCGGTCGGGTCTGAGATTGAGTTTTGAGATTCTGTCCTCATAGCTGAATGAATTTACCAGATCCGATACCTTCTTGATGTCTTTGTAAGACAGTAACTCGCCGTCTTCCTTAAGGGACATTTTCAGGATTTTATTGATGTTTCCTCCCGTGCCTATGCCCTTGATCGAAGGATAGTCCAAACTAATTTCTTTTATCCAGTTTTTCATTACCTGCCATTCGGTCTTTGGAACCTTTTCTTTCAACAGACGCACAGTGCCGAGCTTAAAGGAGTGTGAATCCACAATTGCAGAGCTTGAGATAAGCGTAAGCTCGGTGCTTCCGCCGCCAACGTCTATATAGAGGTAGTTCCCCTTTGCGTCCAGTTTTTCCGCTATGTGGTTTGAATAAATAATCTCCGCTTCCCGCTGCCCGTCTATGATCTCCAAATTTATTCCTGATTCATTGCGGATTGCATTGACAATGTCATGGGAGTTTTCAGCTTCCCTCATGGCCGCTGTAGCAATAGCCATATAGTCGAGCGGTGAGTATGCCTCAATTAAGTACTTAAAGGCCATCATAGTTTTTATGAGACTATCTGCTTTTTCATCAGAGATATTTCTTTTTACAAACGAGTCTTCACCGAGCCTTATGGGGACCCTAAAGAGGGAGTCTTTCTTAAAGAAAATCTCCCCTTTGTTTTCTAAGACCTGTGTGAAGAGGAGTCTTATGGCATTTGATCCGACATCTATGGCAGCGAATTTCACTTATTTATCCAGTTTTTTAAAGCAGTAGCATGGTTTGACTACAAAATTTAAAACGTTTTTTTATTCTACCTTACTCAAGTAAAAAAACACCATCATACGCGTGAATTTCTCATCGCAGAGCATAAGGTTTTCATTTGAAAGACTGCTTTTTATCTCGTCAAGCGCTCCGTCTTTACTTACGGTGCTAACTTCGTTTTTATTCTTAACCAGCTTAAGTTCATCCTCTCCGGAAAATAGCGAACGGATTTTCATTGCCGCCAGCTGAAACTGTTCATCCGAACCATCTCCTTCAAGAGACCATTCCATATTCTCCTTAATCCAAATCTCAATCCTGAGAGTTTGTGGCGAGTTTACATTCATAACTGTAATCTTAGCTGTACGCTATTCCTTTTCCTGAAGAACAAATGCTATTGTCTGAACTTGTATCTTGTCATCCTCATCAAATACAAAGGTGTCAGAGGCAAACGGCACTTTGTATCCATCAGACTCGGCATGCCACACCAGATAGGCGATATTATCCTCGATCACTTTGTCATGTAGATGGAATTTGCATCCTGGTGGTAGCACCTCAGTTACCAAATTAGTAAAGAAGTCCTTAATTTGATCAAGTCCTCTGATTACGGTGTTGGGGATTATTATTACAGATTCCTCAGTGTAATCCTCAAGTATTGCTTCGATATCTCCTTCCCCAAATGAATATAAATGGTGATCAAGAGTAATTTCAGACATAGTAATATCCTCCAGTAATTTTATATCTACAATATAACTTAGTATGGAAATATTAGGAACAATTTAAGAATGAAAAGTTGTAGAAGCTCTGGAGATTTGAGGGGACGTAGGGAATTACACTTATTCAGGAATGGAAATGTTATTTTCTTTGATAAAATTTTGCCCTTCTTGAGTTCCGACTAATATCATATTTGGCTTATTGCACTTAGGGCAGATGCGCCCGGGTTTCCTTGCATCCAAGATATTTAAGAAACCGATAATAATACTTATAGCAGCGATAATGTGAATAATAACCCCAGTCCCGCTCAGTCGGTCTATATTTGTAGCAATAAGCGCTATTCCTAATGATATCTGGGCAATGGCTATATATATATTGCCGGAAAAAAGACTATGTCTCCCAAAACCAATGAATCTACATCTAGTACATATTTGTTTCATGAGAATTTATTATAAAGCACTTCTAAATAAAATCGAGTTAGAGAATTAAATGAGCTTATGGAGTTAAATAGGCAACATTCTGCTTTTTGAGGTGTTAAATATCCACATCATCTCATTGCCGCCGCGCTGAATCTCGTAGGGTACTTTCTTGATTTTCACAGTATAGCCGTCTCTTTCGAGTTCTTTTGTAAGGGGTTTTATATAAGGAGAGTGCCTCAGCATCAGGTCGAGTATTGGAAAGATACGAACTTCCCCTGCAACTCGTAACATCTCATACACTGCGGCTTTATGGAAATTGTAATCATAGTGATCGGAGTATAGAAATAGTAAATGAGAGCATAGAGCGATATCAAAACTCTTGTCTTGAAATTGTAGAGCTGGTAGTTCTCCTGTCAGATAACGCCCCTCTTTTTTCCCCTGCTCAAAGTCTGAGGTGAAACGGTTAAGCGCCTCTATTCTATGGGTCCTTAAATCATCCGGGGACATATGATATGACCACGTCCAGTCGCCGGGTGTGTTTCTTACTTGCTCGATAATATTATCGAAGACCTTGTCAAATTTGCGAGCAATATCTTTTGCTGTGAAGAAATAGATAGGGTCTACCGAGACTACTGTTTTTCCCATCTCCTTCATCTCGGCATTAAAACTGGCAGGACCATCTCCCACACCGATTATCTTTTTGTCCAGGGCGCTTTTTGAAAGGTTGAACATGAGTCTGTACTCATCAAAAGACCTCCCAAGAGGGACAACGTTCTTTAACTTCATTGCCATAGGGTTATAAGTAAACCCCGAGGCGGAGAAAAATCAATATTTGTGCAATAGGCAAGGGGTCTTTCATTAAAACTATAACTTCATTATCTTCCAAATATCTCACGCGCTATGACCATCTTGTGAATCTCGTTTGAGCCCTCATATATTTCGCCCACTTTAGAGTCGCGGTAAATCTCCTCAACTTTATAAGTGGATTTGTCGTGCGCAAGCTCGACCATAAGTCCATAACCACCGAATATCTGCACAGCGTCTCTTGCCATGTCAACTGAAATTTTAGAGCCGTAAAATTTTGCCCCGGATGATTCCAGGATAGGAAACTTGTTGCCGGAGTCTATTTGAAGACCGCTCTTTATATACAAGTTCCTTGCGTTCTCAATCTCAATTGCGCGCTCCGCCATTAAAAACTGCCAGTGCTGGAACTGGTTTATCGTTTTGCCAAACGCCTTTCTCTCATTCATAAAAGATACGCTTTCATCAAATGCCGACTGAGCCATTCCGACTCCACCTGCGCCTATCCCCGTTCGTCCATACATAAGCGCTGTTAGGCATACCTTGAGCCCGTCACCTACCTCGCCTATAAGGTTTTCTTTTGGAACCCTGACTTTGTCAAAATATATATCATATGTAAGCTCTCCTCTATTGCCGAGCTTCTTGTCAGGCTCGCTCGTGCTAACTCCTTTTGATTTCATGTCAATCACGAACATGCAGGACTTGCCGTTTAAATCTACAAGGGTGGCAGTGTAGTCTGCTATACCCGCGTTTGTGATATAGCGTTTTTGTCCCGAGACAATATATCCGCCCTTGGTTCTGGTTGCCTTGGTTATGAGAGAAGATGACCTTACGTCTGAGCCCGACTGTGGCTCCGTCATAGCGAACGAGCCTATAGCCTCACAATCTATNAGCGGTTTTAGGTAATTTCGCTTTATATAGTTAGATCCTTGNGCAAGGCTCATCCCCGCGAGTAGAAAGTGAGCGTTTACAGAGCCTGAAAAACTTGCGCTTATATAAGCCATCTCTTCTGCAAGAGTAGCCGCTGCGCAGGCGGGGTATTTAAGTCCCATGCCCCCGTCTTTCTTCTTGTGTGGAACTTTGAAGAAGCCTTTCTTTGCCATGGACTTAAAAAGCTCCATCGGGAAGTTCTCGTTACCTTCTCTTTGTTGCCCAAGCTCATAAGCTATTGGGAACAGCTCTTTCTCTGCAAATGATCTAAACTTCTTTCTTAGTTTTAGAGTTTCCTTAGGCACATAATCATTTTTGTAGAGCTTCTCGCTCATTCTCTCAGGCAGTTGTCTCATCTGTTTCTCCCAAAATCAGCTTAAAATTCTAATATAGCATAAAAGTCTTAAAACTATAAAGATTTGATTGCCTTTATTTTAGGATTGTGTTTGGTGTGCAAAGAGGCTTAGAAATTTTTGCCGAATAATTGTATGAAAAAGTTATATTTGCAATGAATCAGATATAAAAAGAAGAGCATGAGCTCCTCTTTTTTTGTTTATAAACCCTTCACCTATTTAAATATATTAAGACTATAACTAAGGTTTTTTGAGATTTCAGTTCTATGCGAAACAAACTCATAGACAAGAGTCTAATCTCGTCTTGTTCTTGGGATAAGTTGCAAGTATTATAATGAGTTGTAACTATTAGTTGCAGTACTGCTTTAATGTTTCTTCGGCATGTTTATAGCCCATTTTCTGAGCCTTTTTTATATCAGCACACCCTGATTCGGTTTTGTCGAGCAATATTTTAGCATAACCGCTTCCATAATAGGCCTTGGCGTTTTGGGGGTCAAGATCAATTGCCATTGTAAAATCAGATAAAGCCCCTTGATAGTCTTTTGTTACCCCTTTGCTCCTTGCTCTGTTGTCGTATGCCTGAGCAAATCTGGGGTTAAGCTCAATTGCTTTATTGTAGCTAGAGATTGCTTCCTGATATTTCTCCAAATTATAGTAAGAAAGCCCTATATTGTAGTAACCCAGGGCAAACTTAGGGTTTAATTCTACCGCTTTTTGGTAATCCTCAAGCGCCCCCTGATAATCTTTCTCTTTACTCTTTACATTGCCTCTATTGTTATAGGCGTCAAAGTATTTAGGATTTAATGAGATTGCTTTGTCGTAGTCAGAGATCGCTCCTTTGTAGTCGCCTGAATCGTCTTTTGTATTGGCTCTATTGAAATATGCAATGGTAAAATTCGGATCAAGTTTGATAGCCTTGTCAAAATCTAAGAGCGCTTCCTTATTTTTGCCCTGTCTTCCTCTAAGATTCCCAAGATTGTTGTAGGGCATTGCAAACTTTGGATCAATCTCAATTGCTTTTTTGTAATCTGCTAGTGCGCCCTCTGTATCACCTATTTCTCTTCTAGCTGTACCGCGGTTGTTATATGCCATAGCAAATTTTGGATCAAGCTCTATCGCTCTATCATAATCCTCAATAGCGCTTTCTTTCTCGCCCATGTCATCCTTAAGGCTTCCCCTGTTGTTGTATGCGTATGCGGAGGTGTCGTTTAGCTCAATTGACTTGTTGTAGTCCAAGAGCGCTCCTTTTTGATCGCCCATAGTAGCCTTGGTAACGGCTCTGCTGTAATATGCTTCGGCTGACTTTGGGTCTTTCTCAATTGCCAGATTGAAATCAGAAAGCGCTCCCGGTAAGTCGCCCGAGGTAGCTTTCGTAATTCCCTGATCGATATATTCCCTTGCTGACTCAGCAAATGCGCTGAATGGTAAAAGTAACAAAACTACTAATAAGATTGCTGATTTGTATTTCATATAACTCTCCTGGTTTAGAATTTAACTTGGTTTTGAAAACACACTGTGGGAAATTATATCGGATAGATTCTAATTGCAGTACTGATTTATATATTCTTTTGCTTTCTCGTATCCCAAATCCAGCGCCGTGTTCAGATCCTTGCAGCCGTCTTTTTGCTGCCCTGACTGTATCTCCGCCATTCCGAGCACTGCGTATGACTCGCCGTAAAAAGGATATTTCTGTATGGCAGTTTTGCTGTCTTCAATGGCGCCCTGATAATCTCCAAGCTGTGATTTAGCAAACGCTCTTGTTGTATAAGCCTTTTCATGATGGGGCTTCATTTCAATCACTCTGTCAAAGTGCTCAATTGCTGTTTCCCAGTCGCCTTTGTGTCCTGTAATAAGCCCCTGTCTATGGATTTCTCCATCAGACGTGGTCAGCAAAATTACAATTATNATAAACATGCGTATCAGCACAAATGCAAAAACGGCACCTACTACTATTAATATTCCTTTTTTCATAACTGCTCACCTTATAAGAGAGTTTAGCATATATGTTTTCAAACTTCATCAAAAAAAGAGAGGGCAAAGTTGCCTATTATCGCCTGGTCTCAAAACTATTGCTTTCCAAGACCTCATTTGTTAGGCTTTGAATTATCAAATAAACGGTGGGAGACTTTATATGAGAACATACTCGCTTAATTTATTTTTAACTCTAATCATATTTGTTGCAGGTCTAGTTTTTGCCGATATCAACCCAGTCAATGCTCAATCTAGAGGTGACATGGAATCCCTTGTCAGTCAAAGCCTTATTGTTTGGAACACTGGGAATACTGCAATAGCCGATCAAATATACTCCTCTGACATGAAGCTTCATCTGGTAGACCAGGACAATTCAGAGATTGTGGGAGTTACTGACATAATGGACTATTTTAGTTACTTAAGAACTGCTTATCCCGATATGAAATTTGATCCAACCCATATGAGTGTGGATAGTGATAAAGTTACAACACAGATGACTTTTACTGGGACAAATATGGGTCCCAGAGGAGATTTGCCCCCTACAAAAAAGACTGTAAAAGTTTCAGCAGTTTTAATCTCCCAAATTACTGATGGCGAGATTTCAGAGGAATGGCTCTACATTAATATGGCTTCCGTCTATAAACAGCTCGGGTTTACATTAACTCCGCCATCTCAGGAAAAGTAGACTTGCTTTCTATACTTTAGATATACTTCTCTCAATCTAAGATTAAAGGGACTACTATATAATGCCGATATACGGACCGGATCTACACAACCCAGTTGCAATTGCCGATTTGCTAAAGTTCGGACTTGAGAATAAACCTGATGAAGATGCAATTATTCTCTTGAGGGCAATCTCACATGGCGTGAGCTGGACGAAGCTTCAACCAGGCTTGCTCAAAACTACCTAGCACTGGGACTAAAACCCGGTGACCGTATTGCTTCACTTATGCCCAACAGGGTTGAGCTCTATGTGCANTATCTTGCATGCATTAAGGGTGGATTTATTGGAGTACCTCTTAACTACCGCTATATGCCTCCTGAAATAGATCACGCTCTTGAGGTGAGTGGAGCTTCCATTCTGATTGCCCACGCCGAGCGCACAAAAGACATTCNGGATTCTAAACTAGGGACTAATCTGCCCCTTGGTAATATTTTTTATAGAGGCNAAGNGAGTTCTCCAAATTTAGAGGAATTGATCTCCAAAGAAATCGCAAGGGTTGAATTACTACCACCTAAACAAGACGCTCCAGTATTTATGTTCTTTAGCTCCGGCAGCACTGGGACTACAAAGGGGGTAACTCATACTCACGAATCAATTAGGTGGATGATCGGGAGCTGTGCCCAAGCGTTTGAATTCATTTCGGGAGATACACTCTTGCCCGGATCATCAATTTCACACTTGGGAGGTTTTTTGTTCTCCTTATCTGCCTTATCTAAAGGCGCTCGTGTCATAGTTGCAAGGAGATTTGATCCAGATGAGATAATCCCTCTTCTTAGGGAAAATAAACCAACGGTGCTTTGCATGATTCCGGCCGCACTTTTTAAAGTGATACGAGATCACGGTGCAACTCGTGAAGATTTCTCCTCACTTAGGATGTGTCGGTCAGGGGCAGATACTGTTCCGCTTGAACTTGAAAAGGAGTATCTGGATCTTACAGGTCATCCAATTGATGAAGGTTATGGTTCAAGTGAAATGGGTCTTGCAACCCTTAATCCCCCTTCAGGCCTTATTAAGATAGGTTCTATCGGGCTACCAATATCCGGATTTGTTTTCTCGTTAAGAGATAATGCTGGCAATGAAGTCCCGTCAGGAGTGGACGGGAACGCTTGGGTAAAAACGAAAAGTCTAATGAGCGGATACTGGGAGAAGCCCGATGAAACGAGCGAGGTCATCATAGATGGCTGGTTTGATTCTGGGGATGTTCTAAGAGCGGATGAAGACGGTTATTTGCACTTTAGAAGTCGCAAGAAACAGATAATAGTTCACAACGGTTCCAACATTTGTCCTGAGGAAGTAGAGGAAGCATTACTTGAGCATGATGCCGTTGATCTTGCTGCTGTTATTGGGGTGCATGATATTATGCATGGTGAGAACGTTCGTGCTTTTATTACGATAAAAGAGGGCGCTGCAGAACCAGGCATGATAGAACTTATAAAATTCGCTCGGGAAAGAGTAGGGTATAAGGCACCTGAAGATGTTGTCGTTATTAAAGAAATGCCTATCAATCCAACCGGAAAAATAGATCATTTGAAACTCAAACGCTTGGCTGAAGAAGAGCACGGTTATAGATAAATCTGAAATATCATCCATTTTAAAATAAAATTACGTATACTCTTTATTAGATGTTTTTATTCCGGTCTTTTTTTATTCGGATGGGATATATTTACATCTTGATTCCAATGCAAGAGGACAAAAATATGGAGAAGCGCCAGTATATCGACATAGAAGATATGTCTGTGGAAGTACTATTATCTACAGATCTAATTGAATGTTTTGACACCAGGCTTAAAACTGAAAATACAGGTCCGAGCCTTCACTACCACAGAAATACGGATCATATGTTTTATATCCAAGACGGCAAGGTAGAGGTTGCTGTCGGTGAGCAGAGAGTAATTGCTACACCCGGCATGGCGGTCATTGTGCCCAGACTTATACCACATGAGTTTCACTCGATAGAAGGTCCTGCCCGGCTTATCGTAACATGTATCCCCGGAGATGGTCATAAGGAATATCTATTTGAACTTTCAGAGTTTATAAAATCAGGCTCTTCGTGGGACGAGGGTATCGTCGCGCTTCAGGAAAAATACGACGTCCATCCC
>JGI24023J19991_10002982_pt1 | contig 12079 bp, 15 predicted proteins | sample Cruoilmetagenom1_FD_19991 | JGI IMG/M metagenome (IMG submission 19991)
GGAAGGCCCACAATCACACCTTGCATTTGAATCACTCTCATATCTTTAGAGTCTTTTTCGTCTTTTACAATCCTCTTCCCATTTGAGTCAATAACTTTTCTAGCTTGCTTCTTATTAATGCCAAACTTAAAGCCCAATGGGGACGGCTCACTTTCTTTAGCAATGGTAGCAGCTGGCAAAGATAGAACCATCAAGCTAATTAATAACAAGACTATTTTTATAAAGTTCATATTCATTCTCCAGATTTTCTTTATGTACTGCATATAGATTATTAAACATTAGTCAGAATATCAAGCATTTATCTTAACCAAACTTTTTCTATTGAGTAACTCACTAGAATTATCAACAAAAAGTATACAATCAGAAAAATATATCTCCACCTCCAATTAGAATCTTCTTCAGACTGGTAGGATAAAATAGCGGGAATAGTTTTTAAGGTCGGAGACAACAAGCTCCAGGTATAACCAATGATTATTGCAGACAATGAACCCGTTACATTCCACCACAACCACGATACACCCGGAAAGCCAATCCAAAGCACAAAATTGACTGTTACTCCTATAACAACTCCCAATTTCACAGCGGTCGCGCTTGTTCTTTTAAATAAGATGCCTAGAACAAAAGCTGCTAAGATGGGCCCGTAAAAAAGTGACCCTACTTTGTTTATTGCCTCAATGACTGTGTCAGAAATACTTCCAACGACAAAAGCAAATCCAGTGCAAACTACACCCCAGAAAATGGTCAGTATTCTGGACATCATAAAGTTATGTTTATCATCACCATCGGGCTTTATATAGCGTTGGTAAATATCTCTCATAGTAGCAGCACTAAGTGAATTGATAGCAGAATCAAGACTCGACATAAATGCTGCTAGAAGTGCCACAACTATAAATCCAATTAAACCATGGGGCAGATAATTTAAAACAAATATAGGGACCATATAGTCAACGTTTTCTTTAGGTATTTGACTCAAAAACTCTTCATTCTGTAAAGCAAAAGCACCGATTAAGAGACCCATAGACAAGTAAGCTGCCACTATAAGTACCCGGGCATAACCGTTTAGCATAAGAGATTTTTTAGCTTCGTCTAATGTTTTAGCACACATCTCCCTTTGTATCTGACTTTGGTCACAGCCGTAATAAGCGACATACAAAAAGAATCCTCCTATAACTAGCGCCCAGAAACTAAAATTCTCTCCGTCCCCAAAACCGTGAGTACTCAGATTCAATATCTGAATACGCTCTTTGTCAAAGCCAGCTAGTAAATTCTCTGTTCCACCTATTAGATAATATGCTGTCAAACCACAAATTATTATGCCAATTGAAAGGACAAACATCTGAATAACATCGGTGTAAATGACAGCCTTAATACCACCTAGGACGTCATAAATAATAGTTACAAAACCGATAACGAGTATGGTAGGAACCAGTGGGACTTTTAATATCGCCGACAGGACAATCCCTATGGCATAGATGCCGACACCTGTAGCAAGGGCCCGGCTAATTTGGAATATTATGCTAACAATTGATCGAGTAGATGCGTCAAAGCGTTTTTCTAGATATTCATAAAGGCTTATAACACCCGTTCTATGAATAACAGGGATTATAAAGATCATTATAAATACCATTGCAATAGGAACTGCAAACTCAAATCCAAGCCACTTGAGTCCACCCCCCGGTTTAAGAGCTACAAACGCAGGTGCAGAGATAAAACTAATCGCACCTAGTTGGGTTGCCATAGTGGAAACCCCTATAGCCCACCAAGCAACACTCCGACCGCCAAGGTAATAATCCTCAACATTGCCCTGTCTTTTACTCAAATAGGAGCTTAAGCCAATCAGAAAAGTGATGTATACGGTTATTACAACCCAATCTAAATAATTCATAAATGTCGAATCAACCTCATAACTTGAGAACTATTCTTGTATTTGAAATAAGGCTAAACTAATATAAAAGACTGAGCTTAGATAAACAATGGGAATGTCGAAAGAAACTATAATTGGAGTGATTGGGGCTGCAGATGCTGCTGAAAAAGAGTGCAGGTTGGCAGAAGTGGTTGGAGAAGAGATTGCAAGACTGGGGCATACGGTTTTATGCGGNGCCATGGGGGGAGTTATGGAAGCTGCATGCAAGGGGGCAAAATCTCTAAATGGAAAAACTATTGGGATATTGCCCGGTAGTTCTAAAACACAATGTAACCCTTATGTTGATTACCCTATTGTTACAGCAATGGGGCACGGTAGAAACATTATTGTTGCCAGATCCAGTGACGCTATAATTGCAATAGGAGGCAGCTACGGTACATTATCAGAGATAGCCTTCGCATTAAGACTAAAAATACCAATAATAGGGATTAATACCTGGGATGTATCACCGGATATTAAAAAAGCTGAATCACCAGAAATGGCAGTTCGTTTGGCTATTGAGTCTATTAATTCTAATTCTTAGCGCCGGTTGCGCCAAAAGCCCTCCTCCTAGACCTACAACTCCTCCACCAACCGATAAGGAAGTTCAAAAATGCTTACAGGCTGACTTCTCATCAACAACTACCTACTCTTATCATGTTCTTGAAGAAGGACAGACATTATATAGAGTATCTAAGATATATAACACTACAGTAAATGATCTAATAGAAGTAAACGGGATTGAGGATCATACAGATATAGCAGTTGGAACAAGACTCAGAATACCCGGAACAGTAGTTAGCGGATCAGGATTAAGATGGCCTGTGCCAGGGAAAATTTCTTCTCATTTTGGCATGCGCTGGGGTCGACCTCATGAGGGAATTGATATACCGGCTCCTCGCGGAACCCCTATCAGGGCAGCAGCTAATGGATTAATAGTTGCAAGCTCAGGGAATCTAAAAGGATATTCCGGATATGGCAGGATCATAATAATTGACCATGGTAAAGGTATAAGTACTATGTATGCTCACAATAGCAAGAATAGAGTGAACTCGGGCAGTTGTATTAAATCAGGAGAAATAATTGGTGAAGTAGGAGCTACGGGAAATGCTACTGGTAATCATCTTCACTTTGAAGTCAGAAAAAACGGGCGACCCGTAAACCCGTTAAATTACCTACCCTAAAGAGGAGATTTTAGAATGGAGAATTTAAAACAATATGTTAGAGATATACCAGGTTTTCCCAAAGAAGGGATAATTTTTCATGACATTACCCCGCTTCTACAAAATGCTAAAGCATTTGAAGCGGCGGTTGATAAAATGGCGAAAATACTGGACGGAAAAGAAATTGATTACCTTGTCGGAATTGAGGCAAGAGGTTTTATTTTTGCATCTGCGTTGGCACTAAAACTCGGGACCGGACTTGTGATTGTCAGAAAACCCGGAAAGCTGCCCTATGTAACAATTAATGCTACTTATAATTTAGAATATGGGTCTGACTCACTTGAAATTCACCGGGACGCTATACACGAAGGAAGCAAGGTCGTTTTAATAGATGATCTATTGGCAACCGGTGGTACAGCTGAAGCTGCAGGTAATCTTATTGAACAACTCGGCGGTGAAGTTCTGGGTTATTGCTTTTTAGTAGAGCTTACAGAACTCGAAGGAGGCAAGAAACTGGAACCTCATAATGTGTGGTCGGTTCTAGAATACTCTGCATGAACTCAATAGGAATCATTCTTAATCCTTTAGCTAGAATAAACAAGAAGAAGACTGCTGATATTATTGATGATCTAAAAAATATATTCGGCGATAAGGCTCTGTTGTGTTCTACAAATAACAAAGAAGAGACCTCTGATGTAGTCAAAGACTTTATTAAAAAGAAAATAAAGTTCTTACTCATTAGCGGAGGAGATGGAACAATTTGTAATGTTCTAACTTCGTATGTAAATCTCTCCAATGAAGATGAACTCCCTATTGTTGTGCCGCTTATGGGCGGAACTATAAATATGATAGGTGCAGATGTTGGGCTGAGACAGAACCAGCTTTCGGTGTGCAGGCATCTATACGAATTAATTAGTACTAACAAAAACATTCCTATAACACAAAGAGGGCTTCTTAGGGTAGAAGAGAATAATTCTGAACAACCAATTTTTGGATTTACTTGGATAGATGGGCTTCTTTACAATTTTATGCAGGATTACTATTCACAAGGCGCAGGAGTGCAGGTGGCATCTATGCTTGCAATCAAAACTATCCTGATGTCAATTGCAGATTCAGAAAATGGGATATTTAAACAAGTTAATTCTGTCGTTGAAATTGATGGAANAGTACTGCCTAATCAGAATCATATTTTTTTAGTTTCTTCGTGTCTAAGGAGATTTGTCTTTGGATTTAATATCTTTCATGACAAACCTGAGCCCGGGATAAACTTTAACACTGTATATATGAGGGAACCTTTTTTAAAAGAATCACGACATAAAATACCCCTTGGCCTATACACAGGACTCAAGTCTGATGATAAAGGCAACTTTATTAATGAAGCAGTTAAGCACTTGAGAATTGAGAGAAATAAAGGCTATATAATAGATGGTGAAATTTATAACAATGACAACGAGAAAGAGATTAATATTAGCCCTGGGCCACTAGTCAACATATTTTCCCCCAAGGGAGAAGAAGAAATATCAGTATAGGAAAATCTAAATGACAGATATAAGAGTAAACCTAAAAAAGGCAGAAGATAAATCTTACAATATATTCATCGAAGATGGATCACTAAACCATGTCGCAGCTAGAATAAAAGAAGCCGGTCTCGGTCATAAATTCGCAATTATAACAGACTCGAATGTAGAACCATTATACGCTAGAGACTTGTCTGAAGCGTTTAGTAAAAATGACTTATCTAATAAGATTATTTCTTTCCCCGCTGGTGAAGAGAATAAAAGTAGGGAGATTAAATCCTGGATAGAAGATCAAATGCTTGAGGGCAAATTCGGACGCGACTCTGCAGTTATCGCACTTGGCGGAGGGGTTGTAGGGGATATGGCGGGTTATGTCGCTGCAAGCTATACTCGAGGACTACCCTATGTACAGATACCCACAACATTAGTCGCATGCGTGGATAGCTCCATTGGCGGGAAGACAGCTGTAGATACACCTCACGGCAAGAATTTAATAGGAGCATTTCACCAACCATGGGCTGTATTTATTGATGTAAACACTCTTTTAACATTGAGCGAAAAAGAAATCCGTGAAGGACTGGCAGAGGTTATTAAATATGGCGTTATCAGCGACAACAAACTATTCTCCTTTCTTGAAGAGAATATGGATCTTATTTTTTCATACAACAAAGAAGCACTAACACATATCATTAAAAGAGGTTGTGAAATAAAGGCTGAGGTAGTTGAAAAAGATGAAAGGGAATCTAATCTGAGAAAAATTTTAAACTTCGGTCACACAATTGGGCACGCCGTTGAGAATCTATCCAATTACAATATTTCTCATGGGGAAGCAATCTCTATAGGAATGGTTGCCGAAGGGAAATTAGCTGTAAAGATGGGTATATGGAACGATGCGGATTTAACCAAGTTGATAAATCTCATCAAAAAAGCTGACTTGCCGACCGAGGTTCCGGATTATATGAACTCGGGGGAAATAATAGATGCAATGAAATTGGACAAGAAATCCAGAAGCGGTCAGATAGAGATGGTGCTGCCAAAGAGCATTGGCGACATGAGCCAAGTTGACGGTGGCTATGGGATAAAAATAGAAGAACAGATTATAGAAAAAGTAATTTAACTTAAACCCTCTTGGTACTTAAACTGTAATAACTATGAGCAAAGCCAACCCGGAAAAATCATCGCTGGACGTAACAAACTTTTACATTCCACTGAATTTATCCGAAGTATTTGGAAATAAGCATGAATTTGTATTGGAGATAGGATTTGGAGATGGTGATTTCTTAATAGAAATGGCTGACAGACACCCTGAGAAGAATTTTTTGGGTATTGAGATTAAAACAAAAAGATTTAAAATCGCAGTTAAATCAACGCAGCACAAAAATAATGAAAATCTTAGATTTCTTCATATGAATGCCAATATTGCAGTTGAGGAGCTTTTTTTTGAGAATGTCTTCTCCTTAATCTATATTAATTTTCCTGACCCATGGCCCAAAGACAGACACCTAAAACATAGAATTGTAAATCCCGAATTTTTGGCATCCCTGTCTAAAATTCTAAAAAAAGACGGGGTGTTAGAGATCGCAAGCGACCACAAAGATTATATCTCTCATTCCTTTGATGTCTTTAAGAACATTTCATATTTTAAATCACAGTATCCACCTCCCGGTTATTTACACAATCTGCCAAACCGCCCTCATACCAAATATGAAAGGAGTTTTAGAAAAGAAGGAAGAGAAATATTCTATTTAATGTTTACAAACAATAAATGATTCAAGATAATAACCTTATATATAATATTCTCAGGTAAAATAGAAAGTCTATTAAATATAGAGTGAAACCATATAGAACAATATAAAATCAGGAGGACAAAATGAGAAAAACATTATTAATGATAGCAATAATATTCGTTGGGTTAAGTATCACGGGTTGTGCAGGCGGCGGAAGCGGACCGGGTTATTTATTTCAATTAATATTCATTGTAGTTCCTTTAGTAGGATTAGGCATATTACTTCTTAAGAGAACAGAAAGCGCTAACGACTCTCTTTATATTCTAGAAGGACAGATAAAAAGACTTTCTGCAAGAATAGAGAGTATAGAAGAGAAACTGTCTGATTCTCAACCAAAAGCTACAAAGAGAACTACTAAGAAATAGTAGGCCTTATATCTAAGTATTAAACTCTTTGTGTAGGTGGTACCAATAAAAAGCCGCAATAACTAGAGAATGTGTAATCTTGCCTTGAGACACTAGCTTTGGTATCTCACTATATGGTCTGGCGTAGGTAATTATATATTCAGTTGTATCAAAGTTGGTCTGTCCTATCTTTTTGCAGTTAGTTGCCAAAAACGTAAAACATCTATTACTTTGTATTGCAGGATTAGGCAAGACCTCACCTATTTGTACCCAATTTTCACCTGCATAACCGGTTTCCTCAAGAAGCTCCCTTTTTGCAGTCTCAAGAGGCTCCTCTCCCGGATCGATCATGCCCCCAGGTATCTCTACAGTTACAGACTGGTTACCATGTCTATATTGCTCAATTAAAACAACCTCGTCATTTTCGGTTAGAGCAATAACGTTTATCCAATCTGGAGCTTCGATAACAAAGAAATCATGCTCATTTCCGTTTATAGGAGAGACGCTAGTATCCTTTCTTACTGAGAAGATTCTGTTGGACTCTAACTGTTCCGAACTTACAATATTCCATTTCTTTATCATGATGCCCCTCTTATTATCAGGTCAGAATTGTTAATCACGAATCTCGATCTTTGCTAATTGTTTTCGGGTAGAATCTGAATACCATATATCTACAAATTCTGAAATTGTTTCCCGCTCCTGGCTTGTAATTCTGTTTAGAGTCTCTTGTTTAAGCATCTTNTTTATACTGGCGAACGCTTTTGTATCCTTTCCAGCAAAATTCTGTGCTATTTCTGAAACTACTTGAGGAAATTCNTCTTCATTTGCTATTTTGTCAATTAAACCTAAAGAAAGCGCCTCTTCAGCAGAATGCATCTTCCCTGAATAAACAATTCTCTCAGAATTTTTAGGCCCCACCGCATATTGCAGAGTCTCAGTAACACATGAAAACAAGGATGAGCCAAAAGTCATCTCGTTTAGCGCGATCTTAGCCTTACCTGAAACCATAACTCTATAGTCACAAGCCAATGCTAGTACACATCCACCGGCGACAGTATGTCCATTTAAAGCTGCAATAACAGGTTTGGGGAACACAAATATTTCCTTTATAAGCTTGGAATAATTAATCACATATGATTCAAAGGAACTCTTTGTATATGCCATAAACCCGGGGACATCAAAACCAAAAGAAAAGAAACTCCCCTCCCCTGTTAAAATAACCGCATTAATAAAGTCATTAGACTGGGCATTTTGAAAAGCTGCTTTAAGCTCGCTTATCAGCTGATCATTAAGAGCGTTCACCTTGGGTCTATTGAGGGTAATTACTGCTATGTTGTTATCAACCTTTGAATTTACAGAACTCATCTAAAACACCTCCAAATTATTTTTTCAGCGGCATACCATCCAGGTTATAATTCCACAAGAATAACTACTATACAAAACCAATAATACAGTTAAAATATGATTATAAAAATCGCTAATAGCCGGAGGCTCTCAAATGAAAAAAATATTTTCGATAATGCTATTTTCAATCTCAGTTTTTACTATATTGGGTTCAATAAGTTTTGCCGAAGATAAAGGTAACGCTGCTGAGGGTAAAACTCAGTATGATAATGTATGCACAGCTTGTCATGGACCGCAAGGTAAAGGAGACGGGGTTGCTGCCGCAGCACTTGATCCTAAACCCAGAGACCTGAGCGATGCTACATACGTTTCTACACTAAGCAATGAACATCTCTACAAAGTAATCGGTGAAGGTGGACCTGCTGTAGGCTTATCACCAATGATGGCTGCGTGGGGTGGCGTGCTTTCAGAACAACAAATATGGGATGTCATAGCATATATACACACAGATTTATGCAAGTGTGAACCTAAAGCTGAATAAAACGATTATGATAAAAACAACAAAAAATTATCTTAAAATATTTGGGGTACTAATTGTATTAATTGCTGCTTTTTCAACTGGTTGCTCTTGGCTAAGCCCGGGATCTGTTGAGGATCCGGGAGAAGCTGTTGGAGCACCTACTGAGCCTGAAATTATTAGAGAAGGCTATGAAGAAGGCGCCCAATATCCTGAAGAAAGTTTCTAGAGATTCCGATTTGATCTCTAATTTGCTGTAAGATGATACGTCAATTTGTGACAGCTCCCTTTTGAACATTTCCACATTAATGTTAATATTTTTGTCTTATTTTACAGATAAATTAGGAGAGGTGGCCGAGTGGCTGAAGGTGCTCGCCTGGAAAGCGTGTAGGGGGTTAACGCTCCCTCGAGGGTTCGAATCCCTCCCTCTCCGCCATATTGAATAAAGGGCTGAAGTGTTTATTGTATAATACATAGTTGAATTCTTATTGTGAAATAAATTTCCGGTTAGTCAGGCCCGTACGGCAAAAGATTGTGAAATCCGCCAGGCCTGGAAGGGAGCAACGGTAGCAAACCCTTTTGTGCGTTGCGGATACCTGACTAACTGGTTTAAGGTGATAAATGTCCTACGTTGTTCTAGCTAGAAAGTGGAGACCCAAAACTTTTGACGATCTAATAGGCCAGGACTATATTACTCAAACCCTTAAGAACGCAATTTCCACAGGCAAGATAGCTCATGCATTTATACTTTCTGGTCCAAGAGGTGTTGGAAAAACTTCTACTGCCCGAATAGTAGCAAAGGCGCTTAATTGTATTAACGGACCTACCCCCAATCCTTGTTCAAACTGCTCATTCTGTAACGAAATTTCCGAAGGGAAGTCCCTAGATGTTATGGAAATAGATGCGGCGTCTCATACGGGTGTAAACGACGTCAGAGAAATAATTGAAAATATTAAGTACCTACCGACTTCCGGAAAAAACAAGATATATATCATTGATGAAGCTCATATGCTTTCTCAATCCGCTTTTAATGCTCTGCTCAAAACCTTAGAAGAACCTCCTGCGCATGTGTTGTTTATTTTAGCAACAACAGAAGTCCATAAAATACCGGTAACAATACTTTCAAGATGTCAGAGGTACGATTTCAAGAAGGTAGCCGTTGATAAAATTAAGGACCAGCTAGCTTCTATAACGTCAAAGGAAGATATAAAAATACAGGATAAAACTTTATATGTTATAGCTCAAGAAGCTGACGGTAGCTTAAGAGATTCGCTAAGCTTAATGGATCAGTTGATAGCAACTTTTGGAAGTGATATTAAACATGAAGAAGCTCTATCTGTACTTGGAATCTTGGACCGATCGTTGGTCAAATCATCCCTGGAAGGCATTATAAAAAAAGACCCCAAATTTTGTATTAATGTTTTAAATCAAGCAGTTGAAAAGGGAATAGGCCCTAAAAGATTTGCTGAGGATTTGTTGAGAACTTTGAGATATGCGCTATTAATTAGAACCTGCGGGAAAGACTCAATAACAGATCTTTCAGAAGAGGACAAAAAATCTCTCTCGGAATTGCTAAGGGATGTAAGCATAGAGACACTAGAATCTCTTTTTAACCTTATGCTGGAAGGAGCAGAAAATATTCAGAGATCATTTTACCCACAGATGGCGCTTGAGTTAATTCTAATTAAGCTTTGCACTCTAGACGATATAGTTCCAGTACAAGAGATTATTAATAAACTCAACAACTTAAGTAAAAGTATGGGCACTACAAAACCGGCTGCCAGACGAGTAGATGAGCCAGAACAAACTTACAAAACGGCCCCCTCCCCCCCTAAACAAGCTCCGAAAATGGCTGAGGAAAAAGCGCCAGCAAAAATAGAGAAGCCAGAACCAAAAACTGATCAAGTAAACACTAAGCCAAATAGTAGTAAATCAACACAAGATTTTATCCAATTTGTAAAAACAACAAAACCGGTCATAGGTAGGCGACTCGAACAGGCAAATGAAATTATTGTTGAGAACTCAATTGTAAAAATTATCTGTGAAGCTCAATCAGCACAAGCAGATTATTTAAATAGAAAAGACTCTCAAACTGCGCTAGGTGCTCTTATCAAAGAATTCTTCTCAGATGATATAAAATTGCATATAGAGGAAGTCAATTTAAACACCCCAGAAAATAGTAAAACTAAAGTAGAACAAAAAGCAGAAAGAAAAGAAAAGATAANAAATGACCCTGTCTTAAAAGAAGCTATTGATGTTTTTGGCGGCAGAGTTGTTAGTATAAAACCCAANAATAAGGAGTAGACCTATGAAATTTGGTGGTGGCGGTGGTGGTAATATGAAAAATTTAATGAANCAGGCCAATCAGATGAAGGAAAAGATGGAAAAACTTCAGGCTGAAGCCGGCGAAAAAACTGTTGAGGCAACTTCAGGCGGAGGAATGGTTACAGTAGTCGCTAAAGCAAAAGGTGAAGTGCTATCAATCAAGATAGAGCCTGATATAGTGCAGGACAACGACATTGAAATGCTTCAAGACTTAATCACAGCAGCAGTAAATGAGGCGCTTAACCGCGGTCAGGAAATTATGAAAGACGAGGTTGCCAAAGCTGCTGGCGGTATGGGTATTCCCCCCGGGCTGCTCTAAGAAAATGAGACGATCAGGGCTTCCAGAATCCATTTCCAGACTTATAGGAGAATTATCCAAACTACCTGGTATTGGAGAAAAGAACGCAACTAGGCTCGCTTTTCACATATTTAGATCCCCTAAGATCTACTCGGAGAACCTGGCCCAGGCAATTACAGATGCAAAAACCAAAGTAATCTTATGCAATAACTGCTTTAACTTTGCCTCAGAATCACCTTGTGAAATCTGCAGCAATGAGGAAAGGGACAATTTCTCGATCTGTGTTGTAGAAGAACCTCTTGATCAACTTGCAATAGAGAAGAGCAGGGAATTTAAAGGGAAATATCATGTTCTTCATGGAGTAATTTCTCCTATAGAAGGCGTTGGTCCAGAAGATCTCAAGATCAAGGAGTTACTCTCAAGACTCGAGAGTAAAGAGGTAAAAGAGGTTATTGTTGCTACGAATCCTAGCGTTGAAGGGGAAGCAACTGCACTTTATCTATCTAAGCTGATCAAGCCCCTTGGGATAGAAGTCAGCCGGATTGCTCATGGTATACCAATGGGCGGAGATATTGAGTATATCGATGAAATAACTCTCGGCAAAGCAATTAGAGACAGAAAATATATCTAAGGATTGGAGATTAGAATGCCAAGAATCGGAAGAGCTTTTAATGAACTTAAAGTAGGCGATATCTTATCAGAAAAGATGACTATCACAGAAAGCCACGTTGTTAAAGCAGCCGGGCTTTTTAATGATTATAATGCGCTTCATACAAATGCGCTGGATATGCAAAACTCAAGGTTCGGGAAAAGGATAGTACACGGAGCGCTTATGTTCAGCCTGATGGTCGGCGTTTACAGTAAAGTGTTCCACGATACTG
>JGI24023J19991_10002984_pt1 | contig 12075 bp, 14 predicted proteins | sample Cruoilmetagenom1_FD_19991 | JGI IMG/M metagenome (IMG submission 19991)
ACTTCTCCTTTGACCTTCGTCCTTTCTTGGATAAGTACATAATCTTTCTTTACCTGTTTCGTTTCACCAGTCTTCTTGTCCTCAGCAATCACGATGAGATTTGAGCGTCTGTTCTTCACCGCAACACCAACAGCTTCTTTGAATTCATCAAAATCAGTCACATTTAGTAGCAGAGAATCAGCGTTAATAGTTACATTAAAACTATTGTTCTGCGCCTCTTTCAAAATTTGATAAAATGTTTCAACCCCATTATCCATCCAAACATCGTGATAAATCGGAATATTAATCTTCATGCTTTTTCAACCTCTTTGCATTTTCTATTAATTCGTCCAAGCTTTCTAAAAGTTCTGCCATTTCTTTTAATTCTTTCTCTGTGATGGTATAATACTCATGGGCAATTAAATTTCTCAAAAAGATGAGCCTTTTAATATCTTGCAAGGTCCTTTTACTTATTATCTTTGCATCAAACAACAATTCGAATATTTCCCTGTAGTTAGATGGAAATCCTAGATTTTTCTCAGAAACTATCAACTCACCCAACTCTATTACAGAATTGACGGCTTGAAAACACTCCATGGCGAGGGCATTGAAAACTAAATAATTTGATATGTCCTGTTTACTGATTTCTTTTGCTTTTCTCTTATGCTTTTCCATTCTTGATATAATCGAAGCCAATCTCATCATGCTAATACCCTCTCGCTCATTCTTTTATACAGATAAGACATCTCTAAATAATTCCTTAATATTTCTTTCTTTATTTCTAAAAAGTATTTCTCATCTCTCACAAAGAGTGGCTTTCCATATTTCAGTGCTTCAAATTGTATATAAAGGGGCAGTCTAAAAAAAATGGTAGCATCAAAAATATTTGAAGAAAAACTCGATATTTCTGCTTCTAAAGAATTATCAGGATTTTTAACTATAACAGCTATGTCTATATCAGAAAGTGGTTTTATCTTTTTTCTCGCATACGAACCAAATAAAATTATTGCCATTACCTTTGGGTATGCTTTCAACTCATTTACAATTTTATTTATTTCGGTTTTCATAGATATTCGACTCCGTTCCATATCCAAACATCATGATAAACTGGAATCACAATTTTCATTTTTAAACTCGAATATGTAACGCAATTTTCCTTTAAATCTTTTGCCATTTGAATTCGAATATGCGATCATGGAAAAAATAATTTCAGCCCTATATTTAGACTTTTAAACCGAAGTTAGCATTGCCATAATAGATGTAATAAAATCAAAAAACAAATTATGATAATGCGTTATCACAAAAATACAATTTTATGATAGTAGGTTATCATAAAACTTATAAACTACGATAGCATACTGTCGTATATGGCAATAAAGTTATCGGGATTGAGTTCTCAAAATGCATGGTGGAAAGGAAGAGATTGGGGAAAAAACGATAATGATTTGAAAAATTTAGAGATCCTCTTAAATAGGAGAAAAACAGGAATAAAAAAAGGAGAAATTTATCTTTTAAGAGGCGTAAGAAGGGCAGGAAAAACTGTTTACGCCAAACTTCTAATAAAGGATTTGACAGAAAAAATAGATGGGAGAAAAATAATCTACATTTCATGCGATAGATATAGTTTGAAAGAAATAAGAAATATAGTCGGAGAATTTGTAAAAAGGTTCAATGGAGAAGTCGTTGTTTTTGATGAAATAACCTACCTTGATGGCTGGAACATTTTATTAAAAGAGCTTGCAGAAACAACAGATTTGACGATCATAGCAACCGGCTCAAATCCTGTAAAGATTAAAGCTAAGGGAGAGAGACTTCCAGGAAGAAAAATTGAGGGAAATGAATACTTTCTTAATCCCCTAAGTTTCAGAGAATTTATAAATAATCTTGTAGATATGAAGGACAAAATAAAAAATCCTGATATCCGTAGAGTTGCAACCAAAATTAAAAAATTTGATAGTTTTTCTCCCCTCGATCCCAACATTGAAGACATGGTTCCTTACTTCGATGAATTGGAACCCCTATTTTATTCCTATATTTTGACTGGAGGGTTCCCTGATGCAATATTAGAATATTTGAAAAAAGGAAAAATAGATGAAAAATTTTATGAAACGATGGTTCGCCTGTTTCTTGGAACATTATCAAAAGAGAATAAAAGTGAAGAGATCGGAAGAGGGATAATAGAAAAAATATTGAATTCTGGGTCTTCAAGGCTTGATTTTACCACAATCGCTTCAGATATTGGAATACACCACAATACTGTAAGAGAATATATAGAAGTACTTGAAAATTCTAGAATAATCTATTTGCTTCCAGCATGGGATATAGATAAGAAAAGGTATTCTTTGAGAAAACAGAAAAAAATTATTTTCCAGAGCAGTTTAATTCCACAAGCTCTTCATCACTATATAACGGGATGCACCTACGAGGATATTTTAGATTTTGTAGATAAGAATTTGGAAGTTATTGTAGAGCAACTTGTATCAAGCCATATAATCTGGAGTTTTGAGAAACCAATTATTAAAGAAAGACACAGCTTTGCAGGATTCTATTATGATAGAAAAGAATGTGATTTATTAATACTAGAACATGGAAAAAATTATGGATATGAAATTAAGTATGGAAAATTAGAAAAAGAAAGATATCCATTCAAAGTTTTTTATATAACAAAAGACGCAATGGATGAAAATGCGTATCCAGCACCATTATTTCTTGCAGGCATAGAGAAAAGTGAAAATGCTATCTAAGCGCATCCACCAATCATAATAGATTGGGATCTCGATTTTCATTTTTAACCTCGAATATTGCTGCTGTTGTTATTGTTGCCACTATCATTAATGCAACGCATTTTTCCTTTAAATCTTTTATCATGATTTCTCTGCTTTCAATCCTTTCCATTCCATTCTCTACCCATTGCTTCCAAACACCCAAATCCCATCGCATTTTTTTCTCCAATTCCAGCGTCATATGCGAATTGAAGCAGTTCTTCGCTTGCCTCAACTCTAAAGATCATCAACGAACATCTTCTCTTAGTCTCTCTTTCACCGCTGCCTATGGTGATCCTTTTTGGCTTGAAGTTTTTTACATTGATGATCTCAAAATGCTCATTTTCTGGTCCCCTGCCATTGTATTCTGTATATTTCTCTATGAGATTTTTATGAACGTTTTCGTAGAACTTTCCGTCCTTTGGATAGAGATCCCATTCCACAAGTTTCCCATTTATTTTCCGTAATGTTTTGGTAAATACTGGGCTCAATGTTTTAAAAACGGATGGGCTTTTCATTCGCTTTTGTTTTAAAATTTCTATCTTTGTTACGACAAAATTTTCTTTGTGAAGGTTAAATTCTGGCTCCTGGAGCAGGCCTTCGGTAAAACTTTTCATGAATTCAACATCCGGGGAAGTCAGAATGAAATACGCATTTTCAAATGTTAGTCCTTCATCTGATGATTTACGATTCTCCAGCATCAAATTTGAAAAAGTGTAGAATTTGAAGCTCTGATGGGAATGCGACTCATTTGCAAGTCTTATGTTTCCAACAGCCAATTTCCGGTATAGCACCGACGCCAGAGCGTATTGATAATCATACGGCAGTACTCCGCCTGAAATCTTCTTTACAGAAATTTTTGATCTCATTTTCTATAATATACTCTAACAGATTACAGCATAAAAACCTTACCTCAACTAATCTGTACTCTTTAAGCTTAATACATTCTCAGTCCCCCTTTTACCAGGACCCTGTGCTCGGCTATAAGGTAAACGCCATATCCAATGACTGGCATAACGATCGCACATCCACCGAGGACCAGGAGCTCCTGCTGAAGAGTGAGAAGCTCAGGTGCAGTGTCAAGTAAAGTTGCCCGGAATGCGTCAACTCCGTAGCTCAGTGGTATTGCCCTTGATATCCAGAGCATCGGTTCCGGAAGGGCCGAAAATGGGAAGAAGAAGGCACAGAAGATCATGCAGCCAAACTGAGTAAAGTTGATGAGCAGCTGTCCGGTTTGCTTATAGAGGAGACATATGCCAGCAAAGATACAACCCAGTCCTGCGAGCATAGGGAAGACAAGAACGAGAACTCCCAGCCCCTTCAGAATATGGATTGGACTACCTATAATGTATAACATACCAAGACAGACGCAGAGTGCCATTGGCATCCATAGAAATGCTACGCCAAATCTGGCAATGATCGAAGCAAAGCGGTTTACGGGAGTAAGGTAGAAAGACTCAAGAGTGCCCTGGAATCTCTCCCAGGCAATTGAAAACCCAACGCCCCAGAGCGAATCTGTCAGGAACTCGCTGACGATCAATCCTGCAAGGGCAATTCCCACTCCTTTTAGACCCCCTCCGAACATCATCCATGCCGATCCGAATAACCCGGCGAATATAAAGAGCATTCCCCCCTGACAGACGAGATTTATGGGGTAGCGTGCCTCCACCTTGATCTCCTTTGCCACCACTTTGAAGAATGTTCTTACATCTCGAGAATAGTTGCTCCAGTTTGATTGAAATGAAGATCCAGCGATCAAAATAGATTCACCCCCTCTTTTTTCTTTACACTTCTCTCAGTAATCGAAAACACCATGAAACCAGCAAGGGGCATGACGACGCAGAAAATCAGAAGGACCAGGAGATCCTGCCATGGCCCGAGCAAATAGGGGATGTTCATGATGCTTGCCCTTACGCCCGAATTGATCCATGTCATCGGGATGCAGTAGGATACTGCCCTGACAGCCACAGGGAACAGGGTAACCTGACACCACATCCCCATCAGGAGCCCAAATGCCATCTGGGCCATGTTGAGGATTGAGCCCGTTTCCTTCAATCTCAGAATAAGTGCTCCTATTATAAGTGAGAGTCCACACACCGGTATGAAACCCACCAGCAGAAATGCCAGAGCGAGGAAGACTCCTCCCGAAAGTTCCAAATGAAACCACAGAAAACCTGTACAGAGTGGTATTCCTGCAATGATGCATGATCGAAAGAGGGTAAATAACCCAATGCCAGTTAATGCCTCCATGGGACCCTGAGGGGCCAGATATATGGATTGAAGAGTTCCGATCTGCTGCTCTCTCCGAAACCAGTTGCCCATCTGCCAGATCGGTGCGTCCATTATCATGAAGGCACAGGCTCCAAGCAACATGTATCCCTGATAGTTTGTTGTGCCCGTGAGTTGAGCGAAAATACCGGTTCCTCCAGCCCCTCTGCCTACGAGAATAGGCAGGAAAGCCATGAAAAATGTCAGGACAATATCGCTTATCCAGTATCCTCTGTAACGGGTTGATTGTTTTAACTTCACCTTGAAAGCGGCAAACACCGCTCCAGGCTTCATGCTCCCTCCCGCGTCGATTCCTCCAGCGTCCTGCCTGTCAACCTGATGAAGACCGTTTCGAGGGTGATGGGTTCAACCTCCACCGCTTTGATCGCCGCACCAGAATCTGCGAGGATCTTTATTGCAGCCGGCAACACATCCCTGGGTCTGCGACAGGTGAGAAGCAATTCCCTTTCCCCGCCATTGTCCATAGCGCTCTTCACAATACACCTCGTTATTCCCTCCAACTCCTCGATCCTGGGTAGAGCGGAGTCAGGAATGATCGGTACTTCAATCCTGATAATCCGATCTTCACCAGAGCCCATAGTATCTTTGAGTTCATCAACCGTCCCAAGAGATTTAATTACGCCATCATCTATAATTGCAACCCTATCGCAGAGCTCCTCTGCCTCAAACATGAGGTGAGTGGTGTAGAGAACTGTTGTGCCATTATGATTGATTCCCTTTGCGATGGCTCGCAGCTCCCGTGAAGCGTGAACATCGAGAGTTATAGTTGGTTCATCAAGTATAAGCACCGGAGGGTCTGCGATAAGCGCTTTTGCGAACGCTACCTTCATCTTCTGACCACTTGAGTAGGTCTCGACCCTCCGATCAAGGAATTCCTTCATATCAAGCATGTCTTTGAGCTCTTCAATTCGTGAGCGCCTTTGGGAGCTGGGCATATAATACAGAGCCCCAAAGTAATCGAGATTTTCCCTACCGGTGAGCTTCCAGTAGATTGATCTTTCACCTGTGAGCATACAGCCGATGGATGCCCGAACCTTTTGTGGCTCCCGAAGGATATCATAGCCGCAGACGGTCCCCCCTCCTCTGGTAGGAAGTAATAAGGTAGTCAAGCATTGGATGAGCGTGGTCTTCCCAGCCCCATTGGGCCCCAGCAGGCCGAAAAATTCTCCTTTCTCGATCTGGAGATCTATCCCTTTGAGAGCCTCAATTATCCGTTTATGCTTTCCCCTGCCCGTTCGATAGGCTTTTGCAAGATCCCAAACTTCGATGATAGAGGACATCTTTATTCCATTTCCCCTAAAGAGATTGTTATACTTAAGTTTGTTCCCATAGCGAAAATACCTTACCTGACTTTGTTTAAACATTTTACACCAAAATCCTTTGACTCTCTGTCCGATTTTCCGTAGAATATTGCACAGTTAACGATTCCAAGAATTGGTACAATAAAAGAAAGTAAAAACCCAGTCGTACGCCATCTTGCTCTATCCCTTGCAGAGGGGACGTAGTAATGCAACTCTTGCATTATATTCTGGACGTGTTTTGGCTTTTATGTCTATTTGAACGCCACAATTTGAGCAAAATTTGGTAGCCGCGCATAATCTATCTTATATTTCCATTTGAATATTACGGACATCTTATCCAGATCATCAAAATATTGGGTAATGCGTTCACGCAGTTCTTCTTTTGATGATACCCTATTCTTCTCAGCATACCCTATTCTTCTCAGCATACCCTATTCTTCTCAGCATACTCCTCGTTATCTTACTGAACAAACTCTCGAGGATCTTGAGCCATGATGCATGTTTTGGAGTAAATATAAATTGGAACCGTTGTCTTTCAGTAACTCTACTTCTTTGTAAGTGCGTAATACAAAACCACTCTTTGCTTTGAAGTCAAGATGGGCAATATAGGAGGAGATACGGCTTTATTTTACTTGCATTGAGAATCTTTGAGATTGTTCCTGGAGAAATCTTTGTTGGGATGCCTTGCACCTTTGCGTTCAAAAGGCATAAGATCAGTAGAACGCTAAAGGTTATAACTATCGTTATTTTATTTTTGAAGCTTTGCACTATACAATATAAAAATTAGCCTTTCATCCTCGATTCCTTTGATTTAATCCTCAGCTCCTTACTCCCACATCTTCTGCACCTTTTTGCTTTTATCGGATTGAGAGCTGAGCATCTCATGCAGACCTTTTTGTTCAGAAGTCTTTTCATTGCCTCAGGAAATTTGGCCATGGAAACGTAATGGCTTAATTATATTTAAGGATTTGTTGTTGCACTTGCAACTGGTGGAACCTTCGGCAGGATCTTTGAAATCTTTACCAGAAGGCTCTTCTTCCTTGATCCGACCAGAGCAGCCTCAAGGACGTCCTTTATCGTAGAAACGGGTATTACCTTTATTTTTCCTTCATATCTTCTGTCTATCAGAACATCTTTAACATTGGATGCTGGTATGAGAGCTTTTTTCATTCCCGTCTTCACAGCGGCTTCTATCTTTGCCGTCACACCACCCACTGGCAGTATCTCACCCCTCACGGATAGAGAACCGGTCATTGAGACCGTCTGGTTCACCGGCACGTTTTCGAGGGCAGATATAATTGCGGTTGCTATTGAAACGCTTGCGCTATCTCCTTCCACGCCTTCGTAGGTCCCTATAAATTGTACGTGTATGTCATACTTTGAGATATCCTTTCCCGAGACCTTTTTTATGACCGCACCAACATTCTGAACGGCTTCCTTTGCGATCTCACCGAGTTTTCCCGTGGCGATTATTTTTCCCTCTGATGTTGATTGAGCCGGGGTGATCTCGGCAATTATGGGTAAAACGATCCCGGAATACTCATTCATTCCACTACCTCCGCCCATAACCGCCAGACCATTAACCATGCCAACTTCTGAGCCGCTCTTTCTAAAGGTTGCATAATCCTTTATTCCCTCTATGTATCTGTCAACAACCTGCTGCTCGAGGGGCTTGGCAATGCTTTTTGCATCAAGCACATCCTCCAGCTCAACCATTGGCTTCTTTTTCTCAACGGCAATGTCTCCTGAAACTCTTATCAATCCACCAAGTTCCCTAAGTCTTAGAGTGAGTTTTCCCTTTCTTCCAGCTCTTCTCTGAGCTTCTTTTATCAGCTCTCCAACAGCCTCTTTCTTGAAGTGTGGTATCTTGCCATCCCTAATAACTTCCTGGGCAACAAATTGAACAAGCTTTTTTCTGTTTCCTTCACTGTCCACCATCAAATTTCTTACGTATACTTCATAGCCATAGCCTCTTATTCTTGAGCGCAGTGCTGGATGCATGCCCTTAACCGATTGTAAATTTCCCGCAGCCACAAGTATGAAATCACATGGTACGGGCTCGGTCTTCACCAGGGCCCCTGCACTTCTCTCACTCTGTCCCGTTATCGGAAACTTCTTCTCCTGCAACACAGTTAAAAGATGTTGCTGAGATGCCATCTCCAGAGTGTTGATCTCGTCTACGTAAAGAACACCTTTATGAGCTCTCTGTATGTCTCCCGATTCTACTCTTTCATGGGCGGGAGTCTCCAAACCACCGGATTGATATGGATCGTGTCTGACATCCCCCAGTAATGCTCCAGAATGGGAGCCTGTAGCTTCAACAAATGGAGCTTTTTCTCCAGGTTTATGAGAAACGAGAAGCTTTGGAATCGCCATGTTTACCGTTTTTCTATTGTATTGAGACATCATGAACAACAGAAATATTACCATAAAAGCAACAAGAAAGATCATATAGTCCTTTGTGAATACAAAAACTGCAAAGGCGGCAAGCAGGATAACGACAATCACCATGTTAAATAATTGGTCTTTTGAACTCTTTGCCTTGGCAGCTTTTGCTTTATAGCTGTTCACTATCTCCTTTCCTTTACCGGCAGGTACCATTCTTATCTTTGGCTCATTTGAATCTTCTGGATTTGGATAAATGAGGGTGTCTTCAAGCTCTTCAGTTGGTAAAAGCTCTGTCATGGCCCTGGCCAGCATGGATTTCCCGGTTCCGGGATCTCCTATCAGGAGCACATGTCTCTTTTGCTCGGCCGCCTTCCTTATGACCTCAACAGCTTCGTCCTGTCCAATAACCTGATCTATCTGATACTCTGGGACCTCTACTTCTGCCGTGGTTTCGAAATGCTGCTTCTTTATCCAATTATCAAGGCTTTCTTTTTCCATACTCTCTTTTACTCAATCACTATATACTGTTTTTTTAGAATAAATACTTTTATCAATCCTGAGGTGTTTCTACATCTTCAACTATTTTCTGACCCGCAACAACGTTGTCGATCGAATGCACCACAGAATCATATTCCCTTAAAACCCTCTTGACATTTGTAAAGTTTATGTCCGATCCTTCCATGACTATTTTCACGGTTTCCGTATCCTGATCAACCTCTGAGAGGGATATGTTGACCCCGCTCACTTCAGGAATGTTGCTCAAACTCTCTGCAAGCTCTATCAGCCCCGGGTGATGGGGCTTCAAAACATCAAGTACCAATCTTTTTATATTCACCTATGTTCACAATGAGTTAATATACGAAACTTTATTTAAAACTTTCTTATTGCTTCCGTTGAATTGACCGCATTTTCAGGTTACCCAAAGTTAAGGTTAATGCAGGGATCTTGATGTTAGGTATAAAAAACAAAAATTTGCACAAAAACAAGAATCAAGTCCCTGGCGCAGAAAGGTTCTCTATCATATCTCCGGCCATTCTTTCGAGATCCCACTCGGGCTTCCAGCCCCAATCTTTCCTTGCCGCTCCATCATTTAACCTTTTTGGCCACGAATCGGCTATTTTCTGTCTTTCATCTGCTTTATAATCGACCGTGAATTCCGGTATAAACTTTTTGATCGTCTCGGTAAGTTCTTCAGCCGAAAAACTCATTGCGGTAACGTTGTAAAACCGATAGCGCAGCCCCGAAGGTTTGGCTTCCGCCAGCTCTATAAGAGCTTTGAGAGCATCTGGCATGTACATCATCGGTAGAACGGTATCTTTCCTGACGAAGTAGGTATAGTGTCCATCTCTTATGGCTTCGTAAAATGCCGCCACCGCATAGTCGGTCGTTCCACCGCCAGGTTGGGTTTTCCAGCTTATTATTCCAGGGAATCTAACCCCACGAACATCCAATTCATATCTATCAAAATAGTAACCTCCCAGGAGTTCCTGCAGAACTTTTGAAATTCCGTAGATCGTATTTGGACGTTGAATGGTTATTTCCGTTGGATTATCGGGGGTCTCCGGGCCAAATGCGGCTATTGAACTTGGTGCAATAACTTTCTCAACACCTTTTTCCTTTGCAACCTCCAGAATGTTGTAGAGTCCGTCTATGTTCACTTTAAAGCAAAGCTGTGGATTTTGTTCACCTTTGGCAGAGAGGATTGCTCCTAAATGAAAAACTGTGTCGATGTCATATCTATCGATGATCTCCTCCAGCCTGTTTCTATCGAGGACGTCGAGGGCTTCGACCGGTTCAGCAAACTTTTTCTTGACCCTGTGGAAAGTGGCCACTACATTGTCATTTCCATATTCCTCTCTAAGTTTTGGAACTAACTCGGAGCCTATTTGTCCGGCAGCTCCCACCACCAGCATTCGTTTCATTTTCTATCTCCTCGAATATCCCCTTGCACTTGCATATCTCCTAGTATATCTCCTTGAATAAAGGAAAAAAGCTCAGATGATGCCGAGCTCCTTTCCAGTTTTTTCATAAGCGTTTAGTACTTTATCCAGATCATCTTTCGTGTGATCCGCGTTCAGCTGGTTCCTGATTCTCTCAGTTCCCCTCGGAACCATTGGATACACTATAGGCAGGACAAATATCCCCTTTTTAAAGAGTGTGCGAGATAATTCTTTGGCTTTTTTGGTGTCTCCGACTATAACCGGGACGATCGGAGTCTGACTGTGCCCGGTGTCAAAACCCATTGAATCCAGGCCTTTCTTGAAGTAATCTCTATTATCCCAGAGCCTTTTGACTCTCTCGGGTTCTTTTTCAACGATCTCGAGAACTTTTAGGTTAGCAGCCGTTACAGCGGGGGGATAAGCCGCACTTAGCAGCCACGTTCTTGCGGTATTGCGAACGTATTCCATCGTCTCCGCATCTCCCGCCAGCATGCCTCCCCCAGATCCGAGAGCCTTCGAGAATGTTCCCATCTGAAAGTCTATTTTGTCCTCGACGTGGAATTCGGCACCTATCCCGTATCCTTCTCCCAGGACACCTTCTCCATGGGCATCATCCACATAGGTCATTGCGCCATATTCATCAGCTAACTTCTGTACCTCATCCATTGGAGCGATGTCTCCATCCATTGAGAAAACTCCATCGGTAATGATAAGTATATTAGGGTACTTACCATGGACCTGTTTCAGCTTGTCTTCGAGGTCCCCCATGTCCAGATGCATATAGATCACCCTCTCCGTTTTTGAGAGCCTTATTCCATCAATTATGCTTCCGTGATTAAATTCATCGGAGAGTACCACGTCTCCCTTTCCAACTATCTGCGGAATGGTGCCCACGTTGGTCGAAAGCCCGGTCTGGAATGCCAATCCCGCCTCCGTCCCTTTGAATTCGGCGATTTTTTTATGCAGCTTCTCCTGAAGGTCCATGTATCCGGCGATCGACCAGTCGGATCCTGCGCCCCAGCCGTATTTTTCTATGGCTTCCATGGCCGCTCGTTTCAGCCTTGGATCGTTTGCGAGGTTCAGGTAGTTGTTTGATGCAAACATTATTATCTCACTTCCTTCCACCATTGTATGTGGGCCCGTTGGACCATTAAGTCTCAGCAGTTCCCACGTCTCATCCCTCTCTTCCATCTCCCTAATTTTTTTCTTTAAATGTTCGGTTTTATCTATCATTTTCAACACCTCTTGTGCCCAAAAAGTGAATGGCAAATATGCACAGCATGGAAAATGCCTTGTTGGCCCGTCTCGCCATCTCTTTCATCATCTATGGAAGAGATTTTCAACATTTAAAATTTTTGATTTTTGATTTTTGATTTTTGATTTTTGATTTTTGATTTTTGATTTTTGATTTTTGAT
>JGI24023J19991_10002985_pt1 | contig 12071 bp, 8 predicted proteins | sample Cruoilmetagenom1_FD_19991 | JGI IMG/M metagenome (IMG submission 19991)
TGATTCTGCATCAGACACAACTAAAACTGTTTCTAATGACTCAACAACTTCTGTAAAATCAGTATCTGATTCTGCATCAGACACAACTAAAACTGTTTCTAGCGATACATCTTCTTCAGTTAAGTCTGTATCTGAAAATATCAATGATTCAGTAAAAACTATCTCTGTTGATGATTATAATGAATACATGAAACTGAAAGACGCTTCTAAATAATTTATATCTATCAATACCTTTCCATAAAAAGACAAGTTCCGCTTGTCTTTCTCTTATATCTTACTTCTTCATACATTTCACAAACAAATACTGTAAGATATGACTACACTATAAATATTTCTACAATTATATTTTATAATATAGATAACTTTAAGTTATATTTAATATAAAACATAATATAATCTTATTATCAAAATATAAAAGGGTTATACAATGAAAAAAATGATTATCACTTCTGTAGCAGCAGCTGCATTGCTTACAAGCGTACAAGCTGACTTTAGCTTCGGAGACATGTTTAAAGACATGAAAGAAGTAGCTATCTCTATGAGTAAAGATGCTAAAGATTCTGTAACAACAATGAAAGATGGTGCAGTTGAAACAACTCAGTCTACTGAAAGAACAATCACCAACGTAAGTAGAGACCTAAAAGATTCAACGGTAAAAGTATCTGATGATCTTAAAACTGCTGAAGTATCTACTTCTAAAGACACAAGAGATTCAATGACTGCTATCTCTACTGATACAAAAGAGTCTATCACTAACACCACTAAAGACCTTAAAGATTCAGCAACTATCGCTTCTAAAGATATTAAAGATTCAGCTATCTCTGTATCTAAAGATGTAAATGATGCTACTAAAACTATTTCTAATGACACAACAGCATCTGTAAAAACCGTATCTGATTCTGCATCAGACACAACTAAAACTGTTTCTAATGACTCAACAACTTCTGTAAAATCAGTATCTGATTCTGCATCAGACACAACTAAAACTGTTTCTACGGATACATCTTCTTCGGTCAAGTCTGTATCTGAAAATGTTAATGACTCAGTAAAAACTATCTCCATTGAGAATTAAGCAACACCTTTCCATAAAAGACAAGTTCACCTTGTCTTTTTTTCCTCTTACTCCCTCTTAAATTCTACAACCAAATACTATGATATATTACTTAACTATGTTTATTTAATAGTTATATTTTATAATATAGATAACTTTAAGTTATATTTAATATAAAATATATTATACTTTTACTATCAAAAAATAAAAGGGTTTGACAATGAAAAAAATGATTATCACTTCTGTAGCAACTGCTGCATTACTAACAAGCGCACATGCTGACTTTGACTTTGGGGATATGTTCAAAGATATGAAAGATGCTGCCATCTCTATGAGTAAAGATGCTAAAGACTCTGTAACCACTATGAAAGATGGTGTAGTTGAAACAACTCAGTCTGCTGAGAGAACTGTAACTAACGTAAGCAAAGATGCCAAAGACTCTACTATTAAAGTATCTGATGACATCAAAACAATGGAAGTAAATACAACTTCTGATCTTTCTACTGCAACAACTTCTGTATCTTCTGATACTAGAGAGTCACTTAAGTCAACAACAACAGATATGAAAGACTCAGGAACAACACTTTCAACAGATATAAAAGATGCTACTACTGCTGTGTCTAAAGATGCAACATCATCAGTAAAAACAGTATCTAACGATGCAACTGCCTCTGTTAAAACTGTTTCAGATGACTTAAACAGCACTACATCTACTATCTCTACTGATGCTTCAACTTCTGTGAAGTCTGTATCTGACTCTGTATCTGACACTACAAAGACAGTCTCTAGCGATACTTCTGATTCAGTTAAATCTGTATCTGAAAATGTCAATGACTCAGTAAAAACAATCTCTGTTGATGATTATGCAGAGTACATGAAACTTAAAGATGCTGCTAAATAATTCTTTAGTATAAGCGCACTTTATACATATAAAGCTACTATTACCTTTGGTAGCTTTTTACTTTCCTGCTTTACAAATCATAACTTTACTTTATTATATATATCAATTTTATGTTAAACTATTGATTACTACATTAAAGGATATATGTGTCACATTTCATTAAACAGTCTATACTTACATTTTCTATATTATTACTACTTCCAGTATCACTCTTAGCTACTACCCCTGAAACTTCAAAAGAAGTGAAACCAAAAAATCTTGCCATCTACCATACTGTAAAAGGCAATATAGAAAAAGAGTACAATCACCTTGTAGAAAAAAAGCTCAAAAGTATAGGCTTTCGTTTAACAGATCCGCATAAAAGAGTGAACGACCAATATGAAAACAAATGGGGTTCAACAGTCCTTGATGTTCTAAGCTTCATGCCTATCGTAAGAAATAGCACTATCATACCTCTTCTTAACATAGATCCCCGTATCGCTGGATTTGCACCTTTTAATCTTGTGATCCACAAAAGGCTAGATGAAAATGTAAGTTATGTTGGTCACATTATGCCTGAGACGATGTTAGATATATTGGGCATTGAAAACCAAGAAGTACGAAGTAAGTTTGCCTCAACATTTAAAGCTTTAGATGCCACCATAGCACAAGAACTTGGCGGTCATGAATCTATCATTCCTTATAAAAAACTACCTGAGAAAACTATGATTAACTTCGAATACGAATTTGATGCTCCCGATGACATGGATGATTTCATCGATGAATTTCAAAATACCTTTGAACTTGCTTTCATAGACAAAGGCTACCTCATAGCAGGTTTTCATAATTTTATGGAAGCGACCAATGATGCCGAAGAGATACTCTCAAATTATGATGCTTTCTGGACCTATTCACTCTGTCACTTAGAATTTTCATACAACATGTTTGATACAGAAGGAGCAAGACCAGAAGCTGGTTTATTTGCTCCTTGTACGATGTACATGTATATTAGAAAAGATACCAATAAAATTGTAGTAGGAATGTTTAGACTTCATAACTGGTCAGAGACACTTGATATCAAAGACCCTAAAAGACTGGGTCTTATAGAAAGACTAGACACTGAGATACCTCAAATACTTACTGACTTTGGTATGAAAGCTACACCAAATGTCAATCCTTTAACTGCTACATCTTCACCTGCAGTTGCAAGTAAAAAGACTGCTGTAAAACAAGACAAAGTTAATACAAAAAAAGTAGCAGTTGAAAAGGAAGTTCCAGCTAAAAAGGAAGTTATCACTAAAAAAGAAACTACCGTAGCAAAAGTAGAAACAACCCCTACACCTACACAAACAAAAGGCCAACAAATTAAAGTAGGTGACAGTATCGTAAATATCGCTATCCCTAAAGTACCTTCAGTGATACAACTCAACGAAACTACTAATAAGTCCACTATGGACAGAAGTATCAAGTTTTCAAAACGTATACCACCCAACTACAGACCACACAGCTTTGACAAAAAACAAAAAGAAAAAACATCAACCAATACAAGGATCGGTGAAGTCAATAAAGGAAAGATCTCTGCTCACTTACGTGGCGCTTTCATGGAAGTAGCCAAAGTAGAGGAAAACCTTAAAAGTGCTGGTTTTAAAGTCATCACGACTGTACCTGTCAACAAAGACGGTACACTCGTCTCTGTTGTCTTTACAAACGATGCCCTCATCCATATGGCTTCTAAGCCAAACAGAGGCTTTATGGCATCATTACGTGTGCTGGTTGATACAAAAGAGAAGAAGATAAGCATCACCAATCCTCTATATATGGCCAAAGGTTTTTTACAAGATACTTTTGATAATAAAGCTGCCCACAAACTATTGGCAAAACTTATCAATCAGTTTCCAAATTTGAAAAACTCTAAAGATACACTCAAATTCCAACTCTTACCTAAATACCAATTTATGAAAGGGATGCCATACTATGAAAATATGATAGAGGTAGCCACTGGAGATAACCTGCTAGAAAAGATAAAAGATAACAAAAAAGTACTCTTTACCCAAACACTAGAAAATGGTGCAACACTCATAGGTATACAACTCTCCAAAAGAACAAACAAATTTACAAAGAGAATTGGTAGAAATAACGCAGCCATGCTTCCCTACCCTATACTCATAGAAGATGGAAAAGCAAAGATACTTGACCCAAAATACTACATAGCATACATGTACCCAAAACTCACTATGTCCGAGTTCATGACCATAGCTACGATACCAGATGCGATGATAAAAGATTGTGAAAAAGTTTTTAGGAAAAAGAAGTAGTTAAATTTAATTCTTTTGAGCAAATAGGCTTTTTATTTGCTGGAGATTTGTGGGTTGTTGTGAGAGAGCTTACTCAGAAGTAAGTGACCGAGCAAACTCCCTCAAAGATGCAGTAAAGAAAAAGAACTATTTTGCTTTTTCTAGGTATTTGCCTTCTACTGTGTCTACTACTATTTTCTGCCCTTCAAGAATGAAAAATGGTACCTGCACTACAGCTCCAGAATCAAGTGTTGCTGGCTTCTTACCACCTTGCGAATCACCTTTAAAGTTTGGTGGTGTTTCTACGACTGTAAGTGTAATGGTTTGTGGTATCTCAACAGAGATGGCTTTTCCTGAATGAAACAAGATCTCTGCTTCCATACCATCGATCATGAAGTCAAAAGTGTCTTTCCCAACTTGCTCATGTGTAAGTCCTATTTGATCATAGGTAGTCGTGTCCATAAACTGCAACAACTCACCATCGTCATACAAGTATTGCATTGTTTTTTGCTCTAGTTCTGGTACTTCAAACTTATCTCCAGCATGTACTGTTTTTTCTATGGTTTTACCTGATGCAAGGTTTTTAATCTTCATACGTACAAACGCTGCACCTTTACCTGGTTTAACATGTTGAAAATCAGTTACTCTGTAAGGGTTTCCTGTTATCTCAAGTCTTGCGCCTTTTTTAATGTCACCCATTCCTATTGTAGCCATTGTTAGTCCTTAAATATTAATTGAATGATTATAGCAGATGCTTGGTTAAAAGAGTGTAGAAGGCACCCTATTATATATAAGGGTGCTAAAAGAAGTAAAGCGGTCTATTTGGTAATTGAGTGATTTTCAGTCTCACAGTGAGGATTTTGGTCAAAATCCATCGCTTTTGAATTGTCCATAAGTACAGGTACAAAAAGAAGTGAAACAAAAACTGCTGCAACGGTACCAGAGATAAGTGCAACACCTAAGCCACCGAACACTGGATCACCAGCAAGTAATGCAGAACCCAAGATAATTGCCACGGCGGTTAACGCAATAGGCTTTGCTCTTGTAGCAGCTGCTATAGCAATGGCTCTACGTTTTTTGATACCTTCACACTCCATAAGAGACTTAGCAAAATCTATTAGTAACAGTGAGTTACGAGAACTAATACCAATCAGCGCAATAAAGCCTATGAGTGAGGTGGACGTCAAGAAGAACGTCTCTGTCGTAAACCAATTCGCCACCCAGTGTCCCACGATAACACCAATAAGAGAAAGGAATGAACCCAAAAGTACAATACCTGAAATGGCAAAACTTTTGTAGTAGATAACCAACAACAAAAAGATGAGGATCAATGCAGAAATAAACGCTGCACCAAGGTCTCTAAAGGTATCGAGTGTCACCTTCATTTCACCATCCCAACGGATAAGAAACTTTTCATGTGTTTTTTTATCTTCAAGGTTCAAGTCAAACATATATGTTGAAAAATCTGCTTTTGTGACAATATAATTCTTTTCAAACTTTTCTATCATAGTAGTACGTGCCTCTAACAGTGGATACACTTGTGAAACCATATCGGTCTCTGCCACCACATTATTCATACGAGAAAGGTTTTTATGCATGATCATATAGTTGGACTTAGACCTATTCACAGAAACAACTTCAGATAGTGGTACCATCATTCCTCTCATGTTCATAAGGTTGAGTGATGAAAGTTTACTTTGTAACGCATCTTCATTTGATTTATAGATTTTTTTACTTTCATTATCTAGGACCAAAAATATTGGTATCTGATCTGATGAGTTTTGAGAGTTTTTATGTGCTATGACCATACCTTCAAAGGCAAGGTATAAGATGTTATTGACCTGCTTTACAGAAAGTCCAGATCTTGCGATTTTCTCTTTATCTGGAATCAGTTCAAATTTATCAAAGTTTTCATCTGCCATGATATCTATATCTACCAGCCCCTCTGTGTCAGACAATACATCAGCTACATCAACAGAAAGACGTCTTATCTTTTCTAAGTTTGTACCATGTACCTCTACCACAATAGAAGCCAATGTAGGAGGACCAGATGGCTGTTCTACAAACTTAATATTGGTTCCTCTGGTTAAAGGTATACACGCTTTTTTCACTACAGGTCTAAGTCGTTGCACGATGAGATATGAAGGTTCAGCACGGTGATGTTTATCTGTAAGGTTTACAGAGATTTCTGCAACATTCTCTGTACGTTTCATACTTGCACCCTTCACGAGACCAGCATAGTCAAGAGGGATACCCTGTCCAGAAAAGAGTTCTATGTTCATCACTTCTTTTTCTTTTTTCAAAAAGTCAATCACACAGCCACTCACTGCTCTGGTCTGTTCAATAGCTGATCCAGCTGGCGTATCTACATACACAGAGAAAGTGTTGTCACTTTTACCAGGTAACATTTTAGCAAGAACCAATTTGGTAGGGAACATCAAAAGGGAAAGAAAAAATGCTGCTGCTGTTGCAAAGATCATTAATCTTTTTTTTGCCTTACTGTCAAGGATTCCATAAATAAAACTTTCGAGATTTTTCATTATTTTTCCCCTTCTTTCTGATCTGATTCGTGATGATCACCATGCTCTGGTTTTTTTAATAATTTTAAACTCAAGTACGGCGTAAAAATATAGGCTACAAAAAGTGAAGCAATGAGTGCGACAGGTACATTATACGGGATAGGCTTCATAAATGACCCCATCATCCCTCCTACAAATGCCATTGGTACCATCGTTAAGATGATCGCTAACGTAGCAACATTGGTAGGTGCACCAATCTCATCTGTTGCTTCGATAAGAAGTTCACCCATCTCTTTATCTTCTACGCCATGACTGTGCAAGTGTCTGTGAATATTTTCAATCACAATGATCGCAGCATCCACCAGTAACCCTAAGGATAGTAAAAGTGCAAAGAGCGTAATCCTATTCATCGTTTGTCCGGTCATCCAGGCAGTAAACAATGTCACAGCCAAGATAGCTGGTACTGAGAATGTAACAATGATGGATTCTCTCCAACCTAAAGCAAACACAAGCATCAATGCAATGATCACAATAGTAATGATCAAGTGATGCATCAACTCATTGACCGCTTCATTAGCTCTTTCCCCATAGTTTCTAGTGATGAGATATCCTACACCTGCGTCTTTAAACATTTCTTCATAGTTCTTCAGTACTTCGACAACATCTTCAGCTACAAATACTGCATTTGTTCCAGCAAGTTTAGCCACTGTCATGGTAATCTGATTGGTCGGCTCATTCAAAGTCTCATTGATATCTGTTTTTAACAAAATTTCTGCAGTTTGGAAATTTTGAATATCTAAACCATCATTGACTTTAGCTACATCACGTAGGTATATAGGTGAACCCATATATTGTGCTACGATCACTGAACCCACGTCTTCTACACTGTCTATAGCATTTTTTACACCAAAGATAACCAGTTTGTTATCTAGCGTTCGTCCTTTCACATCAGGAACATCTACTGCAACAGATTGAACCGCTTGCATAATCTGTCCTAGAGAAAGGTGATACGCAGAAAGTTTCCCCATATCTACTTCGATGTTGTATTGCGCTTTACGTGCACCTTTGAGTGTTGTTTTTGCTACATCATCAACAGCATTTATGTTTTGTTGTACTTCTCTTACCATTTCAAAAAGCCCAACATCATCCATAAGGCTGCCAGCTTTAGGGTAAAAAGCCACAGTAATGATAGGAATATCGATATCGATATCAAAAGGTTTAACGATTGGCTGCATCGTTCCTTGTGGCATTTTATCCATATTTTGCATCACTTTATCGTAAAGCTTTAGGTTAGAATCTTCTCTATTTTCCCCTATATAATACATGACATTGACAATACCTACATTATCCAAAGCCATACCATAGATGTGCTCAATACCTCTAACCTCACGAAGTTTTCTTTCCAAAGGTTTAACGATGACATTTTCTATCTCTTTTGGACTAGCTCCAGGTAAAGCCACGATAATCGCACCACCTGAAATAGCAATCTGAGGATCTTCTTCTCTTGGCATGGTTTGGAGTGCCATGTAACCCATAAGTATCATAAAAGCACCAAGTACTGCTGTTAAAGGACTACGTAAAAAACCTTTTGCAAACTTTCCTGCAATATTAATAATTTCATATTCTTTTTTAATGTTGTTATTTGTTTCCATCATTACCTACTTTATTACAATTTTGGCATACATTCCAGGATACACAGAACGATCTTGAATATCAAATTCCATCTTGATTTTAAACTTATGTGTCATAGGATTAGAACTAGGAATAATCGAAGTAATTACGCCTGTAGTAGTAAACCCAATCGATGGTATTTCGATATCTACCTCTTTTTGTAGGCTAATATATTTGAGTTGTGTTTCAGATATCTCAGCTACAATTTTCATTTTACTCAAATCAGTCAGTACCAATGCCGGCATACCGGGTATTGCCATTTCACCTTCATTAAGTTTCTTAGCCACAATGACGCCTTCGTTAGGTGCATGTATTTTCAAATAATTGTATTGGTTAAGTACTTCTTCTTTTTTTGCTAGTGCTTGACTGACTTGCTGTTCAGAGATTTTTACCATATCTTTTAAGTTTTTAGCTGCGAGTTGCAAAGTTTCTAGGTCATACTTGGAAACCATTTTTTGCTTGTAAAGTCTTTTATGACGTGCAAGGTTAGTCATGACATTGGTATATTGATTTTTATTCATCTGTAAAGCAAGTCTTGCTTGTGAGATCCCAAGGTCTACTTGTCTTTCTGCTGATTCTATCTCTTTGGAATCTATCTCATAAAGAAGTTGTCCTTTTTTGACGATATCTCCTTCTGCTACAGCCATCTTTTTCACATATCCCATATAACGGCTTGTCAACATCTTTTGATTATCAGATACCACTGATCCACTAAGATCGATCTTTATTGCCTGTAGTGATGTAGCCATTAAAGCCATGGATATTAGTACAACCGCCCATTTCCCCATCATTTTTTTCATATATTCCCTCCTGCATTCAATATATTATTTAACTCAAATATTTTAGTATTACGTTTATTTTTAGCTGTTAAGAGCTGAAGTAACATTTCAAGCTCTTTAGACTGTTTTATAAGCACATCCGAAATGGAAACAATGCCCTCTTTATAACGTGTCCTATAGTTTTCATACACTTTTTTTGCGAACCTTAACTGTTTGTTAAAACTTTTCACGTCTGCATTATTACTGAGTATTTCAGTTTGTAACTTTTTCACCTTTAATGCTATACCACTTTTGGCCAGATCAACTTGATTTTGTACCATCATATAGTTGACTTTGGCGCGTTCAAGATTAGCCGCATCTATACCACCATTAAAAATATTCCAATTTAATTGAAATCCAAATGTATATGAATCTTTATCTCTAAATTCATTCCAAAATTCATTGTCAGCAGATCCGTACTCCGCAAAAGCCCCAACAGTTGGAAGAAAGTTTGCCTTTTCAACATTAAGTGCCATTTGTGTGATCTGTAATCCCAAAAGTGCTTTTTGAATATCGATATTATTACTTTCTACATCTGTTTTATCTATGTGAGGTATTGGAGCCATATCATTGACTTTTTTAATGGAACTTACTTTTGTGTTCAGTAAAAATGAAAGAAACTGATACGCCAGATCTTTATTGAGCTTCGCTTGGTTATACATACTTTCTGCTTCTGCTTTACGAGCTTGCACTTCCAACAGATCAATATCTTGTGCATAACCTTCTTTTTTCATCGTACGCACAATAGACTCTAATCGCTTAATATTTTTAATGATCTTAGAAAGATTTGTAATGTAGTTGCTGACAAGTGAAATATCATAAAATGCTTTTTTGGTTTGAAATACTTTTTCATTCAGTAGTTTTTGTGTGTCATACTGACTCATGCGGTGCATTGCGGATGTAATACGTCCGTACTCTGTCAGCTTCCCTCCTGTGTACACGGGAAGCATATATGAAAGTTTTGTCTGGTAATGGTTACGTGCTTCTGGATAATTAAGGTCATCCGGTTGTGTAGCAAGTAGTGCCCCTCCATCCAATGGAGCCCCGGCCATTGCAGCTCCTAGTGGTGTAATAAAGTCCTCAAAACCAAAATCTCCAAAATTGGCCTCTCTACTCTGCAATTTAAACCCAAATACATTTCCTGCATCATTTGAACGCAAGCCCATGACAGAAGCATCCAACTTACCATAATGGTGTCCTCTTGCAGCTTTAGCTTCATAGGCCTTCATCTGCTCAGTAAAACGAGATATCTTTAACTCTAGATTATCTTTATCTAACATTTTCATTGCATTTTGAAGACTTAGATTTTTTATCCCTGCAGAAACACACAATGGTATTAGTAACAGCAAAAACAAATACTTTTTTATAAACATGTTTATACTCCCTTATTAGTAAATATTATATCAAAAGATACCCGTCATACTCTTTTAAATAGTGGTATATTTGCTTGATTAATAGGAGAAATTATATCTTATATAAGGTTAAATTATGTTTAGCATGCTTTTTAATTATATATACTGATCTTTATGACTAATTACAGAGAGGATAAAACCCCCTACTGTAAACTTATATACTCGCGTGAGATACGCTTATACATGCTTTTAAAGATGAAAGTTCATCTAATATATTTTTTGTGACAGTACCATCTACACGAACAACAGCCAAGGCTTGTTGTTTAGAATCGCGCCCTAGTCTAAAGTCAGAAATATTCAGTCCATTTTCTGCCATGATCTTACCCACATCACCAATCACACCTGGTGTATCCGTATTTCTAAAGAAAATCATCGTACCTTTTGGTTCCACATCTAAAATGTAATCATCTATCTCAATAATACGTTGTTCCGTATCATCAAAAACAGTACCATATATAGACAAAGTCCCCTCAGCAGTAGTCAATTTAATACCCACTTTGTTTGTAAANCCAGAGTTGTTAGGTTTTACCTCTTTAGTGATATCAATATCACGTTCTTCAGCCACAAATTCAGCATTTACATAATTGACTTGATCACCTAAAGATTCTGTAAGTACACCTACCGTAGCAAAAGTACCCATAGACTCAATATAGTCAGATACAGGCCCAGCTGCCGTCACCTTGATAGACTTTACAGCAGACTTAGTGATCTGTGCAGACAGATGTCCTATTCTTTGGATGAGCTCAAGGTATGGTTTCACAAAGATTGGTAACTCATTTTCTTTGATAGGCAAATTCAACGCATTGGGATAAGAAATACCTTTTGCCGCAGCAATGGCATTTTCAGCTGCTTGGATGGCTATATTCTTTTGTGACTCTTTTGTATTTGCCCCAAGGTGAGGTGTCACGGTTACATTGTCAAGATCCAAGAAAGGATGGTCAGTTGCAGGTTCTTTGTCAAATACATCTATCCCTGCCATAGCTATCTTACCATTTGTAAGGCCTTCTAAAAGAGCTTCTTCACTGTAGAGACCACCTCTAGCACAGTTGATGAGTATCACACCATCTTTCATCTTTGCTATCTCTTCTTTACCTATCATACCAATGGTCTCAGAGTTTTTAGGCGTATGGATGGTGATGATATCACATGCTAAGATCTCTTCAAAGTCTTTAGTATAGGCTACATCTAAGTCTGTAGCTTTGGATGGGTCTATGTAGGGGTCAAATGCCAAAACATCCATCTCAAATGCCTTCGCACGTATACCCACACGAGAACCAATGTTACCAAAACCGATAACACCTAATTTTTTGTCTTTAAGCTCTGTACCATACCAGTCTTGTCTTCTCCACACACGGTCAAGTTTCAAATTGTTATGTGCATATGGGAATTTTCTTACACAAGAGAGTAAGTGTGACATAGTCAGTTC
>JGI24023J19991_10002986_pt1 | contig 12067 bp, 8 predicted proteins | sample Cruoilmetagenom1_FD_19991 | JGI IMG/M metagenome (IMG submission 19991)
TTTAATTTTCTTCTGTATCTTCTAGTAATAACTTTACAAAGGAGATACCATGAGAGAAGTGATAAACATATACAAAAAGCACAAAATAAATGTTGACAATTATTATTGCATTATCAATTGAGACTTTAATGGTTGTTTTCAAAATCACTTTAGATGATTATAAAAATATGGATTCTGCTTTTTACTTATTGTTTGGTACAACAATTATGTTTATAGGGTTAGCATATTTTTACAAAAGTATAACACAAAGTGCCATTTTAGAAGAGGATCAGTCTCATAAATTGTAAGCTACAGTATGGTTACAAAAGAATTCTTGATTGATATTAAATCTTATGATAAAATATCAATCAAGATACTTAAAAAGGCTTAAACAAGCATGAAAAAATTTCTTTTATCACTAGTTATAATTACTGTTATACTCTTTGTAGTTAATAATTATGCCTCGAAAAATCAATATGACAATCTTGAAGCAACTTCTCTAGAAAATATCAAAAAAATAAAAATATCAAAGAATAAAACACTAGGTATAGCTTTTGGTGGTGGAGGTGTCAGAGGTTTTATGCACTTGGGAGTTATCAAAGCTTTAGAAGAAGCTGGGATAAAACCAGATATTGTTACAGGAACTTCAGCTGGTTCTATTGCTGCTTCATTATATGCAACTGGTATGAACTATAAAGAGATTGAAAAAATCGTAACATCACTTCAAGAAAAAGACTTAGCAGATATAAATATATTTTCAGATGGTGGGCTTATAGGTGGTAAAAAACTCTCAAATTGGATACAACTGCATACTAATAATATAGGCATAGAAAACACCCCTATAAAACTAGGTATTGCAGTTACTGATTTAACACATGGAAAACCTCTTCTTATAACAAGTGGAGATATGGGGAAAGCAGTTCAAACATCTTCAACTGTACCTGTCGCTTTTGTTCCCATTAATTCAAATGGAAATATTTATATTGATGGTGGTATTTTATCTTTAATCCCTATAAGATTTGCAAAAGCGATGGGTGCTGATATTGTTGTGGGTATTGATATCTATTGTGGTAAAAAAAACAAACCAAAAGAAGAGATGCTCAATATTGCTATGGCAACACTTCGTTTACAAAGTTGTGAAATCAGTAAAGAAGAACAAAGTGAAGCAGACTTTATCATAAGACCTGATTTTGAACCAAAAAGTTTTAGTAATTTTGATTCAAAAGAACAATCAATTGAAGCTGGTTACAAAGCTACAAAATCAATGATTGAAGAGTTAAAAAAGAAATTATTATAACTTCACACTTAAGGTATAAATATTGCATAACTATTTCTATATAATTATATAGGATACAACACTATGGGAAAAATAGAAGATAAAATAAAACAAGATTTGATGAGTGAGATATTTGCAGATACATTTAAAATCTATGAATTCATTGATACAAGATTTACATTAAATGAAAAAGAAAGAAGTGAAATCATTGCAAAAATCAATAGTTTAAACAATGACTTAACAGTGATGCTCAAAGAGCTAAAACTTTCATAGAGTTCAATACTTATACTTAATTTTACATTATAATATACATATTTTAAATATAGTAGTATAAATATATTTATATACTTACCTGAATTGTATATTTTTTATATATTACACCCTTAATATTTCATTAATTATTATGTTATAATCATTTTATATCTTTTAAAATATAAAGGGAAAAGAAAATGATTAAATCTGTTTGTGGATATTGTGGTGTTGGTTGTGGTTTAGAATATGATGAAAATAAACTACTAGGAGATATTACTTATCCCATAAATGAAGGGAAACTTTGTAGTAAAGGTATCTCTGAACTTATAAGTATCCAAACACCTTCACGACTTTTACGACCTCATATAAGAGAAGATATAAACACTGAGTACAAAGTTTCAACTTGGGACGATACTATAAGTGTCATTGCAGATAAAATCAAAAATACACAAAAAGATAAAATAGGTTTTTATCTCTCAGGACAACTTTTAACAGAAGACTACTACATAGCAAATAAACTTTGTAAGGGTTTTATAGGGACAAACAATGTAGATACAAATAGTAGAACTTGTATGGCTAGTGCAGTTGTAGCGTACAAAAAATCTATTGGAGCAGACTTTGTACCTGTACGAATGAATGATATTTTTAAAACTGATTTACTTATTCTTGCAGGTGCTAATACAGCTGAAGCTCATGTAGTATTTCACAACCAAATTAAAAAAGCAAAAAAACAAGGATTGAAAGTAGTAGTTATAGATCCAAGATTTACAGAAACAGCAAAAATAGCTGATATATACATACCTTTAAGAGTAGGAAGTGATATAGACTTTTTTAATCTTGTAAGTAAAAGACTTATTGATGAAGAACTTTATGATAAAGAGTTTGTAGAAAACCATATCAACAACTTTGAACTTCTTAAAAATAAATTTAAAAGAGCCCCTGTTACAAAGATGTTAAAAAGAACAGGTTTAAGTAATGAACAGTTTGAGGAGTTTTGGACTCTTTATAAAGAAAGTCCTAATATCATCACAGCTTGGACAATGGGTCTTAATCAATCAAGTCAAGGGGTAGATAAAAACTTAAGTCTAATCAATACACATCTTTTAACTGGGAAAATATTTAAAGCTGGAAATGGACCTTTAAGTTTAACAGGACAGCCAAATGCTATGGGTGGAAGAGAAGTTGGTGGGTTATCTACTATGTTAGCTGTTCATCTTGGGTTCGATAAAGAGAGTATCAAAAAAGCAAGTGAGTTTTGGAAAACAGATAAAATAGATAACAAAGTAGGACTAACAGCTACAGAGATGTTAGAAGCAAACCTTGATGTTCTTATAGTGTGTCATACAGACCCTATTTATCATCTACCAAATAGAAATAAAAGTGAAGAGCTTATCAAAAAAATCCCTTTTATAGTTGAAATCAATGCGTATGAAAATAGTGAAACAGCACCCTATGCACATATAAGACTTCCAGCAGCTCCTTGGGGAGAGAAAGAGGGAACTCAAACAAATCTTGATAGAACTATCACGAAACAAGAAAAACTAACACGAATATCAATAGATTGTAAACCAGACTGGGAAATCTTTCAACTTATTGCTCAAAAACTCGGATTTAAAAGATACTTTAATTATAATAGTCCAAAAGAGATATTTGAAGAGTTTCAAGAGATGACAAAACTCAACTCTTATATGAATATACATGAAGCTTCTTACGATAACTTATCGAAAGAACCATTTATTTGGGGAGAGAGAATCAAAGAGTTTCTAACTCCTGATAAAAAAGGAAACTTATACTATGTAGAAAACAAACTTTTAAGTGAAAAAACTTCACTAAAATATCCTTTTATCCTCTTAACAGGTCGTACAAGAGACCAATGGCACTCAGGAACAAAAACAAATCTTCCTACAACACTCCTAAAATTTAAAGAGCTTAATTTTTGTGAAATAAATCCAAATGATGCAGATGAATTAAATATACAAGATGGAGATGAGATAAAAGTACTCTCAATAAGAGGGGAACTTCTCACAAAAGCACTTATCACTGATACTATCAGAGAAAAAACACTTTTTATCCCTATAAGTAATAGAGATGTAAATTATCTCACAAATGATTTACTGGATAAAGATTCACTAGAACCTGACTATAATCATAGTGCTGTGAAGATTGAGAAGCTTTAAAAGTCATTAAACCGTAACTCTATCTTGTTATTATATAATTATATAAATTTAAAGGATTACCATGACAAATATAATAACAGATATACTCATAATAGGAGCAGGTCCTGCTGGACTTGTGGTAGCTTCNACTGCTAGTGAAAACTATCCGAATAAACAAATTNCAGTAATAAAAGAATTTGNAAAAGCACAAGTACCTTGTGGGATACCTTATGTTTTTGGGAAAGTTTTAGGTGATGTTGAAAAAAATGCTATGTCGTGTGGTGGAGATGTGGCAAATATTTCAAAAATAGTTGATACTGTTACAAGTATAGATATAGAGGCTAAAACTGTAACTGCGACACAACATACAATCTCTTTTGATAAACTTATTTTTGCAACAGGTTCAATCCCTTTTGTTCACAAAAATTTTATAGATAGTATCCCACTTAATAATGTTTTTGTGATAGAAAAAAGTTATGATGAAGTGAAACGATTACAAGAGTATCTAAAAGATAAAAAGAAAATTATAGTAATTGGTACTGGATTTATTGGAGTTGAACTTGCTTGTGAACTCTCAACCGTAGGCAAAGATGTCACTATAATTGGAGGAGGTCATGTATTGGCTGGTTCTTTTGATGAAGATATGGCAATAAATGCAGAAGAGATTATGAAAGATATGGGGGTAAAACTTGCCCTTGGACAACATGCAAGCAGAGTAATCAAAGAAAATAATATAGCAAAAAGTGTAGAACTTTGTGATGGAACTATCCTTGAAGCAGATGTAATTATATTAGCAACAGGATACCAACCAAATACACAACTAGCTAAAAATGCTGGACTAAAACTAGCTCGATATGGTGGTATTTGGGTAGATGAATATATGAGAACAAAAAACAAAGATATACTAGCAATTGGTGATTGTAGTGGCAGAAGAGATTTTATCACACGTGACCCATCAAAAGTTATGTTAGCTTCAACTTCAGCAGCTGAAGCCAGAGTAGCTGGAAGTAATCTATATAGTATCAAAAATCTCAAAGGTTTCAATGGAACTATTGCAATATTTTCAACCATGGTAGGAGATCGTGCATTTGCAAGTGCTGGTGTAACTGAAGCTAGAGCGAAACAAGAAAATATCGAATATAATGCAGGTTTTTTTGAGGGTATGAATAGACATCCAGGAACTATACCAGATGCATCAAAACAATCAGTAAAACTAATAACGATGAAAAATAGTGGTCAGATTATAGGTGGACAAGTAATAGGAGATAAAGAAGCTGGGGAAATTATCAATATCATTGGACTTGCTATTGAAGCACAATTAACAGTACACAATATTATCTCACTACAAGTAGCAACCCAACCACTTCTAACAGCCGCTCCTACAACTTACCCAATTGTAAAAGCAGCACAAAATACGCTTAAAAAATAGATATGGCTTAATTGCTATATCTTTAGTTAGAAAAATTCAAATATATAACTATATTTATAAGTAGCATCAAATAAAACCCAACTTTATACACCATAAGTGGATTTTTTTCTAATAGTGGGGCATTTTTATTGAAGTATGGTTTTACTTTTTGGGTATTTTCTAATTCGTAGAACATATTTGAATAGTTTTTATATCTGTTTTGTTCCTCTATAGCGATACTTCGTAATATCACACTATCTAACCAATGTGGTATTTTGTTGTTTAATCCTTTTAAAGATTTGGCTTGTTTAAAAGTTGGATTTTGAAAAGGTTCTATCTCTCCATATGGAAACTTATTTGTCAAGGATTGGTGAAGTGTAACACCTATAGAAAATATCTCACTTGTTTCACTTATAGCATCTCCTTGAAATCTTTGAGGGGAAAGATAAGAAGGTGTTCCTGCTTTTGAAGAGATACTATAAACTTCAGTGATACTTCCAAAATCTATAATCTTGAAGAATTTTTTATCATCTCGGTTTATTATCATGATGTTTTCAGGTTTTATATCTCCGTGAACTAAATCAAATTTTATAAGATATTGAGACATTTTTAAAAGTGTTTTAGCTAAATTTATAGACTCATCTACACTCAAAACTCTTTTTTTGAGATATGTATTTAGATCAACACCATCAAGAGCTTCCATCACATAATATCTAGCATTTCTTTTTTTAGGGATTACTGCTTTTGGGAAAAATCCTGCTTTTAATCTTTTGGCATTCCAAGCTTCTTGTACAAAAAGGTCCAAAATAGTTTTATCTTCAAGAGCTTCAACTGGAGCAAANTTNAGAACATACTGTTTTTTATTTTTATTACAAAGCCAAGTCCTATTATTTTGNATAAGTGATTTTTCTAGGNTATAACCATCTATNTCATCTCCAGTTTTTAAACTTGTAGGAATATCAAGATTTTGTTTTTTTAACTCCTCAAGANGACTTACTTCTTGTATCTGTATCACTACAGCTGTTGTGTCATCTGGAAGTTTTTCTTCCATCAGTTTACTTGCTTTTTTTACTAATGCATTTGCTCCAAGTGAGATACCAGTTTGAAGCCTATCTTCACTCATTATATTATACAAACCATCACTACAAAGAAGTATCTTATCATCTTTTTGAATCTGATTCTCAAAATAATAAGGTGNCACATCTTTCTCTATCCCTATAGCTTGGGTAAGAACATTTTCNTATCCAGACTCTTCCATAGCNTGATCTGTTGAGAGTTGAGTTAGTTTATCTTCTCTAAAAAGATAAACTCTACTATCTCCTACATTTGCCCCATAAAGTCTATCACCTTCAATTACAACAATCGTAAGTGTAGTAACTAGTTCAGGTCGTTCATAATTCACCATAGATTCTTGATACAGAATTGCATTAATTGATAGTATAAACTTTTGAATTGATTTTTCTATAGACCATGTTTGTGGTCTATTTTTAAAATTAGTCATAAGATGAGTTACAACTCTTTTTGCAGCCTCCCTACCCTCCTGAGCACTTCCAACACCATCACATACTATTCCAATAGTAAGGTTATCTATAGTTTTTACATCATAAAAATCATCTCCAACTAGCTCTTTGGCTTTTGCAAGTGTAAAACCAGAAGTTTTCATATTTGATAATTCCATTTCAATCCTTACTTATATTATTATATATCTTTAGCTTTTACTTCATTTTTACCAATAAATTCTTTATCATTAGCATTGATTACAATTGTATTTGCTATATCTTCTGTATACGTTGCTACAGTTTTTGTTTCACTTGCTACACTTGCATTTTTTTGTGTTTGTTGATCTAGAACAGATACTGCATCATTTATTTGCACTATCCCGCTTTGTTGTTCTTTTGAAGCCATTTCAACATCAGATATAAGTTCCAATGTTTTTATTATAGATTCATTAAGATGAGTATAACCATCTATCATCTCATCTGCTATTTTTTTACCATTATTGGCTTTTATTGTAGCATTTTCAACTAAATTTTTTATTTCATTTGCTGCATCTGCACTTCTAGATGCTAAGTTTCTAACCTCTTGAGCAACAACAGCAAATCCTTTCCCTGCTTCACCAGCAGTTGCTGCTTCAACTGCAGCATTAAGACTCAAAATATTAGTTTGAAATGATATTTGATCAATAACACTAATTGCCTCACTAATTGATGTTACTTCCATATTAATCTCATCCATTGCAGTTGTTGTTTGATTTGCAAGATTTTGACCTTTGATTATTGAATTTTTAACTTCATTTCCATTTTTTGCCATTGTTATTACAGTTTGGGTATTATTAGAAATATTTGAAGTAATCTCTTCTAATGCTGCTGCTGTTTCTTCTAAAGAAGCTGCTGATTCATTTGAAGCAGTATTTAAACTATCAACATTTGATAGTAGTATTGTAGAACTATTTTTTAATGTTAAACCATTTGATTTATTGTCAACTAGCATATTGTTTATTATCTCGGCTAAAGAATTTAATCCTATTGATACTTCCCCTAAATTACCACTTATTCTATGTGTAAAATCTAATTCTTGATAAGAATTAAGAGCATCTTGTATTTTATTTAAATTACCACACACTTTAGATGATACTACATCTAACAGGTCGTTAAATCCCTCTTTTAATTCTTCTAAACCTTCATTTGATGTTTTTACCTCTATATTTTGTTTCATCATACCAGTTTTTGCAATTTCTACTGCCTTTTTAACTGCGTCTATCACATTTTGATCTTCTTCTATTAATCTTTTTGTTTTTTCGATATTTTTATTTACAACTTTTGCCATTATACCTATTTCATCATTTGAGGATTCATCTAAAATAGTTACTGTTGGTATCTCTTTATTTAAATATTTGAAAAAGTTTAATAAACCACTCTCAAAACTTTGAAGTGGTTTTGCTAATTGAATATGTAAAAAATATAAAATAATTAAAATAACAATCGCAAATATCACAATTGAAGTTATTATTATTATATTTCTTAAATTTTTAGCTGGTGCGAGAGCTTCCTCTTCATCTATTTCAGCTATTACTGCCCACTTTCCTTGCCCAAATAAATCTACCTTATCATAAACACTAAGTACACTTATATCTCTGTAATCTTCTATTATATGTTTTCCTGCTTTTGTAGCACCATTCATAATAGCTTTTGTACTCTCTGTTTTAATTTCCCAAATACCTATTGTTGAACCAAGTTTTTGAACAACATCACTTTTAATATCTTTTTGAAACCTTGAATTACTTCTCATTTTATAATCTTCACCAACAAGATAGACTTCACCACTCTCACCAAGTCCTGCTTTTTTGAATTTTCCATCAAACTGCATAATAGAATTTATTCTATCAACTGGCATTTGAAATATTAAAACACCTTTTTTAGTTCCATTTATAAATATAGGTGTTGCTATAAAAGAAGCAGCTGCATTATAACTTGGTTCATAAGGTTTAAAATCATCAAATGCCAACTCCCCTTCATTCATATCTAAAGCTTTCTTATATGCTCTTCCTATTCCTGTATTTGAATAGATACCATTATTTAAATTCGTTGCATAGTCTTTTTCTTTAAAATCTGTATAGATTAAGTTACCTTTTAAATCAACCATAAAAATATCATATAATTCATAAGCATTTAAAAACTTATCAAATGAAGTATGATATTTTTTATGTGCTTTCATATATCTAGAATCATACTTAGAATTATTAACCATATTATTTTTTTCACCAAGCTTTGCTGTACTATCTGTTATAAAAACATATTGTGCAACAAGTGCATTTGTACTCATTGGTAAATATTCTTGTGTCGGTTTTCTTTGTTCTGAATTAGGTACTATATAGTTTACAGAATTTAAATAGTTATTTTCTAAATCAGAAGTAACTTTTGTTTTTATAAGATTAATATCAAGATTTAATTCATCTTGTAACTTATAAAAACCATTTTCAAATGCTAAAAAAGCATCTTGAGTACCTCTTTGTGCTGCTAAAGAAGTTAACAAACCTTTTAAGTAATTTAAATAATTACTTATCTCTTGTGTTTTTGCAGTTTCAACACTACTTAATTTATCAAATTGACTATTAAGTAAAGCATCTGTTGATTTATTTACAGATAATATTGTTAATACAATTGACAATCCTAGTAAACTTAATAATACAACTGTTGCTATTTTAGCTTTAATGGATAGATTTTTAAACATTTTTTCTCCTCATTATTTTAGTGTATTATATTAGCACAATGTTATGTATATTTTATGTCTTTTTTATTGTATTAAAAATATTATATTTTTAATACATATTATTGTGTATAATTGATACATAAAAGAGACAGATATATAACTATCTCTTTTATAATAAATCTACCAATTTTCTAAAGTTTGGGTAGATTTTTGTTAATATCAAATTTTTAAATTCGACCACCTGCACTTACACCCCATGTAGTTCTCCATCTAGTTTTCACTAAACTAATCCCTGCAATGGCAACAAGTACAACACCTGCAAAGATTATAAACCCAGCAGTATAACCATCAAATGCACCTTTTGACCAACCAAGAGTTTTGATCAATGCTGTTCCACCAAGTCCACCAGCACATCCGATGATACCTGTCATAATACCTATATCTTTTCCAAATCTTTGAGGAACTAATTGGAAAACTGCTCCATTTGCCATACCAAGATTTGCCATAATTAAGAACAATACAAATATTGCTACTCCAAAAGGTAATGCTACCGTAGCATTTACAATTGCTAATAGTGCAACAGTTCCATAAAAGAAATATAAAGATCTTACTCCACCAAGTTTATCTGCAACTGCCCCACCAACAGGTCTTAAAACAGCCCCTGCAAAGATACATAATGCTCCAAAATATCCAGCAACTACTTTTACATTTGATTCATCTAAAAAATCAATTCCAAAGCTTTCCATATCTACACTATAAGTATTCATCAAATATACTTTCATATATCCAGCAAATCCTACAAATCCACCAAAACTAACTGCATAAAATAAATTGAACCACCAAGTATCTTTATCTTTTAAAAGTTTTACATAATCTTTTAACTTTTTTGGATTTGCTTTATATACAGATTCTGGTGCATCTTGTGCAAGAAAAAAGTATGCAATCAGTACAATAATTGCCATAAAAGCACCTACACCAAATACAGATTCCCATCCCCAAAGCTCTGCAATTTTTGGTGCAAATAAGAAATCAATAACAACACCAATATTTCCAGCTCCTGCAATTCCTAAAACTACACCTTGAAGTTTTGGTGGATACCATTGTCCTGCTTGAGGTAATGCAACTGCAAAACTAGCCCCTGCAAATCCAAGACCAAGTGCAACTATTAGAAGTTGGTTATATGTGATACTATTACCTTGTAAGTATGCAGTTAAAAGTGCTGCTATTACAATACTTTGAGATACTAAAGCTGTTTTTTTAGCTCCAAACTTATCTACACCAAACCCTAGCACTATTCGTAAAATAGCTCCTGCTAAAATAGGAAGTGATAACAGTGTCGCTTTTTCTCCAGCAGTCATAATATGACCTGCTAAGGCTAAAGCTTCTGTTATCTCTGTACTTAATGGACCTAACATTGTCCATACCATAAAACTCATATCAAAATACAAAAAAGCCATAAACAACGTTGGTGCGTGTCCTTGACCTTTTAAATCTTTAAATCCTGCCATTTTTCATTCCTAATCTTAAATTATCATTAAATATTATTTAATAATGTAAGTATATCAGCTATATTTGAAATATATACAGAATTATTGTATATTTTATATACAATATAATATTAATTTTACATTAAATTGATGATAAAATACTCTTACAAAATATATGAACTTCAATTAAAACTATTATAGTTCAATATCACTTAAGGGATAAGTTGTGAAAAATAAAACATTACCAATACTTTTAAAAAAACAAAAAATTTTACTCATTGGTGGGGGAAATGTAGCTTTACAAAAAGCTACTGTATTAAAAGAAAACAATATAGAGTTTACTATTATTAGTAATAAGTTAAAAAATAAGATTTTAAAAACAACAAATAATATCATTAACAAAAAATTTAAACTAAAAGATATAAAAGATTTTTATATCATAATAGATGCAACAGGTAATTCAAAAGTAGCTAAGAAGCTATTAAAATATAAAACAACTCATAATATCTTACTCAATGTAGTTGATGTACCAGATATTTGTGATTTTTATTTTATGGCATTGACATCAAATCAACCTTTACAAATAGCTGTATCATCTAATGGTGCATCACCAACTACTGCTAAGTTCTTTAGAGACGAGTGTGCAAAACTAATACCTAAAGATATTACATCATATTTAAAGAAAAAACAAAAAAAAAGAGATGATGGCATCATAGATATTACACAAACACAAAATGAACTCAACGCTTTGAAAACACAAGTATATTTAGTAGGATGTGGGTTAGGAGATGTGGAACTTCTGACAATCAAAGCTTACAATATCATAAAAAGTGTTGATGTGGTTTTGTATGATTATCTTATTAGTGATGAGATAATGAGTATAGTTCCCAAATCAACAAAAATAGTATTTGTAGGAAAGAAAAAAGATTTTCATAGTAAGTCTCAAGAAGAGATAAATGCACTTATTATTAAATATGCAAAACAAGGATTAAGTGTAGCACGCCTTAAAAGTGGTGATCCATTTGTATTTGGAAGAGGTGCAGAAGAGTTACAAGACTTGATAAATGAACAAATACCCACAGAAGTAGTACCCGGAATTAGTTCAAGTATCAGTGGTTGTTCAACTGCTGGTATTCCTATCACTGCTCGTGGGTATGCAGCAGGTTTCACTGTAGTTTCTGCACATCTAAAAGGTAATAGTGTAAATCTTGATTGGGTAGAGATTCTAAAAAAAGAGAATCATACAGTAGTAGTTTTGATGGGACTTAGTCGTGCAAAAGAGATAGTTGANGAGTCTTTA
>JGI24023J19991_10002987_pt1 | contig 12066 bp, 12 predicted proteins | sample Cruoilmetagenom1_FD_19991 | JGI IMG/M metagenome (IMG submission 19991)
CCCACCTTCCAGATGGGGACACACCCGCTGATGACTTGCTCTCCGGTGAACTGTCACATGCTGAGCGCGGCGGAAGACGCGGTCTCTAAATTTTGATTAAAATTTTATCTTTATCTTTATCTTTATTTTTTTTTACACTTTTTCTTTTGGTAGATTTGGGTGCTGGTATCCTATCATAATATGTTTTGTTAGAGAGTCTGTTGCTTCGATGAAGTGTTCATTAGAACTCTCATTCTTTCATCGCCGGTGATCGCTTTTTCCACTGTTTTACTTGGAACGGCCAGAGAGATCTCTCTCGTTCTTCCATACCTTCCCCTGCTCATCAAAACGGCGTTAATTAACCCGAGCGTGTCCAATTCAGATATCAAATCGGCAACTCTCCTATAAGAGAGATTGTCCAGACCCACAACGTCACAGAGTTTTTTGTACATAGAATAGACATTCCCCGTACTACTTCCGTCCTTCTTACACCGGCTCAGGAGAAGCACCGAATAAAGAATGATCTTTGACTGCGCCGGAAGCGTCTTAACAACTTCCATCGTTCCATCGATCTCTATCTTCTCTTTTCCCCTCTTAACGTGTTCTTCCATGATCTTTCCTTTTTTTTCGCGCTCTGCCAATTCTCCAGAAACCCTCAAGAGATCCAATGCCTTTCTCGCATCTCCATGTTCTTGCGCCGCAAAAGCCGCGCATAGCGGGATTACCCCATCGGATAAAACTCCCTCCTTAAATGCAATCTTTGCCCGCTCTTTCAATATGTCCTTGAGTTGTTCCGCGTCGTAGGGTGAAAAGACGATCTCTTCTCTCCCTAAAGAACTTAAAGTTCTCGAATCCAGATAACTCGTGAACTTTAAGTCGTTTGAGATTCCTATTATGCTTAGCTTCGCACTCTGAAGGTCAGCGTTCATCCTCGATAGATTGTAGAGAAGGTCGTCTCCGCCCCTCTTGACCAATTTATCTATCTCGTCCAGAACGATTATCACGGCCTGCTCTCTTTCCTCGATGCACTCTCTAAATTCGACATATACTTTATCGGTTGGCCATCCTGTCATCGGAACCTCTCTACCAAAATGGTTTACCAAATTTGCCAGAACCCTATACTGTGTATCTACCATTTCGCAGTTCAGATAAAGAAAGGCGCAGGGAACATCTTTTCTGCTTGCCACCTCGTTTAGCTCTTTTCCAACAAATTTTACGCAGGCGGTCTTTCCCGTTCCCGGTTTTCCAAATATCAAGATGTTAGACGGCGTCTCTCTCTTTAGTGCGGGTGCCACTATCGAGGCAATGTTCTCTATCTGCTCCTTTCTGTGGGGGAGATAATCCGGGGCGTAAGAGTGCCTGAGCACCTCTTTATTACTAAATATTAGTGTATTTTCTAAAAATTGACCGAACATACCACTTATATTCTCTTTATGCATCTTAGGTACAACTCCTTCCCGACCATCTTTCCTTACATGCTCAAAAATCTTTGATTTTTGGCATGTGAAAATGTTTCACAGCAAAATGTTTCATTTTGCGTGTGCTCAAAAATCTCCGATTTTTGGCATACGGAAATCTCCGATCTCCGATTACACCAAATCGAAGTAAGCGCAAATCTTTGATTTGCGTTATCCCAAAAATCGAAGATTTTTGAGGAATTTGATTGCATTTTCACGGCACGAAATCAAAGATTTCGTTGCATATCGCAAATCTTCGATTTGCGAATATAAACACGGGGAAATGTAGAATAAACTTATAGGTTAATAAAAATTACGAATGTGGGATGAAAGGTGGTATCTTGAGAGTGCTCAAAAATCTTTGATTTTTGGCATGTGAAAATCAGAGATTTTCACGGTGCTCAAAATTCCGAAAGGAATTTTGGCATACGTTGGTCAAAGACCAACGACTACACCAAATCGAAGATTTGGTTGCATGCCACGAATCTCCGATTCGTCAGCACATCAATTAAATATACCAGATCGTTAAGATGAAGGTGAAGTGAAAAAATGATTGATGAAGTTGATATATCGAGGGCAATAGCCGAGAGTTATATGAAAGATCTTTTGGATTGCATGTCCGTTGACGTCGCCATAGGCGGGGCAGGTCCGTCTGGTATGATCGCCGCGTATTATCTTGCAAAGAACAATTACCGCGTGGCAATCTTTGAGAGAAGCTTAAGTGCGGGCGGAGGAATGTGGGGTGGAGGAATGATGTTTTCTAGGATAGCCGTTCAGGAGGAAGCAAAGCCGATAATAAACGAGTTTGGAATCCATCTAAAAAGATACAGGGATATTTACATTGCGGATGCGTTGGAGACCGCTGCCTCTTTCTGCTCCAAAGCGATCAGATCGGGCGTCAAGATCTTCAACCTGATGGATATCGAAGACGTTATGGTGAGGAAAGAGAGAATAGAGGGGTTGGTATTGAACTGGAGCCCCGTGAAGATCTCTAATCTGCACGTTGATCCCCTCTGCGTTAAAGCGAAGGTGGTGATAGATACCACCGGTCACGACGCCGAGATAGCTAAGATCGTGGAGCGGAAGATGGGTAAAAATTTAAGAACGGAGACGGGCGGAGTCATGGGAGAGAAGAGCATGTGGGCCGAAGTTGGAGAGGAGGAGATCATCCAAAATACGAGGGAAGTATATCCGGGGCTTATCGTGGCGGGAATGGCGGCAAACGCAACCTGTGGCTCTCCGAGAATGGGTGCTATCTTTGGAGGGATGCTCTTATCGGGAAAGAGAGCAGCGGAGATTGCCATGGGGTTGATAGAGATATAGGGTACAAGAGATGCAGAAAGTTTGAATGCCCCTTTTCGTCATTTACATCTTGCCCAACGCCACCGAAAATACGCTTGAAACTAAGTACGTAGGGATGCCCAGACAACTTCGGGAAGCATAACCGTCCGATAACTTCCTTTTTCTTGTAATGCACTCTTGGTATTGTTATAGCAGCCACTGCAGATATTTATCAGGGCAGTGGTGGTCATACTTTCTATAAGTTTGTCGAGCTGGTTGGGTCTTGCACAACACAGATCATCGCTAAGACGGTTTAATTTCAGTCCTTCTATCTTATTCAAAACGCTAAGTGAAGAATCGACATCTGCCGGCTCTTGATCTATCTTAATTGTATGCTTCATACGATATTACTTAAAGAGATCTTCTAAGGTATTCCCCGTATTTAACCAGATAGGATAGCACTTCAACGGCTCTTTCCGGCGTATCATACGTTGATAATCCCTTTTTTCTGATCACTTTCACCACCTCTTTCCCATATACCACCGAGGGGAGAAATGGTTTTTTATGCTCTTTCATCCGCTCGATCAATCTTCCTATCTCTTCCAACTCCGCCGCGGAATTTGAGTAGCCGATGCCGCCGGCCGTTGTTATTCCATCTATCTCATCTGCTCTAAACAAAGCCTCGATGATCTGATATATTTTGAGTCCCACTGCCTCTCCTACCATGTCAACAGGATTCGCGTGTGGCCATCTCGAAGGTAAAATGTCATTTATCTCTTCAATCGTTCGGGGCGATAACGGAGGCAGTGAAAGACGCAGTTTCTCGCAGGCGTCCGCGATGACGACGCCAAACCCACCCCCGCTCGTCAACACCCCGACATTCTTCCCCCTCGGGATCGGCTGAGACGTAAATGCGGCCGCGACATCGAGGAGATCCTCGATCTTTTCTACCCTCAAGACCCCTGCCTGCTTGAATGCCGCATCATATACCGAATCGGATCCAGCCAAAGAACCCGTATGCGATTTTGCCGCCTTAGAACCTGATCCAGTCCTTCCAACCTTCAAAACGATGATGGGTTTTTTCTTCGTGACCTCTTTGGCAACTCCGATGAAACGGTGCCCCTCTTTCTCCTTTAGTCCCTCGACGTATGCGGTGATCACCTTCGTATTTGGATCTTCTCCTAAATATTCGAGGTAATCCACAAAATTCAAGTCGGCCTCATTTCCGCCACTGGTGAACTTACTAAACCCGAGACCTTCCCTTCGTCCACGATTTATGATATATCCGCCGAGATTTCCGCTCTGAGAGACAAAACCGACATAGCCCTTCCGTGGAAGGGGCCAAGGAGTGAGATTTAGATTTGAATGAGTGTTGGATATACCCGTACAGTTTGGACCCACGAATCGGATCCCATTTGCCCTTGCAATCCCAATAGTTTCTTTCTCAAGTCCCTCGCCATCTTCACCGATCTCTTTAAACCCTGCCGTTATTATTACCACTGTTTTTATGTTCTTCTCCGCACAATCTTCCATCACTTCCGGAACGCCGGGAGAGGGGGTTACGATTATAGCCGTATCAACAGGATCGGAAACATCTCTGATATTCTTATAGGTATCAAGCCCGAAGACCTTCTTTCCACTCTTATTTACCAGAAACTTCTTCTGAATCGTCGAATCCAAGACATTCTTCGTGATATTGAATCCAAACCACTTCTTCACGTTCTCGGTCGCACCGATAACGGCAACCGATTTTGGATTGAACAAGGTATCAAGATTCGATTTATACGTTTTTATACTCTCCAATGTTGGAAGAGGAAAAAATATTCAAAGAGCCGAAACGCTCTTTATCAGCATCTTCTTCGATATCTCCGGTCCATAGAGGTTCATCGCTTTGCCAGGACAACACTCAACACATACNCCACAACCCTGGCATTCCTCCTCGTCTATCAGCCATACCATTCCGTTGACGATCTTTAAGACCTTTCCCCTCACTGGACAGGCGACCACGCAGTCACCACACGCGTGGCATTTATCGACATCAATCTTCCTCTCCTTCAACGGAACCGTCTTCTTCTTACTCTTTCTCCTCTCTATGGCTTCATTCCACGGACCTGGAATTCCATCTGTGCCCCCTTCAACATTCACCTTTATAGCACCGGTCGGGCAAACCGTCTCACACTTTCCGCAATATATGCAGTAATCGTTGAACGTTATCTCATCCGACTCTCGATGGTACTTCACGAGAATGTTCACGCCGCATGATACATCCTCTCCGATCGTTATCGGTTCGACGGAATCCCACATCTTCTCTTTCTCTGTGAAAGAGATGTTATGGGTTGGACAGGCATCTATGCAGGTCCCACACCCATCACACAAATCTTGATCGACCTCTATGCTGCCCATCATCGGTTTTTTCACTGTTATTATCTTCTCTTCGCAGCAGGAGGCATCACATCTCGCACAATAGATACAGAGATCCTCGTCGCGTTTTATCTTCCCCTGCCTGCTCTTAGTTATCATCCCTCCCGGAATTTCAAACATGAGTGAATCCCTCGGGCAGGCGTCCAGACATTTGAGACATCTCTCGCACTCATCAACGAAATCTGCCGAGAACTCACCCGTCATCAGAGAACCAAAGGTCATCCCATCTACGTTTAGTTCCATGGCATTGAACGGGCAGATGGTGCTACAGGTCTTACAGAAGACGCATTTCTCTATATCGATTATGATATCGCTCTTACTCTCCGCGCCCACGGCAACCATCGATATTGCATCCTGCGGACACGACATCGCACAACTTCCACAGCCGGTGCACCTTTCCAAGTTAAGCGTTAATCTCCTTGTATCTTCCGTCGATCTTCTCTCCCATGTAATCTCATCATCTGAGGGTAATACGGATATATCCACACGCATGACATCACCATTTTTATACCATCAGAGAAGCACATATTATAAAAAAGTTGGGTCTAAAGATACCATTAAGTCGCCATGAATGAGAGATCAAAGAGATTCGTCGGGAAGATATTTTGGAATTACTATTCAAATGCGTTCAGAGAAGAAGAATTTTTGGCAGGCATGCCCCCGAAACTTGAGGCGAGGGAATGGGGATTCATCCCAATCTACCTCTTACCTAAGATCGTGATGAGGAGGCACATCTCTTTTCAGAGCCCGTCAGAGATGAAGAAGTTCGTTCTAAAAAATATTCCGGCCCACATATATCATTCTTCTGCTTACTACAAATATCCTGGCGCAGATAAAATGGAAAAAAAAGGGTGGGAGGGGGCAGATTTGATCTTTGATATAGACGGAGAGATCGGAAGAGGAGGATACAGCCAGATGCTTCTTAAAGCCAAGGAAGAGGCGGTAAAACTTAAAGATTTTCTGATGGATGATTTTGGCTTTGTGGAGAGAGAAATTTTAACCGTCTTTTCCGGCGGAAGGGGATACCACGTTCACGTGAGAGATGGGGCTATACTGAAGTTGAGGGGTGCAGAGAGGAGAGAGATACTGGATTATCTCACCGCAAATTCGCTTGATGTCAAAAATGTTTTGAGGACAACAGCGGTGAGGGGAGACTACGGAGCAAAAAGTGGATACTTCTATGAGGAGACGAATAGTGGTTGGGGGAGGAGAGTATGGGGTTATGTAATAAGTTTTTTAGAGTACATAAAAGATCTTGACGAAGAAGATGCGATAGAGAAGATCAGAGGATTGAGGGTGGGCAGGAAGGAAAAATTGGTTAAGAATGTGAGTAAGGAGGACGCATTCAAGATGCTCACTTCGATAAAAAATGAAAAAATATTCGATATGGCAAGAAACGGTAAAATAATATCGAAAGAATTGGGAAATCTTGTCGAGAGGGTGGTAGAGAGCTCCGTGGAAGATTTGTCCATAAAAGGTTTATCTCCAAGTGTAGACGAACCGGTTACGTCGGATATAAAGCGATTGATAAGACTGCCCGGATCCATCCATGGAGGATCAGGACTAATAGCGCGGATGGTAGATGATTTAGACGACTTCGATCCGCTTGTGGATGCAGTGATCTTCTCCGAAGAAGAGAAAAAGATCATCTCAGATCGCAATATGGAAGTGGAGATGATGGATAACACATATAAGATAAAAAAGGGGGAGAATAAAGTTCCAGAATTTGTTGTAGTCTTCTTGATATGCAGGGGAGTGGCAGAGTATGGATGTTAGCCTTTTAAAGGAGTTATTAGATAGAGAGAGATCCAGCAGTTCTCTACAACGGGTTGAAAAAGATCTTTATGCCAATATTGGGGCATATATGAAAAATTTGGAGAAGAAATTGGCTGAAGTTCCAAAAGAGAGTAAAAAAAGTTTTTTTTTGGATGACGAACTTAAAAGCGCAAAGAAATTATCTAAATTTCTCTTTGAGAAGAGGATGGGTAAGATAATAAATACCGCGGCGAGGAACGGCAAAAACGGCAAAAACGGCAAAAGGTGATCTCACATCAGATCGGGACGCTCTAACGCGGGAGGAATATGAGATGCTTGAAAGATTGGTCGAGATGATCAAGTGTGGAAGAGAGAATATATTAAAGATCATGAACGAAGAAAAAGCTTATAAGATGGTGGCAGGATCGAAGGATAAAAAGAAGGGAAAAAAAATGGAGATGAAGGGAATATGCCTCGCAAGGTCACTTAAAGATATTCCTGAATTTATGGGTAGCAACGGAGAAAGTTATATAATCCATGAAGAAGATATAATAACGCTACCGGAAGAGACGGCTAAAATGTTGATAAAAAGTGGTTTGGCAATTAAATTGATATTAAATGAAGGTGATGCTCGTTGAAGATGCCTAAGAAGATAAAAACTTATTGCCCGTATTGCAAAAAAAGTACTGAGCATAGTATCGAAAAGGTGAAGAAGGGGAGACAGTCGGGTTTAAAGTGGATAAACAGACAGAAAAGTAGAAGGCAGGGTATCGGTAATTTGGGAAAGTTTTCAAAAGTGCCGGGCGGAGATAAGCCGACGAAGAAGGTAAATATAAGATATAGATGTAATGAGTGTAAAAAGGCACATACCAGGAAAGGTTTCAGGGTATCCAAGTTTGAACTGGTCGANTAAGTAAGTAAAGAAAGGAGTGAGTTATGGAAGATAAGAGCGTGAGAAGCAGATTTTTGAGAGTAAAATGTGAAGACTGCGNAAATGAGCAGATTATATTCGATAGGGCTACCACGGTAGTCACCTGTGCAATATGTGGAAGAACGCTTGCTGAGCCCAGGGGGGGGAAGGCGCTCATAAAGGGCGGGATAACAGAAGTTTTGGAGTGATGTTTAAGGTGTTTGAGGACAGGTGGCCAGAGGAAGGAGAACTGATTGTGGGGAGAGTATCTAAGGTGGAAGGTTTTGGAGTATTTGTAGATTTAGAAGAGTATGGTGATAAAAAAGGTCTCATACACATATCTGAAATCGCGTCCGGCTGGATAAAGCATATTAGAGACCATGTGAGAGAGAATCAACGGATAGTATGCAAGGTTTTAGAGGTAAACCCCAAGAGAGGAAGGATAGAACTCTCTTTAAAAGATGTGAACGATCATCAGAGAAGAGAAAGAATACAGATATGGAAGAACGAGCAAAAGTCTATAAAATGGCTCGAAAGAATTGCGGAGAAACTCGGGGATGAGAAAGATGAAGCTCTGAATGATGTCGGGATGAAACTCTATGATCATTTCTCTGGCATATATTATGGATTTGAAGACGCTTTAGATAGAGGAGAGCGCGCATTTGAAGATTTAGATCTCGACGAAAGATACGTGAAAGAGATTGTAGATGTTGCGAGAGCCAACATAAAGATACCTTCCGTTAAAATATCCGGTTTTGTCACGCTCTCATGCCCCGGGACGGGTGGGGTGGAGATCATCAAAAAAGCATTGAAAGGGGCAAGAGGGGTCACCAGGAGAAAAGATGTGACGTTGGAGATCCTTTACATAGGTTCCCCAAGGTATGAGATTGTGGTGGAGGCACCAAGCTATAAGGATGCTGAGAAGATCCTAAAAAAATCCGCTGATAAGGCAATAGGATATATGGTAAAAAATGACGGCGAAGGCGCATTCACAAGATCGTGAAAGAATACTCATAAATGAGATCAAAACTTCGTAAATGTGATGATTGTGAGGAATATACGCTGAAAGAGTTCTGTCAAAGATGCGGTAGAAGAACCTCTGTTCCAGCACCTGCCAAGTTTTCTCCCGAGGATCCTTATGGAAGATATAGAAGAAAGATGAAGTTTAAAGGTTATAGGAGTGATAGAGATTGGAAATTTTAATGAGAGAGATAAAGAAGGTTGATCTAAAAAGCCCCCTCCTCATAGAGGGTCTGCCGGGGGTCGGGCATGTCGGAAAACTCGTTGCTGAACATCTGATCGAAGAGTTGGGCGCAATAAAGATAATGGAAATTTATTCAAAGTATTTCCCCCCCCAGGTCATCGTCGGTGAGAATTCTGTTGTTCATCTCCTAAAAAACGAGATATATGCGTGGAAAGGAGAGAAGAAGGAAAAGAGGGATTTGCTCTTCCTTGTGGGGGATTTTCAGAGCGTCAGCAATGAAGGACACTATGCTATGATCGATACATATTTAGATATCGCGGAGAAGTATGGTGTGGATAAGATCTATACCCTTGGTGGATATGGAGTTGGGTACATCGTTGAAGAGCCATCCGTGATCTGCGCAGTCAACGATGAGAAGTTATTGGAAGAGGTAAAAAAATATGGCGGTGAATTCAAGGATAATGAGCCAGGAGGAGGAATCGCCGGTGCAGCCGGGCTACTTTTAGGTATGGGAAAGCTCAGGGGACTTGATGGCATCTGTTTGATGGGCACGACGTCCGGATATCTGGTCGATCCGAAGAGCGCACAGCAAGTTTTGAAGATGCTCTGCCGTCTCTTGGATATAGAAGTCGATATGGGGGAACTGGAGAAGCGAGCAGAAGAGATGGAGAAGGTGATCGAGAAGATCAAGGCCTCCGAGGGTGGTGTGAAAGAACCTCTGGGAAAGAAAGAGGAGTATCTGGGATATTACGTGTGAACCACCCCACCCTTACAGAAGGGGTCTTTATAAGGGGATAAAAACGGGCTCGCCGGGAATCGAACCCGGATCGTTGGGTCCGAAGCCCAATAGGATATCCTTTACCACACGAGCCCAAAATCTTAAGAACGATTTAGATCGTATCTACGGAACGTCACGTTGTAATGTTATTTAAAGGTTATATCGGCGATCCGTATGACGATATTNAATCTTTNCCTATATAGGTTTTCGAAGTGAAGAGTCGAACNTNTAAGAAGAGGAAAGAAGATATAAAAGGAGGGAAATATAAGAAGTTANGAGATGTTAGAAGATAAACCAGAAGATGTCAGGANTGTAAAGAGGAGGTTCGACAAGATCTCTAAAATCTTTGATTACTCGGAAAAGACATTCGAAGCTAAGCTTGAATGGGAGATGGAATGGGAAGGATTATTGAAGAGCTACCTTCCCAAAGANAAAGGTGCAAAGATCCTGGATGCGGGTGGTGGGACCGGCAGGATGACCTTGCCGTTGGCAAAATTGGGATATCATGTAACGCTCTCTGATTTATCTCCAGGTATGCTGGCTGTAGCAAGGGAAAAATTAGAGAGGAATGAACTTTTAGATAGAGTCGAGATCAAAGAGGCAGATATATCCTCTCTCCCATTTCATGATGAATCCTTCGATCTCGTGGTCTGCCTCCATGGGGCTTTTAGAACCATAGATGCAGCCAAAGAGCTCACCAGGGTAGTGAAAAGAGGGGGGAAGATCATCGTCGATGCCCTTAGCAGGTACGGGGCTTCGGTACATGAGCTTAATAAGAACCCTGAAACAGCATTAAAATTGCTCAAATCAGAAGTAAATCATGCTTACGATTTTCATCGTGACTGGATGAGGGTATTTAGTCCAGAGGAGCTTAAAGGATTGTTTGAGAAAAATAATATAAAGGTTATCGGAATCTATGGCAGTTTTTACCCATTACTTTATAGGGAAATCTTAGAGAAGCAGAGATGGGATGATAAATTTTTGAATCAGGTTGTAGCGATAATGACATATTTGAGGGATACACCATCAGTTATAGGGATGGCGGGAGAGTTGATCTTGGTTGGAGAGAAGATATAAAAAGAGGAGATAAAATGAAACTCGTGGATTATATTGAAGAGATATATTCTTGTACCGAATGCAATGTCTGCGACGATATATGCCCTGTGACGGAGATCACGGATAGATATTCTCCGAGTAAGATAGTAAAAGACGCACAGGAGATGTTGGAGGAGAAAGAACTTGAGAGGGAAGAGATAGACGAGATATATGCATGTATGCGGTGTAGAGCATGTGACTCCGTGTGCCCAGAAGATATTCCCATCTCCGAGATCGTCCGTTTAGCAAGGAAGGAGATCGTAAAATTGGGAAAAGAACCCGAATCGCACCGGAAGATCTCCGAAAATGTCCTAAATCTTGGGGCTTCGATCCATAAAGAACCTTCTGAAAGGCTTAAATGGACAGAGAAATCATTTTTTAAGCCGGGCGCGGAATACGTGTATATGACCGGATGTTTTGCGTCGATGATCAACACCAACATAGCCAGATCGACCGTAAAGATATTGAGAGAGGGGGGAGTGGATTTTACGATACTCGGCGATAGAGAGGTCTGTTGTGGCTCTTTTGCGTGGGATAACGGCAAGGATGAGATCGTCTCAGAAAATGCAAAGAAGAATAAGAGGGCAATCGAATCGGTCGGTTCAAAGAAGATCGTCGCTGCCTGTGCGACATGTCATAGAATCTATTCACGCGTATATCCATCTATCATCGACTGGGACATTCAGGAGATGAACATCATCGAATGTATATACAATTTGATGAAGGAAGATAAGATAAAATTCAAAAACGATAAAAACGAGACGGAGAAGACGGTTGTGATACATAAGGCGTGCAACATCGAAGAAGATATATTCAAGATGGCGAGCGAGATAATTCGAGAGATACCAGGCATAAGACTTGTCAAATTGGAGAAAAATAGATGCTGTGGTGCCCCGGCAGGCGTGAAGCCAAAGTTTCCTGATGTATCGATAGAGATCGGTTCTAAAACACTAAAAGATGCAGAGAAAGAGGCAGATCTCTTAGTAACCACATGTCCCTTCTGTAATTTCCAGTTTTCGGATGTGAAGCGAAGGAAAGGATACGATATTGAGATACTGGATCTGCCAGAACTGGTGGCAAACGCGATTGGATAAAAACCGGCACCTATAACGATGAGATGATCAACGAGCCCATATATTAGGTAGTTGATCGACATGGTAGAAAAGTCGTAGGGTGCATATATATA
>JGI24023J19991_10002991_pt1 | contig 12038 bp, 10 predicted proteins | sample Cruoilmetagenom1_FD_19991 | JGI IMG/M metagenome (IMG submission 19991)
CGTCGGCTTCGCCCGCGGCCCGGCGAGGGTGGTGGATCCGCCGAGAGCCACGACGGCCATTGGCGCCGAGACAACCCGGCACGAAGCCTGGCGCCTGTGGTGGGCGAGCCTGCGGCAAACCGTATCCGGCCGCATTCTGGCGGCGCTTCCGGGCCGTGCCGGGGCTGTGGCGACCGCGTTGATGACGGGCGAGCGGGGCGCCATTCCGGCAGCGGAGCTAGCAGCCATGCGCGATTCCGGCTTGGCACATCTCCTGGCTATATCCGGCTTGCACGTGGGGCTGGTTGCCGGGCTTTTGTATTTCTCGGTGCGGGCGATGTTGGCTCTGGTCCCCTGGCTTGCCTTGCGGTACCCGATCCGCAAGTGGGCGGCGGCGCTGGCCGCGTCGGGGGCGTTCGCGTATCTGATGCTCACTGGCGTTACGGTGCCGACTCAGCGGGCGGTCTTGATGATCTCCCTGGCCTTGCTCGCCGTGATCTTGGACCGCACTGCCTTCTCGCCGCGCATGGTCGCTTGGGCGGCCATCGCTGTTTTGGCCTTTGCCCCGGAGACTCTCCTCTCCGCCAGCTTTCAGATGTCTTTTGCAGCGGTGATCGCCCTGATCGCCGGTTACGAGGCATTGCGCGACCGGCGGGAGAGGGGCAACCGGCTGTTCCCAGAGCGCGGGCCGGTAGCCCGTGCCGGACTTTATGTCGGCGGCGTGGCCCTCACGTCGCTCATCGCCGGGTTGGCGACGGCGCCCTTCGCCGTCTACCACTTCAACCGGATTGCCTGGTATGGCTTGGCCGGGAATATGGCGGCGGTGCCATTGACGGCGCTGTGGATCATGCCCTGGGCCGTCGTCGCCTTCCTACTCATGCCATTCGGTGCGGAGCATCTGGCCCTTGTTCCGATGGGCTGGGGCATCGAGGCCATGCTCTCCGTAGCGGAAGCGGTCGCCGACTGGCCCGGCGCCATCAGCTTGGTCCGGGCCATGCCCACAAGCGGCCTTGTGCTCATTGCGTTGGGCGGCCTCTGGTTGTGTCTGTGGCGGCGGCGATGGCGCTTCGCCGGCCTGGCCGCCCTATTTGCCGGCGCCCTCACGGTGACGGCCAACCCGCCGCCGGACGTTCTCGCCAGCAGCGACGGCCGCCTCTTCGCCGTGCGCACCCCGGAGGGCGAGATGCTCGTCTCCAGCGGCCGGGCGCGGCGCTATGACGCCGATGTCTGGGCCCGGCGCAGCGGCGAAAACGACGCGGAGACATGGCCGCGCACCGGCACCGCCGCCGGAGGCCGCCTGACCTGCGACCCCTTGGGTTGTATCTATCGCACAGGAGACCAGTCGGTCGCCCTCGTCCAGGACGGTCGCGCCCTGATCGATGATTGCAAGGCGACAACAGTCGTCATCAGCCGCGAACCCATTCGCACCAGTGTTTGCGACAGTACGCCGCTCGTCATCGACCGTTTCGACCTCTGGCGCAAAGGCGGCCACGCCGTATGGCTGTCTGAAACCGGCGCGCGAGTCGAAACGGTTGCCGACCGGCGTGGCCGGCGACCCTGGACCGTCGAGCGCGGGCGGGTAAAGAAGTGAGAACTTTGGCCGAACTCAAACATTAGCGCTCCATTTTTTTAACAATGGTCCGCATTCGGCAGTGGTGCAGTCGTCTCCGACCACGGCTGAGGACCGGGAAAAATAGCCAAGATGAGATATCTGTATCTGAAGCGCTCTCGTCTGTTTGCGTGCTGTGGGTTATCTTTGGTGATGGAGAGGAGCCCTGGTCAACTTTCTGTCGGCGGCCTGTACTCACCAAGCTGCTTGCGGCCGACCCATTCATCGCCTGCACCATTGAGCACCAGTGTAACATGGATGATCGACCCAACCATGATGACGGCATAGGTGAGGCCCATGCTGGCGACCACAATCATAGCGGAGATGACCGTGGGGGCATCGGCGTCGGCAGCCTGCAAGGCTCCAAACACCACGGCAAAAGCAAATGCCAAATATGTTAGGAGCCAGTTGAGCTTTTTGTCGTTGCGGACCGTCAAGTCTCTATATTTATCGAGTTCCGCTTGATACTCAGGGTCGAAAATCAATGGCATGGTTTTGTCCCTTCAACACTGTCCAGCACGGATGTTCTGGGCTGCTCTAGGTCACATACCCATTATGTCGTCATCCCGGACTCGACTTTCCTCCAAACCTTTGGTTTGGCAAGGAAAGTCAGTGATCCGGGATCTTCGGTGAGGGCCGGACTCGGGCACCCCGAAGATCCCGGATCATAAGGCTCGTGTACCGGAAATCGGCTGATTTCCGGGCTCGCCTAACGTCCGGGATGACGATTTTCCATTTATGAGTCGATGACCTAGTACAGTAGATAACCAATCACGCCCTCCGGCCACGTGGATTATTGGCTATAGGAGAGGGATTTCGGAAACAAATACCCGTGTCTGTCTTGGGCCATAGCCGACTGACTTAGCTCGTACCTTGTCTCGGCCGTTTACTGATCAATGTCCACCACTGGAGGTGCTTCAAAAAGATTCCATCCCCCCGCTAGTACTTCCGGATCAACCCCACCAAACGTCCCTGGATCTTCACGCGCTCGGGCGGAAATATCCGGGTTTCGTATGTCTTGTTGGCCGGTTCTAGGGCGACGGCACCGCCTTTGCGGCGAATGCGTTTTAGGGTCGCTTCCTCGCGGTCGATCAGGGCGACCACGATGGCGCCGTTGTCGGCGGTGTCCGAGCGTTCGATGATCACTGTGTCGCCTTCGAAGATGCCGGCATCGATCATCGAATCGCCGTCCACCTCGAGAGCATAATGCTCCCCCTTGCCGAGCACGGAGACCGGCACGTCGACAAAGGTTTCATGATCGCGCAAAGCCTCGATCGGCGTCCCGGCGGCGATCCGCCCGTACAGCGGCAACTGCATGGCTTCGCTTTCGGGCGGCGGACTGGCGCCGGCAAGCGCGGCACCGAAATCGCCCTGGATCACCCTGGGGGCAAAACGGTTGCCATTCCCGGCAGCGGGAACCGGCGCCCGCTCAAGGTCTTCCGGCAGGCGAGTCACTTCGAGGGCCCGGGCCCGGTGCGGCAAGCGGCGAATAAAGCCGCGCTCCTCCAATCCGGTGATCAGGCGGTGAATGCCGGACTTGGATTTCAGCTTCAAGGCATCCTTCATCTCATCGAAGGACGGCGAGACGCCCTGATCCGACAGGTGGCTATGGATGAAGAGCAGCAGCTCGTGCTGTTTGCGCGTCAACATGGTCGGCCTTACCCCTTTGAGCCCCGATCCTTGGGGACCCACAACATATAGAACAAAACAAAAACGTTGTCACATGTTCTAGTTTGGTTCTCATTCCCCGTCAAGCGCTTCCTGCCGCCGCTTGGCGGGGGTATCGGCGCGACCCGAGTTTGATACCGGTTAGATGCCGAGTATGCCGCCGGAAAGCGGCACGATATCAACAGCTTCACCGGCTTTTGCGGAGGCGGCCAGGGGCGGCCGGACGATCAGGCAGTCGGCGTGCGCCAGGGTGGCCAGCATGGAGCTGTCCTGACGCGGGAAGGGGGTGGCACAGCGCCGGCCCGCCGAATCGATGCTCAAGCGGGCCCGTAGGTAATCCTGCCGGCGGTCATTGGCACCCAAGTCGGTGCCTAGAACGGCAGTTTCCTGCGCTCCGTTGGACTCGGGGCGGCCGAGCATCGCCGCCAGGGCCGGGCGCAGGAACAGGGTGGCGCAGACCAGGGCGGAAACCGGATTACCCGGTAGGCCGAGCACCGGTGTGCCGCCGACTCGGCCAAAAAGCAGCGGCTTACCCGGGCGCATGGCGATCTTCCAAAAGTCGAGTTCCATACCCTGCTCGCCGAGAACGCGGCCGACAAGATCGTGGTCGCCCACCGAGACCCCGCCGCTGGAGACCAGCAGGTCCGTACCCCGTGCCCCGGAGACCATGTCGGCAAGGGCGGCCTGGTCGTCGCCGGCAATGCCCAGGTGTAGGGGCTGCCCGCCACAGGCCTCGACAAAAGCAGAGAGGGAAAAGCCGTTGGAACTGACGATCTGGTTGGGGCCGATGGGATCGCCGGGCAACACCACCTCGTCACCGGTCGCCAGGATGGCCACCCGCGGCCGCCGCCGCACCCGCAGCCAGGGATGGTTCATGGCCGCCGCCAGGCCGATGTCGCGGGCCCCCAGCAAGCGCCCGGCGGTTATCCCGACGTCGCCGGCGCGGAAATCCAGGCCGGCCGGCCGGACATAGCTGCCGGCGGCAACAGTTTCCTTGACGACGACCGTATCGCCGTCGCGCTCGGTATCTTCCTGAATGACGATGGCATCGGCGCCGGCGGGCAGGGGGCCGCCGGTAAAGATGCGCACGGCCTCCCCGGCACTCACGGCGCCGTCATGGGCGCCGCCGGCCGGTGCCTCACCGACGACCCGCAGGCGCGCCGGCACGGTGGTTAAGTCGGCGGCGCGCACCGCATAACCGTCCATGGCGGAGACGGCCGCCGGAGGTTGCGTCACCCGGGCAACCACGTTCTCGGCCAAGGTGCGGCCCAGGGCCTCGGCAAGGCTGACCGTTTCGGCGGGCAGCGGCACGAATGCACCGGTGATGCGGGCAAGCGCCTCGGCGACCGAGAGCATTCAGTCGGCCTCGAATGTGCCGGACTTGCCGCCGGCCTTATGGGTCAGGCGGATATCCACGATGCGCATGCCGCGATCCACCGCCTTGCACATGTCATAGACGGTCAGCGCCGCGACGGCGACGGCGGTCAGGGCCTCCATCTCGACACCTGTGCGGCCGACCAGCTTGCAGGTGGCGGCAATGTCGACCGCATTGCGCTCCGGCGCCAAGGTCAGATCCACGGCAACGGAGCTGAGCGATAGGGGGTGGCACAGCGGGATCAGATCGGGCGTTCGCTTGGCCCCCATGATGCCGGCCAGACGGGCCACCGAGAGCACATCGCCCTTCTTCACCCCGCCGTCGCGGATCAGCGCCAGCGTCTCGGGAGCCATGAGTACCGAGCCCTTGGCGACGGCGACCCGCTCGCTCTCCGCCTTGGCGGAGACGTCGACCATGGCGGCGTTGCCGTGCTCGTCGAAATGCGTGAGCTTGCCCATGGTCTCAGGCCGCCGCTAACAGGGCGGCGGTGGCCGCCGTCACGTCAGCTTGCCGCATCAGGGATTCACCGACCAGGAACGCAGCCGCGCCGACGGCGTTCAGCCGGGCCAAATCGGCGGGGCCATAGAGGCCGCTCTCGGCGATCAGCAGGCGCTCCGCCGGCACCCGCGGGGCCAGGGCTTCGGTCGTCGCCAGATCGACCTTCAGGGTCTTCAGGTCGCGGTTGTTGATGCCCAGCAGCGGCGAGCGCAGGGCCAGGGCCCGGTCCAACTCGGCGCCGTCGTGCACCTCCAGCAGCACGTCCATGCCCAGGTCCTGCGCCGCGTTTTCCAGTTCCGCGGCCTGCGCATCGGTCAACGCCGCCAGGATAAGCAGCACGCAATCGGCGCCCAGAGCCCGCGATTCGACGATCTGGTAGGGATCGAGCATGAAGTCCTTGCGTAGCACCGGCAAGTCGACCGCGGCACGGGCGGCCAACAAGTCCTCATCCCGGCCCTGGAAATAGGGTGTATCGGTCAAGACCGACAGGCAGGTGGCGCCGCCGGCCGCATAGGCGCGGGCCAACGCGGGCGGGTCAAAATCCGCCCGGATCAACCCTTTACTGGGCGACGCTTTCTTGATCTCGCAGATCAGGCCATAGGCCCCTGCGTCGGCGCGCGCCTGTAGAGCGCGCGCAAAACCGCGCGGCGGCGGCGCGGCCTTTGCTTGTGCCTCCACGGCGGACAAAGGTGTCTCCTGGCGCCGGGCGGTTATCAGGGCCCATTTGTCGGCACAGATGCGGGCCAGCACGTCGCTCATGGCGCCGTCTCCGGCGGCGGCGCTTCGTTGCTGATGGCTACCAGGTTGGCCAAGGTCTGCCGCGCCCGGCCGCTGTCCACGGCCTCGCCGGCCATGGCCACGCCCCTTTTCAAATCGGCGGCCTTGCCGGCGACGATCAGGGCGGCCGCGCTTGAATATAGAACGATGTCGCGGAACGGGCCGGCGTCGCCCTCGAGCATGGCTTGCAGAACACCCGCGTTGTGCTCCGCATCGCCGCCCTTCAAGTCGGCAAGGCGCGCGGTCGGCAGGCCGGCATCTGCGGGCGATACCTCGAAGGTCTTGATCTTACCGTCCTTCAGCTCGGCCACCTGCGAGGCGCCGGTCGTGGATAGCTCGTCCAGGCCATCGGCTCCATGCACCACCCAGGCATGTTCGTGCCCCAGGCCGCGCAGCACCTCGGCCAGCGGCTCTACCCATTGTGGTGCGAAGACACCGAGCACCTGGCGCTTCACCCGCGCCGGGTTGGATAGGGGCCCGAGCAGGTTGAAGATGGTGCGGGTGCCCAACTCGACCCGGGTCGGGCCCACATGGCGCATGGCGCTATGGTGGCGCGGGGCCATGAGGAAGCAGAGGTTGGCTTCGCGCAGCGACTTCTGAACCAAACGCATATCCGCATCGATGTTGACACCTAGCGCCATCAGCACGTCGGCCGCGCCACTTCGGGAGGAAAGCGCCCGGTTGCCGTGCTTGGCCACCGGCACGCCGCAGCCGGCCACCACGATGGCACTGGCCGTCGAGACGTTATAGGTGCCCTTGGCATCGCCGCCGGTACCGCAGGTATCGATGGCGCCGGCCGGCGCCTCGATGGTCAGCATCTTCGAGCGCATGGCCCGCACGGCACCGGTAATCTCCGGCACCGTTTCGCCGCGCACGCGCAGAGCCATCAGGAAGCCACCCATCTGCGCCGGTGTTGCATCACCCGACATGATGACATCGAAGGCGCGCTCGGCCTGGGCCGCATCCAGCGGCTTGCCGTCGGCGACATGCGCCAACAGCGCCTTAAAATCGGCCATGTCGCCGGTCATTGCGCGGCGCTCCGCCGCCCACCCGTCTTATAGCCGGCGAGGCGCAGAAAATTCTCGAGCAGGGCGTGGCCGTGTTCAGAGGCGATGCTCTCCGGATGGAATTGGACGCCGTAAAGCGGCAGTTCTCGGTGTCGCAGGCCCATGATCGTTCCGTCCTCGGTCTCGGCCGTGATCTCCAGGGTGTCCGGAAAACCTTCCCGCGCGATGGTCAGCGAGTGATAGCGCGTTCCAGTGAAGGGCGAGGGCAGGCCGGCAAAGACCCCCTTACCATCATGGGTTATGCCACTGACCTTGCCATGCATGGGCACCGGCGCCCGCACTACCTCGCCGCCAAAGGCCTCGCCGATCGCTTGGTGTCCCAGACAGACCCCGAGCAACGGCACTTTACCGGCGGCGGCCTTGATCAGGTCCAGGCAGATACCGGCGCGCGCCGGATCGCAGGGCCCCGGCGACAGGACGATGGCCTGGGGTTTTAGGGCCAGTGCCTCCTGCGCCGTCAAGGCGTCATTGCGCCGCACCTCCGCCTTGGCCCCGAGCTCGCCCAGGAAGTGGTACAGGTTGTACGTAAAGCTGTCGTAGTTATCGATTAATAGAAGCATTCCAAACGCCTGGGGCCATTTCCTTAGCGCCGCGCTGAGGATTTACATCTCATCTTATATCAGCTTGCCGAAAGGGACGGAAGCAAACCAACCCTTTGGATAACTCTCTGTCGGCGTCTATTTGATCTCTTGACCTTCCAGTAACTGGAAGCCTTATGTGTTGTGCATATTGTTCACCGTGCCGGGTGCCCGCCAGGGGCCGGTTACACAGCAGGGGTATGCAAAACCATGGCCGAAGGCGGCAAGCAGGTACGAGATTCCTCCCACACGCACTGTCACGATCATGCCCATGACCATGGTGGGGCGGATAGGGCCGGCCGCGGGTTGGCACCGGGGACCTACATCTGCCCCATGTGCCCGGGAGTGGAAAATGACGGGCCCAGCGCCTGTCCGAAGTGCGGCATGGCCCTGGAGCCGGCAGCACCGACGTTGCCGACCCGAACCACCTATACCTGCCCCATGCATCCGGAGATCGTCCGCGACGAGCCCGGTTCGTGCCCCATCTGCGGCATGGCCCTGGAGCCGGTGACGGTCACCATCGAGGAGGGACCGAACCCGGAATTGGTGGACATGACGCGGCGCTTTTGGATTAGCGGCGTGCTGACCGTGCCGTTGTTTGCCATAGCCATGGCCGACGTCCTTCCCGGCGAGCCATTGAAGGCGTTGGTCCCGGGGACTGTACTTACTTGGATCGGACTGGTCCTCGGCACGCCGGTCATCTTGTGGGGCGGCAAGCCGTTCTTCGAGCGCGGCTGGGCCTCTCTCGTCAACCGCAGCTTGAACATGTTCACCTTGATTGCCATCGGCACCGGGGTGGCCTTCATCTACAGCTTGGTCGCCACCCTTGCACCGGACATCTTCCCGGCGACTTTCCGAGGCGCCGACGGCGAGGTGGCCGTCTATTTCGAGGCCGCAGCGGTCATCGTCACCCTGGTTCTACTCGGCCAGGTGCTGGAATTGAAGGCGCGTAGTCAAACCTCGAATGCCATCAAAGCGCTTCTTGGCCTAGCACCGAAGACGGCACGGCGCCTGAACGCCGACGGCAGTGAGGAAGACGTGCCCCTGGACCAGGTGCATTTGGGTGACCGGTTGCGCGTGCGTCCGGGCGAGAAGGTGCCGGTCGATGGCTCGGTGGTCGAAGGCGGCAGCGCCGTCGATGAATCCATGATCACCGGCGAGCCGATGCCCGTGACCAAGGCGGCCGGCGACAAGGTCACCGGCGCCACGGTCAATGGCACGGGCGGCTTCATCATGGAAGCGACGCGGGTGGGTGCCGATACGCTGCTCTCCCAGATCGTGCGCATGGTCGCCGAGGCCCAACGCAGCCGCGCACCGATCCAGCGCCTGGCGGATGTGGTCTCCGGCTATTTCGTGCCGGCGGTGGTGTTGGTCGCCGTCGTGACCCTGATCGTCTGGGGCGTCTACGGCCCGCCGCCGGCCATGGCGTTTGCCATCATCAACGCCGTGGCGGTGTTGATCATTGCCTGTCCCTGTGCCCTCGGCCTGGCCACGCCCATGTCGATCATGGTGGGCACCGGCCGCGGTGCCACCGCCGGTGTGCTGGTCAAGAACGCCGAGGCGCTGGAGATCATGGAGAAGGTCGACACTCTGGTGGTCGACAAGACCGGCACGCTGACCGAAGGCAAGCCGCGCCTGACCGCGGTGGCGCCGGCGGACGGCTTTGCCGAGGACGAGTTGCTGCACATGGCCGCAAGCCTGGAGCGCGGCAGCGAGCATCCCCTGGCTGCCGCCATTGTGGCCGGGGCGCAGACCCGCGACCTCAAGCTCGAGGACGCCAAGGACTTCCAATCGGTGACCGGTCAAGGCGTTACCGGTGTTGTCGCTGGCCGCGCCGTAGCTNTGGGCAACAAGCGNCTGATGACGGACATGAAGGTTGCCATGGGAGATAGCGAGTCCCGTGCCGACGCCATGCGNGGCGATGGGGCGACGGTCATGTTCCTTGCCGCCGATGGCAAGTTGGCCGGTCTGGTGGCCGTGGCCGACCCGATCAAGGAGTCGACGCCGGAGGCCATTCGCCTGNTGCATGAGGAGGGCCTGCNGATCGTCATGCTGACCGGCGATAACCGCACCACGGCCATGTCGGTGGCCCGCNGCCTAGGCATCGATACCGTCGAAGCCGAGGTGCAGCCTGAGGAGAANAGCGCGGTAATCAAGCGCCTGCAGGCCGAGGGCCACGTCGTTGCCATGGCTGGCGATGGCATCAACGACGCGCCGGCCCTTGCTCAGGCACAGGTGGGTATTGCCATGGGCACCGGCACCGACGTAGCCATGGAAAGCGCCGGGGTGACTTTGGTGAAGGGTGATTTGCGCGGTATCGTGCGCGCTCGGCGCCTCAGCCGCGGGACCATGCGCAACATCCGGCAGAACCTGTTCTTTGCCTTTGTCTACAACGCCCTGGGCGTGCCGATCGCGGCCGGGGTGCTGTATCCGGTCTTCGGCCTGTTGCTTAGCCCTATGATCGCCGCGGCGGCCATGAGCTTCAGCTCGGTCTCGGTCATCGGCAACGCCCTGCGCCTGCGCCACCAAAAGCTTTGAGAGAGGAGGGTTTGTCATGCATATCGGTACCGTGGCCGAACAGTCCGGTGTTCCCACCAAGACCATTCGCTATTACGAAAGCATTGGCCTAATTCAGCAGGCGCGGCGCACCGGCTCCGGCTACCGGGTCTATGGCGAGCATGACATCCAGACCCTGCGCTTCATTCAGCGGGCCCGGGGCCTGGGCTTTTCGGTGCAGGACGTGGCCGGGTTGCTGGCCCTCTGGCAAGACACCGACAGGGCCAGCAGCCAGGTCAAGTCCCTGGCGGAGAGCCATCGGACCAAAATCGACCGCAAGATCGCCGAGCTTCGGGGCATGCGCGCCACGCTCGATCATCTCATCGCCCAATGCCACGGGGACGAGCGCCCTGACTGCCCGATTCTCGACGATCTCGCGGGTGAAACGAGGTATGGGTCNGGGTATTCCACNGTGGNCGACGGTTAACAGTCGTTAACTGTCAAAAAAATTAAANAATCCACAACATATTGGCGTTAGAACCGGGGTGCCCCGCTATCGGTAGCGGTANGGCGAATGGTATTCTTCGTTCTTTCCGATTCGTGACCCCTGATTCGTGACATATGTCGCACGCCAGTAGGCCAGGTAGACTCTCCGCCGACATTCGCGCCAAGGCTCGCCGCTATGAAGAGGTGGCTGCCGTTGGGCACGCACGTAGCCGCCGCCGCATAATTGCGGCGCTCTGCGCCGTCGTTGTGGTCGCCGGTGGCACCGGTGGTGGGCTGCTGGCACGAAGCGGCCTCGTGCATGGCTCCGCATCCGTAACAAGCGAGGCGCGGCTACGTCCCGGCGAGGTGCAGTTTGCCCAGGTGCTCGACTCGGCGTTGGGCGAAAGCGACGCTGATCCAGCGCAGGTCGGCCCAGCGCAGGTCGGCCCAGCGCGTGCCGGCACTGAAAACGCGCGAGTTGCCAGTGCCAGTAGCGTCGAAATAGCCATCGCGCGTGTTTATGAGGAGCCGCTGTCCCGAGCGCCGGAAACCGATCCACAACGGCCCGGCGCCGCCGCGACGGTCCGCAAGACACGGGTGAGATTTCCGGCTCTGGATGCCCTCGGCCGTGTGGCGCCAAACCCGCCGCCGTGGCAACGGTATGCGGTTTCGGCGGCGGATGCGGGCAGCGCGCCGATGATTGCCATCGTGCTTGACGATCTGGGGCTCAACCACGGCCGCGCGTATCGCAGCATCGAACTGCCGGCCCCACTGACGCTCGCCTTCATGACCTATGCCGAGGGCTTGGACCGGATGGCCGCGGCCGCAAGGTCGGCCGGTCACGAGTTGATGCTGCATGTGCCCATGCAGCCGCGCAGCCGTAGCTACGATCCGGGCCCGAACGTGCTCGATGCTCAGCTGCCGGCATCCGAATTGGAGCGCCGNNTNGATTGGGGGTTGGGGCGATTCGAAGGATTTGTGGGCATCAACAATCACATGGGCAGCGGATTTACCGCCTCGCCGGAGGGCATGGCCTACGTGATGCGTGAATTGCGCGCCCGCGGCCTGCTGTTCCTGGATTCCCTGACCGCGGCATCGACCGTGGGGCCGGACGCGGCACAGCAAGCCGGCGTCCCCTATGCTGTGCGCGATATATTCCTCGACAACGATCCCAACAGTGCCGCATCGATCCGTGCCCAGCTCGCGAAGCTCGAGGCCATCGCAAAGCGCCGCGGCTATGCGGTGGGCATCGGCCACCCGCATCGGGCGACACTGAAGACGCTGGCCAAATGGCTACCGGAGGCACGTCGGCGCGGTTTTACCCTGGTCCCCATTAGCGCCATCGTCCGCCACCGGACCGCCATCACCCAGGCCGCCGCGAATACAACGGACTAGCGTCCGTCGTCCCGCTCTACTGGACGCCGGCAATCAATTTGGCCGCTGCTTCGGCGATTTCCCTGTCGTCGTGACCGATGCCTGGTGCGGTCACAAGACGCCAAGCGAAA
>JGI24023J19991_10002994_pt1 | contig 12035 bp, 11 predicted proteins | sample Cruoilmetagenom1_FD_19991 | JGI IMG/M metagenome (IMG submission 19991)
GGAGCAGATTCGACTTCGGGAACGGGCTCGACTTCCGGAACAGATTCGACTTCTGGAGCAGATTCGACTTCGGGAGCGAGTTCGGCTTCCGGAGCAGGTTCCTCTTCAGTGAACGTCATTTGCTCCAATTTGTCCTTAAGCGCAAATCTGGCTGCGGTCTGCAGCTTTTCCGCCTCTTCTTCGTCTTTTAGACCGCCGGCTTTTATCAAAGCCTCAGGGTCGGCAAAAGCTATATCTTCTAGGTTCTGAAATCCTTCTGAATACAATAGGTTTGCTGTAACTTCTTTTAAATTCGGAAGAGTCATGAAAAGTGTCACGATTTCATTCTGCTCCATCTTAACTTGCGAGTCTGTCTTTATATCTATCTTCCAGTCAGTAAGCTGTGAGGCAAGTCTTACGTTCTGCCCCCTTCGCCCGATTGCAAGTGAGAGCTGATCGTCGTCCACAATAATTTCCATTGCCTTATTTTCGTCATCGATTATAACCTTATTTACTCGTGCCGGCGAAAGCGCATTGCAAGCGAATCTTGCATGATCAGGGGACCATGGCACAATGTCTATTTTCTCACCCTTAAGCTCCTGAATAACGTTTTGAACCCTGGCTCCACGCATACCGACGCAAGCCCCAACAGGGTCTACATCAGGATCGATAGAGGTAACGGCAATTTTCGTTCTACCACCGGCGTCCCTTGAGATAGCTTGAATGTTGACGATTTGCTCTCCTATCTCGGGCACTTCCGATTCAAAGAGTTTCCTTACAAAATCTCTGTGCGAGCGCGATAGTATCAGCTGCGGGCCTCTTTTGGTCTCTTTAATATCTATCAAGATGCCCCTTAGGCGCTCTTTAGGTTTATAGTATTCCCTTGGAACCTGGTGCTCAGGTGGAAGGAATGCTTCGGTTTTGCCCAAATCCACTATAATGTTCCTTCGCTCAACCCTTCTTACAATACCGCTTATGAGCTCGCCTTTTCTATTTTTGAATTCCTCGTAAATTACTTTCCCTTCAGCTTCTTTTATGCTTTGAAGTATGCGCTGCTTTGCGTTTTGAATGGCAATTCTTGTGAACTCGGGATTTATGGTTACCCCGATCTGATCTCCGATTTCGGCTTCGGGGTCAAGCGTATGAGCTTCTTCCATATCTATTTCAGCCTCAGCGTCTTCAACACTCTCAACTACTGTTTTAAATTCAAAGAGCTCCACATCCCCGTCCTCGTCGTTAAAGTGGACCTCGAGTTCCTTATCCATATCCTGCATGCGGTAGAGCTTCTGTGCTGCTGACAAAACGGCTTCTTCAACAGCCATGACTATCTCATCCCTGTTGATGCCCTTGTCCTTACATACAGAATCCATTACCCGGCTAAGTTCGGTCATTATTGCCATTTTGATTCTCCCTCTATAAATCCAATTCCAAGTTAGCTTTTTCTATATGGATGTACGGTATCACGTAAGTACCGCTTTCCGTTTCAACCGTTGCGTTGTCATCTTCGAATTCTAGTAACTTTCCTATGAACATATTCCTGTCTTCAATCTCTACCTCTGTTTTAATCTTTACCCTCTTACCCTTAAATCTCATGAAATCGACGGGATTTCTGAGTGCTCTTGTAAGCCCGGGAGAAGACACCTCAAGCGTGTAAGAGTCTTCTATCACGTCGTGTACATCTAAAAGAGTACCAAGCTCTCTGCTAACATTTGCGCAGTCATCTATAGTTACACCCTGTTCGCTGTCTATAAAAACTCTCAGCATCCCCCTTCGGCCCGTACCCTTAAACACCAGATCGTAAAGCTCAAGCCTATATTCAGCTAATATCGGCTCTAAGAGCTCTTTAACATTGAATATTATGTCTTGTTCTGAAGCGCTCATTTAAAATTCATTAACCAATAAAAAAAGCGGGTCAGACCCGCTTTTTATCATTTAAATATTACCCTATGAGAGAGGATAGAGCAAGAAACGTCCGCTGTCAAAGAAATTGTGTTTAAACCACAATTACTGTCAAAATCTTATTCAGGGAATCAATATAAAATAGATATGATAATTTAGTTCAAAAGATGTATATGTATGAAACTCAGCGTTTAATTCTTCCGCAATTTATTTCTAAGCTCCCGAACCAGGTGCGTTAGCTCCAAAAGTTCTTCTGAAGACTTTTCGTGTCCAAATCTGATTTTGAGATATTTTTCCGTAATCTGCACAAAAAGAGCATATGTCTCATCACCCTCACTTTTAACGTAGTCCGAAAACTTCCCCGGAGTCATAGAGGCGGGCTTATCATAGCCCTTTTTCAAAAGATATTTAAGTGCCTTCTGGTATTGAAGTGATGCTTTATTTGTGATGAGGTTGTTTCCAGAACCTATAATTGGTAAGAAAGCTGGCTTTTTAACAAATAACCAGAGCCCCAATAGGGCAACTGCAATGATAGTAATGGAACCCTTATTAAAGGAGAGTCTAATACCCGGGAAACCCCCGAATTTACGCTTCTGCCAATTGACCGAGTCTTCGATCCCGCTCAGGAGCTTTATCTGGTCCCTTTGGTTGAAATCGACCACATAGCGCTGCCATTTGAATTTCAAGTAATCAATATACGAAAGAGCAAACCAGCGATTCCTTTGGTGAAAAGCGCTCTCGGCCTCCGGGGTGGCATCAAAGATAACCCAGCCGTATGATGGGAAATATACTTCCGCCCAGGAATGGGCATCACTTTCACGAACGAGATAAAACTCACCGTGCGGGTTCCACTCCCCTCCCACAAAACCGTTTACTATTCGTGCGGGAACCCCGGCTTCCCTGAGTAATATGACCATCGCTGTAGCAAAGTACTCACAGTGCCCCTGTTTTTTCTCGATTAAAAAGTCTTCGAGAGGACTGTTTAAAGAGGCTTTGTCGAGAGTCCGGGTGTACTCATAATTTTCCAAAAGATAGAGCTTAATAGAAAGAGCTTTCTCATAGGGATTTTGATCATACTTGGTTATTTCACGGGCAAGCTCAGTGAGTTTTGAAATACCATGATCCAGCTGTAAGTACGGTACGCTGATGCCCTTGGGGTATACATTGCCGTCTTCACTGAGCATGGTGCCCGAGGGAGTGTAGGTATCCGAATAAGCATAGTATTTCATTCTGCCCGAGACACCTCCTAAGAGCATGTAGGAGTCATTGATACGCTCAAGTCTCCTTCTGCCCTTTGCTTTAAAACCCACAGGCTTTTCTGCTGCAAAGAGGATAGTCGAATCAAGGGGCTCTGTAATAATCTCCTGATTTAGCAGCTTACGCGAAGATTCTCCCATTCTAAATACACCATCCCCCTGTGTTTTGTGGAGCCTGTATCCATACCCGCTCGATTTCCACTTCGTACCATCAAAGTGATCAAGCGCAATCCCTCTCCAGTAAATTGGGCTTGGGATTGAGACTTCACCGGGGTTTAATATGTGAACCCTCATTACCGCCGAGTCGTCAAGCTTAATCTCGCCTACTCTTCCGAGAGTAACTTCTTCAGAGAAACCGCTGCGAAGCGCTCTCTGGTTTAGAAATGAACCTGCAAAAAAACCTGACTTTACGCGCGGTACAGATACGAATATCAGCGCCGCAATGATAAAAATACAGAAGCTCAATATGAAAGTGGTGCTTAAAAATAGAGGAGTAACCACTTTTGGGTCTTGACTCCCGGCACTCGTTTGATCCCAAGGGCTCTTTTGATCTATTGCATCTTTATTCATCGAGTAGACCATAATGGCCCATATCGCAACCGCGATATAGAAAAGGAAAACAACTCCGTATGAGAAGCTCACAGTAAGCACCGTGCCCGCTAAAAACTGAAAGAAGCTCAAGAGATATATCTGCATCACGTCCCTTGTGCTTTTTTTGCCGAGAAGTTTTAGGATTTGTGTGTAGATAAGAAAGTCCAGAAGGCCCGTAATAATTTCTACGCCCAAGAATAGAATGTTGAAACCTACATAGAGAATAAGAAGTACTGCCAGGAGCGAAGTTGTGCCGCTGCCCAGGTAATAGCCTTTTTCATACCTTTCATTTATGAAACTGAGCGCCAAGGCAAGAGAAAATAATACGATTGTGTATGGTGACACCACCTCTGTAATGGAAAGCGCTAAGAAGCCCGAGAGCGCAATCAGATGGGTGAATAAAATGAGCGCCTGAGAAATTCTCATACCGTTGTATTAAGTCTATAGCTTGGATATAGCAGTGTAAACTAAAAACACTTAGTTCTTATGGGATGGAGACCGCGCTTTTGTTACTAATTTAGCGCTGTAGATTAGTTCAAGTTTATTACAATTTACCAATACCGCTCATTAACGGTGTGTACCCTGATATCTCGATTTGATTTTGTGTAAAGTTTCTATTTGCTCCGGTGTTAGTACGCCTTTTACTTGTAGAAACATCTGAACTTTTATTCTGGTTAAAGCTGCTTTTATATCCTCAATTTCATCGATCAGCCTTAATACTTCCTCGTTATTGGAATCAGTCGTGTTAAGTTTTTTACTTAGCTGGATCTCTTGGTGACGGAGCTCTTTCTGATACCTTAATATCTTATTTTTATTCGAGTTAAAAATTCTTTCTATGGCGTCTGACTGCGGTCTCGTAAGCCCCATTTCACTTGCGATGTTTGGGTTTTTCCACCACTTATAATTGGCCTTGCTTCCGTAGTACGCGTAAGCGCTAAAACTTATAAAGTAGATCAGAACAAAAAGTACTAAGGATACTCTCAATTCATACCTCCGTTTGCGTCAAAGCTGTTATCCCAGGGGCCGTATATGGCCAGTAGATCAGATGCTTCAGAATTAGTAGCCCTATCAAGCTCACTTAGAATTATCTCGTCTTTCTCATCGCCGCTCGTAAATACTCCGTCCAGGGTGCCTGGTCCAAGTAGTGCGAATGTGAATATGCCGACAATGAATACGGTTGCCAGAGCGCCGCTTACAGCAAGATTGGGTTTAAAGCCCTTTAACCAGCCAAAGAACCCTGCCTTGGCTTTATTCTCTTGTACTGATACATTGTTCCAGAATTTTGTGACGAACTCACCCTCTGGCTCGATTTCGTCCCATGCATCTAGCGTACCCCAGAGTTTTTCTGAGCGAATGAAGTATTGTTCACACCCAGTGCAATCCCTAACATGCTCATCGACTAAAACCTTCTCAGCCTCTTCAAGATCACCCGAGGAATAGCGTACGATCAATTCCTTAATACTTCTACACTCCATATCCTCCTCCTTTTGCTAAATGAGGTTCCAATATGTCTATTAGCTTCATCCTTCCTCTGTGAACATAGGCTTTAACCGCTCCTACGGTGCATTCCAGTACTTCTGACACCTCTTCATATGAAAACCCTTCATATTTACAGAGCATAATAGCAACTTTTTCTCTTTCGGGCAAAAACTCCAAAGCCTTAAATATATGTTCTTTCATTTCTTTCCTATAAATTATATCATCTGTTATCGGAACTCGTCTGTCCTCTATATCCCCTCTGGTCTCTTCAATCTCATCCAGGCTTAGGTTCTTGGGTCTTCCCTTAAGGTGCGTAAGGCTCACGTTTGTAGCTATCTTATAGAGCCAGGTAGAAAACTTAGCCTCGGGTCTATAATTCTTAGCCGAGCGGTAAACGCGGAGAAATACTTCCTGTGCAAGATCTTCTGAGTTATCTCTCATATTCGTAAACCTATATATATAATTCACAACCCCTTTATAATGCCTTTTCATGAGCTCGCTGAATGCACCATCATCCCCGGCTTTTGTCCTCAACATAAGCTCTATATCGCTTTGCATATGAATGCCAGACTAGCTTTATTAATTACTAACCACGAAGTTCCGAAAAAGTTGCAGGTTTTAAATAACTTATATGAGTTTTGATGTTTGAATACCGTATTTTACATATCGTAAAAAAGCTTGAGACCATATAGAGTAATCCAAAATTCAGGTTGTCATAATATGAGTCCTACATATTGAGGACCTATTTCTTTTTAAGTCTTTCGAGATATTCACCAGTTCTCGTATCGACCTTTATAATATCCCCTATATCTATAAAAAGAGGCACCTGTATAGTAGCTCCGGATTCAAGCTTAGCGGGCTTGGTGCCTCCGGATACCGTATCCCCCTTCACACCGGGCTCGGATTCCGACACCTCTAGTTCAACAGCTGTCGGAAGCTCCACACCCGAGGGCTCTTCATTAAAATACAAAACGCTTACTTCTTGCTGCTCTTTTAGGAACTCTGCAGAATCACCCAACTGCTCCGGGCTTAAAGTGTGCTGCTCGTAAGATTCCATATCCATAAAGTTAAAGCCTATATCGTCCTTATAGAGGAACTGCATGTTCTTTCTTTCCATATCCGGGACGTTGAATGCGTCTCCAGAACGGAAATTTTTCTCCTGTACCGCGCCTGTGGCCAGGTTTCTCATCTTTGTCTTCATCACAGCGCTTCGCTGGGCCATTTTTGAGTGGCGATATTCGATAATCTCCCAGATTTCCCCTTCAAACTCTATCTTAAGTCCCTTGTGGAACCTGTTTGTTTCGACAACTCCCATATTTAGTATTACCTCCTTGGATGCATTACATTCTTTAGTACTTAGATTAATTCAACCCGCTTTTTATATCCCCATTACTCTCTACTATATCATCATCGTATTCATCTGTTTCGTCCGGGATTTTATAATCCTCAGACGCCCAGGCCCCGAGATCCAGCATTTTACAGCGCTCAGAGCAAAAGGGTCTCCATTTATTCCCCTCCCACTTGATTCTCTTCTTACATCCGGGGCATTTCATAATCTTAGAGCTCTGTAATTTCATAGTGAGATTCTAGAAACTGAAATTTACTTTTGAGTACTCTCATTCTTTGAGGATTCTTTTTTAACACTAAACGCATCATCGATGAGCTCACATATTATATGTGCGATAGTTATGTGGAGCTCCTGTACCCTAGCTGTAGATTTAGACGGCACACTGATGCAGCAGTCCGAAAGTCTCCTCACCTTGGACTTATCGGAACCCACAAGCGCTATGGTTTTTAGCTCCATCGATTTTGCGGTTTTAAGAGCCTTAATCACGTTCGGGGACTTCCCTCCTGTAGATAGAGCAAGCGCAACATCTCCTTTTTTCCCTAGCGCCTCAATCTGTCTTGAGAATACATTTTCGAAAGAGCCGTCATTTGAAACACTAGTTAATATAGAGCCGTCTGTCGTAAGTGCGATTGCCGGAAGCGCTTTTCTCTTAAGAGCATACTTATTCACAAGCTCGGCCGCTATGTGCTGTGAATCCGAGGCACTGCCGCCGTTTCCGAATATCAAGAGCTTATTGCCCGACTTAAGGGCTTTTTGTAAAATTGCCACAGCCTCTGCAACATCCTCAACCGACTCTTTTGCAAAACGCAGCTTTAGATCGGCGCTTTCTCTTAGTATCGATACTATACATTCCTTCATGTTCTATGTCCTCTTAAACATTCTCTCTATCTCTTGGTATGTCAGCTTCTGCGCAACGGGTCTTCCGTGAGGGCAGGAGTGTGGGAACTCCGAGCCGTCGAGCTCAATTAATAGAGATTTCATTTTATCGTAATTCAGCTCAAAACTCGCCCTAATAGACGCGTGGCAAGCCATCGTAGAGATTACCCTTTCTATTCTTTCGCTCAAGCTTTTCTCCCCTCCGCCCTCAGCTATCTCGGCCAATATATCCTTAAGAAGCTCCGAGTAGTCTGTAGATTTAATAAGCGCAGGAGCCGAGCGCAGCACAATGGAGTTAACTCCGAAATCCTCTACCCTGAGACCAAGCGCCAATAGCTCCTCACGGTGCTTTTCAATCAAATTAGCCTCATACGGAGAGAGCTCTATAACCTCTGGAACAAGGAGCTCCTGCACCTGCACAGGGCTCGAATCAAGATAGGCGTTCTTAATTTTTTCATAATTTATCCTCTCATGCGCCGCGTGCTGATCTATTAGTATCATCCCTTCGCCATATGCGCACACTATATATAGATCACCGAGTTGTCCAATGATCTTTAAACTCGAATAAAAGCCCTGTTCTCCAAAAAGCTCTACCGCTTCATCATTGATCTTCTCATGGCCGATATCGACTTGTACTTGTAAAGTATCAGGAGTCCTATCCACTATATCTTGAGAGCCGATTTGTCCTTTACCTGAAAGACTATCAGCGTAAGCAGAATCTGTACTTTGATCGTTTTTGTATACGGGACTTCTCGCATTATGCGAACTATAGTGCGGGCGGAACTCTCTTCCCGAAAACTCTTTTCGGGCAAGGTTGTCCTCTTTGACCCGGTAATCCTTTAACCATGGGGCGGACTTCAGCATTTGTTCGATTGCGGATTTTATTAAGTCACCGACTAGTCTTGTATTCTGGAACCTCACTTCGCTCTTTGTCGGGTGGACGTTAACGTCCACATCACCAAATGGAATCTCAACATATAAAGCTCCTTGGGGGAACTTTCCTTTCTCAAGCATTTTACCGTATGCATCTATCAGTATGCGCGTCAAGAAGCGGTCTTTCACTCCCCTTCCGTTCACAAACGTAAAGAGTTTTTGAGTGTTAGATCTGGTATCTAAGGGGCTTGACATAAACCCCTTTATTTTAATTCCATTTGATGCCGCATTGACGTTAAAGAGCGTACATTTAGGAAAGATTTCAGCCACTCTGTCCGAGGTTTTATCCCGCCTCCTAAGGTTAAGCAGCACTCTCCCATCGTGCGTAAGCTCAAATGAAGTTCCCGGGCTCGAGAGCGCCAAGCGCTCCGTAACAGCCAGCACATTACTAAGCTCAGTCTCAGTCCTTTTCATAAACTTATGTCTTGCGGGTGTATTGAAGAAAAGATTTTTAACCTCTATGGTTGTCCCTCCGGGAGCGCCGGTTTCCTCGACTTTTTTTATCACCCCGCCCTGAATCCGAACCTCGGTTCCTATTACTTCGGCCTCGGGTTTTGTCGTCATTGTAAATCTGGAGACGCTTGCAATACTTGGGACAGCTTCTCCGCGAAACCCAAATGAGCTTACTGAGAACAGGTCGTCCAAATCCTTAATCTTACTGGTGGCGTGTCTTTCGAGTGAAAGTAGAGCCTCGTCCCTGCTCATTCCCTGCCCGTCGTCTGAAACCCTGATCAGCCTCTTGCCCCCTGATTCAAGCTCTATCTTTATCGCTGTCGCGCCTGCGTCAAGCGAATTCTCAACCAGTTCCTTAACGACAGAAGCCGGTCTTTCGACTATCTCACCCGCTGCAATTTTTGAGACAAGATTATCAGGGAGTATTCTTATTTTTCCCATCTTCAAGCACCCCGGTGGTGGATATACTTCAAAACCGAAACTGCCTATTTCTAAGCATAAATTCAGGCAATACGCTCGGTGTGAACAGTTACTATTCAGAATATCTTAAATAAAAGGACCGTAATAAAAAAAAGCGTCGGCACAACCACGCATGCAATAGACAGTATTGTATATAGAGAAAGTGTTGTTTTAGCCTTAACTCCGTATACGTCGTTTGCGTGGTTTTTTAATATCTTTAAGTATTGATTGAGCATAGACGGTATATATATTACACGAATTCGAGGGCTTCAGATATACTACGATTCTATTCCGATCCACTCTCATTAATTTTTGCCAATGTGCATATCAAGAAAGATTTTATTTCAGAAAAACGGTATGCTACTATTTAAAATTGTATTATGTATAATCTTAGTTCGGACCGGCATATAAATCTAAGGAGTAAACATGCATTTCACACCAATACAGCTATCTAAAAGATTGAGCGCATTAATATCAACAAAAAGCATTTTTATCATGATTGTGCTAACTGTCTTCGCGTCAGGGCTCTATGTACACAAGGCCGACGCAAAAAGGAAGGTAAACCCCGAGCAGGCCGAAAGAGTGATTGTAGTAAAGGATTACAAATGGGCTTCGGGCGGTAAGGGAAGACCCGGAATCATGCAGGAAATTACGCTTGAGAATAAAGGGCAAATGGACTATCAAAATATAGAGATCGAAGTCGATTTCTATACAACAAACGATATCCCCCTGGGCTCGCTCAGGTCCACTGTCAGAGAAGTGCTCCCGGCAGGGAGTGAGAAGACATTTTACAACCTAAATTTCGGTATGATGCACTCTGAGCTCAAGAACAGCATTGCCAGAGTTGCAGGCGCAGAAGTGATCGAGAAGGGCTCTCCGACAAAAGCAAAAGATCTAATACTTGTTAAGAACTGGGAATGGACAGGCGGTCAGTACGGCACGGAGGGAATAATAAAGGAACTAACCCTTGAAAATAATAGCACTGAGAACTGGAAAGATATTAAGATCAGGATCGACTTCCTAGGACTTAGCGGAGGTAAGGTAGGAGTAAGGGGTTTTACAAGTAGAGCCATAATACACGACATACTCCCGGCAAAGAGCACGCGGACATATAAAGGTATCAACGTAGGGTTCCGCCACCCGGACGCAAGGGAAGTATCGATCAGCGTCATGGGCGCTAAGGAGATTTCCGAAAAAGAGGTCAGGTACCGTCAAGCCAAAAAAGACGGGAAATCCCCAAAGAGTGTTAGAAAGAAAAAGGGCTCACCTAAGAGTAGTGACGAAGAGGATCTTGATCCTGAATACTACTCGTCTGACGGGGAAAAACTCTCCCTTTCTCAAAGATACAAAAGGAAGCTTGAGAAAGAACAGGGCCTTCCCGAGGGCAGCTTAAGTGATGACACCTCAGGTGAAATAGCCAGTTACGATACAGGCGATCAAGAGTCTATGTCAGTCAGAGACATGATAACGAAGCCATCAGCCAGAGGTTACACCACGGCTCAAGCCGGGGACGATGAATATGAGGACTATGGAGATGAGGGCGAGTACGAATACGAGGAAGAGGTGCCACTGCCTAGGGACGACATTATAGTTGAGGACTTTGTCTGGGGCGGAGGAGTGACTTCAACCATTGGGTTTTTCAAAGAGATTACGCTTCAGAATATTAGCAGCATCGACTACACAAAGATTGACCTCAAGGTTGATTTCTTTTCCTTTACTGAGGATACCCCGATGTTCTCTAACAGAATTACAATTGTTGAAGTTTTACCTGCTCATAGTAAGAAGACTTTCAAGAACGTAAAGGCGGGTTATCTAAACGCTATCCCTGAAGAAGTCCGTTTGGAAGTTTTAGACGCGATTCCATTTAGTCAATATTAGCGCTCTGAATTATTGAGAGTTAGAATAAATCAAGCTGTGTACCGCCGGGCTTCTTAAATTGATCAATTGATAATGTCATCTGCTGAGGATTGAATCCGGCTTTTTTGCAAGCCATATCGAAGAGATCCTTTACCTGCTCTGCGTATATCCCCTCACCCCTCATTCTCTGATGAAACCGGGCGCTGTTTAGATTCCCACCCCTAACAGACTTAATTCTATTTAGCACCTTGTCCTTTCTATCGGGGAAATACCGCTCAAGCCAGCTTGTAAAGATATCCGATACACCGTAAGGGAGTCTCAGCATTATGTAGCCCGCCCCTCTGGCGCCCGCATCGGCTGCAGATTGAAGAATATTCGGGAGCTCGTGGTCGGTAAGTCCGGGTATTACCGGCGCCGCCATTACGATCACGGGAATGCCTTTGCTTGAGAGCTCTTCAATTGCGCGGAGCCTTAGCTTAGGCTCTGAGGTGCGGGGCTCCATAACCCTTTTAAGCTCCGGGTCTAGTGTCGTAATAGATACTGCCACAAGAGCGCCGTTCCACTCTGCACTCTCTTTTAATATATCTATATCCCGCGTTACCAAATAGTTCTTGGTGACAATACCCACTGGGTTTTTAAACTCGGCCAGGACCTCAAGGCATCTGCGTGTAATCTCAAAACGCTTCTCCGCAGGCTGATAGCAGTCGGTATTTCCGCTAATAGCAATTGTCTCAGGCTTATACTTTGGCGAGCCGAGCTCTTTCCTTAAGAGCTCCGGAGCGTCCTCTTTTACGAAGATATTTGTCTCGAAATCAAGACCCAGAGAAAAGCCCAGAAATTCGTGTGTAGGCCTGGCATAGCAGTAAATACAGCCGTGCTCGCACCCTCTGTAAGGGTTAATACCC
>JGI24023J19991_10002996_pt1 | contig 12033 bp, 9 predicted proteins | sample Cruoilmetagenom1_FD_19991 | JGI IMG/M metagenome (IMG submission 19991)
ATAACATCAGATTGGAATTCGCACCATCAACCGCAGACTGCAAGCGGGCCACTTCCATTTCTTTTTTACGCACCTCGGTCACATCGGCCCATTCCAGTGCATTGCCAATATAGTTGCCTGACGCATCCATGATGGCAGTGACATTCAGGTTAAACTTCAGGGGACCCACCTCGATATCCGTCTGGTAAGGTAGATTATTAGGGTCAGCTAACATCTGGCGTTGATGGCCTGGATTCTTGTGGAAGGTATCGATGTTCGCACCCACAATCTTGTCCGCCGAAAACCCGGGAAATGCCTGACGCAACTCTGTTTCATTTTTACGCAGCAAATTAATAGTGGATTCGTTCGCATAGGTTATATTGAAATCGCGATCAACCATCATGATCGCTGTCATGGCGCTATCCACCGTTCCCTTTAGACGAATGGCTTCATTTTCCGCTGCACGCGCCTGGGTAACATCAGACCATTCAAGTGAATTTCCGATATACTCGCCCGCATCATCATTCATCGCATTCACATTAATCCGGAATGTCAATGGACCGACCACGATATCCGTTGAATAAGGCAAGTTGGCAGGGTCAGCCAACATCTGGCGTTGATGTGCAGGATTGCAATGAAATATATCGATACAGGTCCCAATCAACTTTTCAACGGAAAAACCGGGATACAGGTCTTTCAACGTCGGTTCATGCTCGGATAACAATTTTACCGTTGATTGGTTGGCATAGGTTATTACCAGATCCCTGTCAATCATCATGATGGCCGTCATGGCATTATCTATAACAGCTTGTGTTTTATTCATATCATTTGTAACAGCTTTATTTCTAGCAGCTGAAGCGGCCATGGCAGCATCCTCCGAATTGTAAGTACTTAACATAACTTCTGCGATTTTATTTAATGCATCTTCCCACGCCTGAGCTACTTCATCCGTCCACAGATCACCCGCCAGTTCCGACATCACATCAAGCAATGTACTGGCAACGGCACCATAGTGTTCAGCAACAGCGCCATAGGCCTGATGTTTTTCACCCAGACCGACCAAGGCTTTTTCAAGCACCTTTGGTTTACGTAGATTTTTAACCACCAACTGCAATGCAGCCAGTAATTTTTTCTGTTGCTCTTCAGGCGTGGTCTTACTGAACAGAGGAACAACAGAAGGATATCGTTTGAATAATTCTTCATAGAATCTGGCAACCAGGAGTGCACCATGAGGGGCCAAAGCATTGAAGCTGCTTTCAAGCAGGTCAGCATTCAGGCCCGCATCATTTTGAGCTGCCGAAGTTTTTGTTACCGACTTCTCGTCGTCCTGTCCTTCATTCATCCATGCCAGCGGGTCAATTCCCATTTTTTTCTTGGTCGCCATCTCTATTTACACTCCACGTTACAATCATCCATTCCAGGCCATTCCGGCCAGAATATTCTCAGCTAATATTTTCAACATATTTCGCTTGTTCTTTTTCAATAGCATTTCTTTCATTGACACATCAATGTTTTCTGACGCATAAATTGTCGCACCAGGTGCCTCTTGCTTGAATTTTTTCATTGCATCACCCTTTCGTTGAGTAAATCTTCGGCAAGATTTCGATAATCTTTTGCGCCGTTACCATTAGGCTGATAATCGAATATCGATTGTCCATAACTGGGACTTTCAGCCAGGGCCACCGACTCTCTCACGGGCGTTGCAAGTACTGCTGATTCAAAATATTCCATTAATTTTTCTTTTACTTCACGGGATAATCTTCTTCTTTCATGGTAACGCGTCATAACGAACCATCGCTTTGACTGTTTCTTCAGGCTTTCATCAATATAGTCAATGACATTGATCATCCTGGATACACCATGCAGTGACAGGAAGTCACTGGACACAGGTATCATCAATTCAGTTGCGGCAAACAAGGCATTCATACCCAACAGGCCGGCGGAAGGCGGGCAATCTATGATACAAAAATCGCTGTGCCGACAGACATCCGATGCATCGATTGCCCGTTTCAACACCCAACCACGTTCAGACCCGCCCTTCAGAAGATTTTCTATTTCACCCAGTCGCTTGCCTGCTGGCAGCAACGATAAATTTTCCGCCACATCCACCACGTGATCATCGATAGCAGACTGCTCGAGAAAGACATCATCAACACCTGACTGCATCCTGGTGTTTACACCCATACCCAGGCTGAGATGTGATTGTGGGTCAGTGTCTATCACCGTCACTTTGTGACCTTTATCAGATAAGGCATAGGCAAGGTTAATGGCCGTCGTTGTTTTACCAACTCCGCCTTTCTGATTCATGATGGCCATACATCTCATTATCGCTGTTTACGCCTGTGTCGCATCGGCCAGATCACCCGAATTCAGCAGCTTGTCAATATCAAGCAAAATCAGCATTTTTTCATCGACAGTCGCCAACCCCTTGACATACGCCAGGTCAATGTTGTCTCCGAACTCTGGTGCTGGCTTCAGACTTTCTTCAGGTATATTGTAAGTATCCGATACGGCATCAACGACGATCCCCATGACTCGTTCCCGCCCTTCATCATTGAGCACTTTTAATACGATGACAACGGTAATCGGACTATACTCGACGTCCTTCATACCAAAACGCATTCTCAAATCAATAATAGGAACAATCGTACCCCTAATATTGATAACACCTTTAATGTACTCAGGGGCGTTTGGCAGCGTGGTCACAGATTCCCAGCCACGGATTTCCTGCACACGCAGGATATCAACCCCATATTCTTCATTTGACAATATAAATGTCAGATACTGATTTTCCGCATCTTCGCCCACATCATAATTACTGTGAACATCAATTGATTCTACTGCTGACATATTGCCTCCTTAAGCAACCCTTTCAACTTTGCTGCCCGATCTTTCTTGAGAAATAGCAATCAGACCTGGCACATCCAGTATCATCGCCACCATACCGTCACCCAGGATAGTCGCCCCGGACACACCATCAACGCGCTTGTAATTCGTCTCCAGACTCTTGATAACCACTTGTTGTTGCGCAAGTAATTCATCAACATACAACCCCACCTTGGCACCATCCCCTTCGACCACCACTAACAGGCCATTATTAATTTCTTCGGTATCCGGTTTAAGTCCGAATAACTGGTACAGACGGGTAATATTGATATATTCATCGCGCAATTTATAAACTTCCGCTTTATCGACAATGGAATTAACTTTTTCCTGCTTGACCTGTAGTGATTCAATAATGGAGACGATCGGAATAATATAAATTTCATTGCCAACCCTCACTAGCTGACCATCCATGATCGCCAGGGTTAATGGTAACCGGATGGTAATGGTCGAGCCTTCACCTGGCGTTGATTTGATATCAACCGTGCCACCCAATTCACGGATATTTCTTCTCACAACATCCATACCAACTCCACGACCCGACACATCACTGACCTGGTCAGCAGTGGAAAATCCGGGCTGGAATATCANGTCATAGATTTTTTCGTCAGGCAGGCTCTCATCTTCCGTAATCATGCCATTTTGAAGCGCTTTGCTGCGTATCTTGTCGCGGTCAAGCCCGGCACCATCATCCGTTATTTCGATAATGATACTGCCACCTTTATGATAGGCATTCAGATGCAAAACCCCGGTTTCAGGTTTACCATTGGCTTTCCTGACATCCGGTTGCTCAAGACCATGATCAAGAGAATTACGCACCAGATGAACCAGTGGGTCGCCAATTTTCTCCATCACAGTTTTATCCAGCTCGGTCTGCTCGCCAGACATCTTTAATTCTACTTGCTTACCCAACTTGCTACTCAAGTCGCGGATCATGCGAGGGAAGCGGTTGAAGGCAAAACTGATAGGCAACATACGAATACGCATGACGCTTTCCTGTAACTCACGGGTATTACGTTCCAACTGACCAAGGCCATCTTTAAGTTTTTCTATGTTGGCCATACTAAAGTCTTCGCCCAACTGCCCCAGCATGGATTGTGTNATCACCAACTCACCAACCATATTGATCAATTCATCAACCTTGTCGATACCCACGCGGATTGANCCGACTTCCGCATTACTTTTTCGCTTTGCAGCCAGCTTNGGCGCATCAGCGGCTTGCCCACCCGACGTACGCTGTTCGACTTTNTCTTCTGCAGCGTCTACCGTTGAAGATAACATCTCCTCAACTGCCTTTTCTTCAACGCTTTGCTGTTCAGGNATATTATTTTCTTTATCGACGTGTAGCGGCAGAATGCTCAGTTCACAATCGTCTTCAACCCATTCGAAAATTTCAGCAATATCACTTTCTTTCACTACGGCGTGTAACATGATGCTCCATGAAAGATAACAATTCTCCGCACTGATGTCGGTTAAAGAGGGTAACTTATCCAGACAGGCTTCGACCTCGACCGGGCCTAGTGATTGTAATTCCCTGATAATGCGATACGGATCATTACCCGTCTGGAGCATGCCTAAGTGGGGCTTAAATATAATTCTCCAGCCACAAGCATCAGGTGTCTTTTCCTCAGCGACAGCATCTGTACTGCCAGCAGATACCTCACCCGATAAAACTTCCTGCAGTTTGTTTTGCACATCAACAACCAGTGCCTGATTGTATTTGCCATCATTTTTTTCAGCAGACAACATATCTCGCACGCAATCTACCGACTCCAGCAACAGATTAACCAATTCCTTGGTGACACCGCGAGTGCCACTTCTCACTTCATCCAACAAGGTTTCAAGCAAGTGCGTAAAGCTGGCGACATTATCAAAACCGAATGTTGAACTACCACCCTTGATTGAATGTGCGGCCCTGAATATATTATTAATTATATCAATATCATTTTCGCCCTCGTCCATGTTTAATAGACTCGACTCCATTACCTGAAGTCCTTCGAAACTTTCTTCCAGAAAGGTTTCGTGAAACTGCGAAAGGTCAATGCTCATTATTATTTAGCCTATTACTTTTTTTATGGTGTTTAACAATTGATCTGGATTGAAGGGCTTAACTAACCAACCTGTTGCACCGGCGGCCTTTCCTTCCTGTTTTTTATCAGCCCCCGCCTCGGTCGTTAATAACAGGATGGGAGTGAATTTATAATTAGCTATACGGCGAAGCTCCCTAACCAGGGTTATTCCGTCCATCTTGGGCATATTCACATCCGTGATAATCAGATTACACCGATTGGATTTGGCTTTACTTAATCCATCAACGCCATCTTCAGCTTCAACAACATCATAGCCGGCCTGTTTCAATGTGAATGAAACCATTTGCCTCATTGACTTAGAATCATCTACTGTTAATATTGTTGCCATACTTATCGCCCCTACTCCTTAACCTGTTAATACTTTCAATTTTTTTACTTCTATTGATCGCACTCAAGCCCTAAATGTTGAACCAGACCCAATGCCGTTGCCGCCTTACAGAGACAATCATTTTCACCCTGATAACTGACGTTAATACCGTTATTCTTTGCATCATTAACCAGGGCAACCAATAGCTGCATAGCCGCGGTATCGACGATTTCTGTATTCTCTGTATCGAGAGTGATACTGCCTGGCTTGCCATCTACTATTTGTCGAAAACTTTCTCTGACATCAGATACGACTCCAATATCAAAATATTCGGGACATGTAATAACCTGCCCATACTCCGTTGCAGTGATTTTTAGCGGATTTTCATCCATACGTTACAACCTCTGAATACTTCTTTTATATAGTGTTTCAATGCGTATCGACATAATGTTTTAAAGCTTTAGATAATTCATGCATTCACACACAAATAACAAAATATGCTCTCAATAAAAACATGGATTTAAATTTCACCAGCTCTTATTTAACAATTATTAACAATGGAAAATATCGTAACGACGACACTCAATCTGATATTATCGTGCAACTTAAAAATGTTTCCTGCCCAAGTAGACAATCAAGATCGCCACCATTTTTATGGTACACATATTGATATCGACCAATGGGAGAAATGACATACTTACGTACGTCACCATATCAATATCAGCTAAGATAAATTGTAAAAATGACTAGTGTTCAAACTAAGACCGAAATGGGCCATGGGATAGCCTCTGGGTCGAAAATACAATAGTGCTCATGCAACTAAAAACACATTTCAACACGAAAAAGAATAATTAATGAGGCCACCCATTCACGACAGATAACAACAATGTTGCTATCCTTTCACCGTAAAAAATGCAATTTGGCGTGTCCGGGTTTCCGCTATCTTTAGATAGAACCCATCACTCCACCACAAACAACTTGGTGAAATTAGATATATCCAGAATTTGCCGTATCGTCGGTTGACAACCAGTTAATTTAATTTTTCCCGGCTGTTCACTTGTATGCTCACGTAACACCAGCAACATACCAAGGGCGGAACTATCCATATATTCCGTATTGCCCATATTGATAATATATTCTACGTCCTCATGCTCCTTGCTATAGGCATCTCTAAACTCGCGATGCAGGGAAAAATCAAAGCGTTTCCCTATGGTCATTGTAACTCGTCGGTTGTCACTGGATTTACTAACTTGAAGACTCATAATCTATCCTTTCATTTACCCGTTTTTTTGGAAAATTAAAACAATTCCACATCACCTGAATCCATAGATTCCTGTGTGACCGCCTTCTTATCCCTGGCTATGACTGAACGATCATCTATCGCTGCCTGTATTTTCGATATTGCGGCAGCACTCTCCTGCCCGCCAAGGTTTTCAACACCCATATTTGAAACCAGCAGTTTCAAATCCTTGATGCTGTCATTGACTTGCCTTGCCTCTACATTGATATGATCAAGCAATTGCGTTGCCATATCCTCAAACTGCAATGAGCGTACAGCAACGCCGACGTTTTGCTCGATGTCAGCTGAGCAATTTCCGATCTGATCCAGGCTCTGACCTATCACGTCATTCAAACCTGATATCTGCGACAACATCGTTTCCACATTTTGCGTGGACTGAATAACCATATTCATATCCTTGGAGGCCATATCAGATACCGACTTCCTGGCCTGATCAATATGCCCACGTGCATTACCAACAACGTCACGTATCTTGTCACTAAAATTATTTGAATGCTTGGATAGCTCCCTGACTTCATTAGCCACCACAGCAAAACCACGACCTGCCTCACCCGCACGGGCCGCTTCGATAGCTGCATTCAGGGCCAGCAGGTTGGTCTGATCCGCAATGGATTTCACGTCACTCAACAAAGTGACCACTTCGTCTATTTCGTTCACGACGTCATCGATATTGTGCGCCATAACGATACTTTCACGACTCACACTGACTACCTGTTCGACCATATACTTGAGGACATTAGCCGTTTCATTGGCAAATTCTTCATAACCGATATGACTCTCATCCCCATGCGTTCCGCCCGTCCTGATATTCTTGACCAGGTGGCTAATAGCGTCACCCTGAAAACTCACATGCTCATGAATANGGCTAAAGCTATCTTGCAAGGTGACTGAGGCATCACTCAGCATAGCCTTAACCTGGTCGACATCCGACTGGATCATATCAAACTGGGATTCAATGCCATCGACAATATCTGCCACCGCCTGTTTCAGGACTGTATATTCATCTGCCTGAACAGGATCGTCTTCCTGTTCAACGGCACCATTCCTGTAAGTCTGATATACCCACACAAATATTGCTGCGATAGCTGCAGCCAATTGCAAACCCATATGCACAGATAGGGATATAAACGATACAGACACTACACTGAGAAAAACGGGTAGCCAAAACCGCCCCAAATAATTCTTTAGCATCACATTTCCATTTGAATATTCTTAATACTTAGTAATGGGTATCGGTTGCAATAGCAATTCCTTAACACGGCAGAGAAAAATTAACTCCTTGAAGTAAACAAAAGCGATTCATTCCACACTATCGAAAAACTATTTAACAGGGTTTCGAACGAACAATATCAAGTGACGATAATAACCTTACAAATCTACCGAATAAATGATAAAAAAATCCCCCTGAAAACTTTCAATAACAGCTTCCCACTTTACCTATCCATTCAGGTCAGCCAGGTTCAAGTCCATCTATAGGTGGCCGCTATAGGCGTAATACGACAGTATATCGATGATCAGAAAAATGATAATACAACACGATTTCAGGTGTTTTTCGTCAACTCAGGGGTTATTAATGGGAGTCAACCATCATGCCTTACGATAGAGACAGGTTTTCAGTCTTTATTCCAGGCAAACAGACCGGAAGCAATATGACCTCATACTTTCTACAAAGCCTGACCCTGCCTTCGCCACGACTGGTTTCCACTAGCGCTTCCTGTCAATGTACTCCTGACTTTTCACTATCGGCAGGCAATCACATTCGGCAATAAACATAAACAGATGCAAACAAAAAACACATCATTATCAATTGACGATACCTATTTTAGCCATACTGCGCAGAACACAGGAAAAGCGCTGATTGTTGACGATGAGGCGACCAATCGCCTGGTACTGGCCGCCCTGTTGGGACAATTAAATTTTCAAGTAATAGAGGCACATGACGGCGCCCAGGCACTGGAGCTTTTTAATAGCGAAAACCCTGATATTATTTTTATGGATATCATGATGCCAGGAATAGATGGTTATGAGGCAACAGCACGCATCAAATCCCAGTGCGAAGACCGCTTTGTACCTATCATCGTCTTGACAGCGATAACGGATGAAAATGCACTTGCACAGTGCATCACCGCCGGCGGTGACGATGTACTCACCAAACCCTTCGATGCCAATATTCTCAAATCAAAAATTCATTCCATGTTACGTATTCGCGATCTACATCGCCGTATAAGTGATATCTATATGAAAATGAAGCACGAAGAACGTCTGGCTGAAACTGTTTTTAGCCGCGCAGTAACGGCGCGTAACGTCATCCCCGATGGTTTACAAATACTACTACGCCCCGCCAGTGTCTTTAGTGGCGATATGGTATTAACCGCCTTTAGTCCAGGTGGTGATCTGCATGTGTTACTGGGCGATTTTACCGGGCATGGCCTGTCGGCAGCCATCGGCGCCCTGCCAACTGCGGAAGTGTTTCGTGCCATGGTCGCCAAGGGTTTTGGAGGTGATAGCATCCTGGCTTCTATCAACGAAAAACTGTACACCATGCTTCCCACGGACATATTCATGGCCGCTTGTTATGTACACATTCCCGCTGACCTCAGCCATGCGATGCTGTTCAATTGCGGCATGCCGGAGGTTCTGGTGATCGACAAAGCAGGAACCCGCATCAAGCATCATGCGCAGTCGAAACATTTTCCTCTCGGAATCGATCCTGTCTTTCCACCACGAGAATCTTTTGAACGTCTTGAACTAGAACCAGGTGATCGGCTCTGCCTTTACACAGATGGAGTGACTGAAAGCTGTAATCCACAGGGTGAAGAATTTGGCCAACAGAGGCTCGAACACGCGATCAGTTCAGGTGATGCCAGTGGATCGTCTTGCCAGGTAGTACTGTCTTTTATTGATGACTTTTGTCAACACGAGCCTCAAGCTGACGATATTACACTGGTAGAAATACCCTTCCTGCACGAGATATTCGGCAAGGCCGAACAAGCAGCTCATCAGGTCATGGATACTGCGCCGAAAAATGCTCATGTGTCAGCAGAGGACCCCACAGACAGCTTTCGATTCTCCCTGACCTTAATGGGAAAACGTTTGCGACATATTGATCCACTACCACTGATAATGAACGAACTACATGAAATGAAACTACCCAAGCCCGCGCTATCCAATGCCTTCACAATACTGTCAGAACTATTGGTCAACGCCCTGGATCATGGCGTGCTCGGACTTGATTCTTCCCTGAAAAACAGCACTCATGGGTTCGTGCAATACCTGGACGAACGGGAACGCCGCTTGCATGAGTTGCAAAATGGCAGTGTCGCCATTGAGATAGGGGGGCACCTGAACAGCACCGGCGGTCGCCTGGAAATAATGGTAGAAGATAGTGGCAAGGGGTTTGACTTTAATGCCAACATAAATAATCAACAGCAAAACAACAGCCTTTCCGGGCGTGGCATTACGCTACTTCGCACTCTGTGCCATTCCTTGTACTACACGGCACCCGGAAATAAAGTTGAGGCGGTCTTCGTGTGGACGGATTAACGCGACCATTACAGAGCGACAAAGGCACCAGGCTACTCGCACTCGCACTCGCACTGAACAAAACAAGGGGGCGTGCAAACATGAGCGTTCATGAAGTACTCAAGCACTGGGAACCGGGCGCGTTCTGCGTGAAAGGGCAATAAGCTTGGGAATACGTATCAAAATGTTATTACCCATGCTGATGGCATTTGCTGTCTTGGCCGGCATGATTCAATGGTACTGGGTACCCAAATATATACAACATGAACAGGATACCTGGACCAAATACCAAAACCAGATCATCGATGCCATCAAGCCTTATTTGATACGTGATATTTTGTCTGGCGATCTTAATACGATGCACATCACCCTGGATCGTGAGGTCGCATCGCATAAGGAGGATTGGTCGAGACTGGTCGTGTTAAATAACCAGGGAAAGCAGATCTACCCCCTTAACTCATCACCTATAGTAGACAATATCAACCTGACCCGCCTTCAACACGACCTGCGATGGCAGGGTCAATCCATCGGCACACTGGTACTGACAGCGGATTTCGAACATGAATTAAAAGAGGAACGTGACAACGTTTTACGCCTGAGTCAGTCTGCATTGATTGTACTGATGATTTTTACCATTTTGGCCGTTTTTTTACAGAACCTGTGGATACATAGACCCATCAAACGACTGCAACGTGCCGCCGAAAACCTAGCCAATGGCGATGCCAATGTACCACTATCCGGATTGAGCAATGACGAGCTGGGTCAACTTACCCGTACATTCAGCTATATGCGAGATGGTATGCAGGCAGCGCTATATGAAGCTCAGGCCAGCGAAAGCCGTTACCGCTCCGTATTTGATAATGCCGCCGATGGTATTGTCACCATCAATCAGAATGGTCTGATCGAATCATTTAATCAGGCAGCAGAAATGATCTTTGGTTATCGTGCTGACGAGGTCATCAATCAGCCATTCAACATATTGATCTCGCCCTCCTGTTTTACCGAGTATCAAGGTTATATTCAACGTTATATGGAAACAGGCAATGCACAAATCCTCGGTGTTACTCGCGAAGTCCAGGGAAAGCGCAAGGACAGCAGTCTGCTACCCATGAGCCTGGCGGTTAGCGAGATTCTTATTAATGACCGACGTCTTTTTTGTGGAGTAGTCAGTGATATTACAGAACGTAAGCAGGCCGAGCATGCTATCAAACAGGCCAATGAACTGTTGGCATCACTAGTCGATAATCTCCAGGTAGGCATCCTCGTTGAAGACGAAAACAGGCATATCCTGCAAGCCAATCAATTGTTCTGCGACTTGTTCGATATCGAGGCATCACCTGCAACGTTGGTCGGGAACGATGGCACCGAAGGCATCGCCCGCGCACGTGGACTTTTTACTGACCCTGATCGGTTTATCGACAGCAGTGAACGTTGCATCGCCTGGAAAGAGGTGGTCGTGGGTGAAGAACTTGAACTGGCAGACAGCCGAATCCTCGAACGCGATTACATTCCCGTCATACTGCAGACAGAAGGACAGGAAATTAAATATGCACACCTGTGGTGTTATCGTGATATTAGCGGACGTAAGCGCATCGAGGCCGCAGTACAGGAACAAAGTAAACTACTGGAGCTAGCGGCTGCTGAGGAAAGAGCCCTGAGTGCATTATTAAGGCTAGCCTTGCAACCTGTGGAAATGGAGACATTCCTTGACACGGCACTCAGCGAGGTACTCGGTGCAGTACCCTGGTTGAAATTATTACCCAAGGGCGCCATCTTTCTGACTGAAGATGAAGGTAAAGGCCAGGAGCTGATACTGACAGCGAAGCACAACTTGAGTAAAGAACTACTAAGCCTGTGTTCACGCGTACCTTTCGGGCATTGCCTGTGTGGGCGTGCAGCCGCTGAGTGCGACATCCAGTTTGCTTCCTGCGTAGATCATAGACATGATAATC
>JGI24023J19991_10002997_pt1 | contig 12032 bp, 12 predicted proteins | sample Cruoilmetagenom1_FD_19991 | JGI IMG/M metagenome (IMG submission 19991)
CCATTATAGACTATCATGGTGCGTCACCCTTTTGTGTTTGGTTTTCGTTTTTAGGCTTTAACCTAAACGCAAGGGGGTGACACAAGTCTTTGGTTTACACAAAGGAAAGGTTTAAGGACTTCTAACGCTATAACGACGATCATGAGCGCAAAATGTGTAAAGGAAGGGACGAGAATCTATACGGCTTTCTTTTTTAAGAATAATGGCATGTTCCCATATTTCGGACTTGACGGAGAGGCTAGAAGAGATTTTCTATTAGATAAATTGAAGAGCGAAGTTAAAGATATTGAGTTTATCGGCGGAGACTTGATCTGGGATATGGATGATCTGGTAAAAGTTGAAGAAAGAGATGATATAGATGGAATCCTTGTATATTTAATGACCGGAACAATCTGGCCTATGCCTCTTTGGGGCCTTCGGAAAGATTACGATTCCTCGCCATTTAGAAAAAAACCCATGATTCTCGCAACCGATCTCCTAAGTGGTTTTTATCCCCTTTTAAGCTTTTGTGAGTTCGCCAAAAGAGAAAGGCTTCCGGTTGTCCCGGTTCAATGTGCGGATTCAGATTTTGAAAATTTAAAAAAAGCGCTACACTTGATTGAAGTCATTCACTCTATGAATAGATCTAAGATTTTGCTTGTTGGAATGGCAGGAATACCCGAGGAATTAAAGGGATTTGGGGTAGAGGATATAATAGCTGGCGACCCAATGGTCTATTGGAGATGCGATGCTGAGCAATATCGTAAAACTGTCAAAGAAGTTTTTGGTCCAGAAATAATATATATGGGCGATAAGGAGTTCAAGGAAAAGTATTTTGATGAAATAAGTGAGGAAGAAGCTGAAAATGTAGCGCAGGAATGGGAAAAGGGTGCCACAAGAACACAAACACGAGGTAGAGATTGGAACGTAGCAGGAGCTAGAATATATCTTGCTGCGAAAAAGGCTATGGAGGATATGGGCATCGATGCAATTGCAGTAGATTGCCGTACGGCACCCAGGGGCGATGCAATCGAAATCACAATTAAAGAGAGAGGCATTGAACGTATGGCCTGGCCTCAGGAAAAACTTTTCATGGAAGTATTAAAACAGATCGGTTCGCTTCCAACTTTTCCGTGTGCGACGAACACGCAATTAAACGATGACGGTTTTACATCTGTAGGCGAAGGGGATTTAGATGCAGCCCTAACGCATCTCTTAATGCGTTATTTAACAGAAAAATCCGGCTTTCTAAGTGACCCAGTAGTTGATCTTCTTAATAACCACATAATATATGCCCATTGTTGTCCTATTAGGAAATGGGAAGGGGTTGATGGCCCATCTCAACCTTATGAACTCAGAATGAACTGCGCTGCTTGCGGTGTAACCTTCAGGACTCAGATACCCATGAACGAAATTGTTACTACGTTGAGAATTAATGCTTTAGAGAAAAAGCTAACAATTCATCAAGCAAAGACTATAGGAACGATTGATAAGCTAGATGAACATCCAGGAAGTAAGGAAGGGAAGATGAGCTTCGAAGAGAAAGGTTGTTTAAATAAGTTTGTTGCCGAAATTCCAGATTCAAAGAAACTCATTGAAAATTGGAACCCTTCGATATTTAGTTGGCATAGAAGTACTTTCGTTGGAGACTACAGAAAGGAGGTCTTAGATCTTGCTACGCTTCTAGGACTTGAAATAAACGAGGAGGATAGATAAATATAAAAATAGAATTTAATAAAGACAGATTTATGTAACAAGGGAGTAAGAAGATGGTAAAATTCTTTACCGATGAATATGCGAGTGAGATACTTAAGTTGTTGCGAGCAAATGAAGAATTCAAGGAAGATATAAAAGATCTTGATGTATCTTTGATGCTCGCCGTAACAGATAAGAATAGAGCATACAAGATCATATTGAAGAATGGCGAAATGGACATTAAAAATGTGCCATTAAGTGAAAAAGCGATATTTAAACTCAACGCGAACTTGGATGAATGGATCAAACTTGCAAAAGGTGAAGAGAAAATTGTAAGTGCGATCATGGGACGAAAATTAAACTTTGAGGGATCTTTAAAAGAAGCGATGCAAATTTTGGAGCATATTAAGGGGCTAATGTCCGTTTTTGAAGAGCTCGCTCCAAAGACGGAATTTTAATTTAATAAGGATTCAAAGATAGGAAAAAATATGACAATAGGAAACTTCGTGGATTTGTACAGTTGCGTGATAAAAGAGGATTGTAAAAAGCGGCTTATGTGGAGGCCCAGAGGAGTAAAGATGGAGAATATGTGCAAAATAGATGCATTTGCCTCATTCCAAGTGGGTTATCATGCACCATGTTTGCTTTACGAGCGATAAAAGAACGGGAGCGATGGTGGATTGGAAGATAATACCAGCGGTGGTCAAAAAAAGTGCTTCGATAGGGGCGAACGCCACTATAATTTGCGGAGCGCCCATAGGGAAGAAGGCATTAGTTGCCAACTTGAATTATTCCTATCGTTTTACTAGAATCAAATCTGAGCATAGAGGCGCTCCCTGCACATGTATGGCTCTATCTATGAGAAGATGAAACAACTAAGACAGAGGATGAAAAAATTTATTTGTGACGAGCTTATGAGTGATGCGATGTGGCGAGAATGAAAGGAGAAAAATACAGATGGGTCATGCTTGGCCTTATTTGGCTCTGTGGTCTCGTCCAAGGAATGCTCATCTACACTCCGAGGATGATGGGTAATGTCATCGCGGACGAGTTTGGTTTAGCACCCGAGGGAATTATGATCGCCGCTTGGAAGAACTTATCCCTACTCGTGATTGCCATATGTTTGATCGTAGCGGGAATCCTAACCGACAAATATGGAGTTAAGATAATGGCTGGGATTGGTTGTGCTCTCATGGGCATATTTGGCGTGTTAAGGGCGTTCTCTTCAAACTATGCGATGCTTATGCTGACCACGGCCCTCCTTAGCGTGGGTTGTGCCATCATTTACACATGTGTACCAAAGACGCCTGTAGTGTGGTTTTCCAGCGATAAGCTTGCAACAACTTCAGGCCTGGCTTTCTCTGGGCTGATGGTTGGAGGTATGCTCGGATGTGTGATGCCGGTATCACTTTTTCAGAATAATTGGGAAGGCTGTAAAAGTTGCTTCCTTGTTACCGGCATCATAGCAATTGCCGTGATGGTTATTTGGTTAATTTTTGCTAAGGAAAAACGCGTTGAAGCAAAGAAAGGGGAGCGATTGGAACTGAGCAGTATAATGAGGTGTAGAAACCCCTGGCTCTTTTTGGTAGCTTTATGTTTGGGGTATAGCGCCTTCTATACACTTTTTACGTTAGGAGAGGATTATTTTGAGCCAGAGGGTAGTGCAGGAATGGTCATGGCGCTGTGCATGCTTGGTTATTCTGTTGGTCTAGTGTTAATTGGCGTGGTGTCTGACAAAATTAGAACAAGAAAACCTATCATTATGGGATTGAGTTTGCTCAGCTTTGTATGTTTCCTCTCTATAGCGAGAGAGACAGGATGGATTACTGGCGCCATTACCTCGTTCTTTCTTGGACTTGGCGTAGGTGGAATGCTCCCAGTGGGCTTGGCTCTCTTAGCTGAAACGAAGGAAATCGGACCAAAGCGCATGGCAAGCGTCAGTGGGATCGGCTTGTGCTTTGCAACCCTGGCCGGTTTCCTCATTCCGACTTATGTGAGCACCTACATATACAAGCAACAGGGCTATGGTCTGGTGTGGCTTTTTTGCGGCGTGCTCATGCTGGGCGTGCTCCCATGCGGTCTAGCACTAAAGGAGAAGCGCAGGAGGAGTAGGTCAAATGCTAAGAGCCCTTCCCTACGCTAAGTGCTTAAAGGGCCTTGTCCAGGTAGGGCTTTTTCTGCTTGCATCAATAAGCACCTTGCGCAATAGCACTAGGAACCGCCTATTACCACCAGCACTACACCTTATTGCCCTGAAGTTTTGGGTCAGTTTTTACTGTAGATCTCAAAGCTATTCTCTTGCCCTTTACTTGGAAAATCCCAACTTTTTTTTGAGTATGCATCGTAATCTAGATCTCTAGCTTTTTTCACATTTCTCCTCCTGGGCTTTAGGGGGGTTTCATGAGGTGATTAAAGTGCACCCCATTTTTTCTATATCCCCCCACATCTCTTCTCCAAAAAAAGTCGACGAGGACGCATTTCCCGCACTCGGAGGCATAAGAAATGGAAACAAAACTGAATTCAAAGTCGAAATCAGAAAAAGAATGGCCTGCCCCAACCTCCGATCCTAAGCACGATTACGTGTATAAAGTGGCTGTGGTAGGTACGCGGTACAAGCTGTTCACGGGCTGGGTCTCGACCACCGACCACTCCATTGGCGAGACGAGCCTATTCCCAGAGGTGATGGTTCAGACCGTTGAAAATCATCCCGATGTGGAGATGATGCTTGGGGATGGTGTCTTTGGGAACAGGCCCATGTGCAAGCGCGTCGGTTCATATGCCCTCACCTTAAGGGCCCTGCCTCACAGGAACTGTACACTAAAACGCAAAGGGGTAAAAGAGTGGGTGATGCTCTGGGCTCTATCTAAAGATCCCGATATTGGTTCTCTGATTACCACATGCGCTCCATCTCAGAGACGGGATTCTCGATGCTAAATAGAGCTAATCCTCAGTCTCTCAGAAAACGGCTCGATCCCAGAAGTCGGAGATATCTGCGTGGAATCTGCCACAACATAAAACGGCTGTGTTATCTGAGCTACCTTGCAGATATAGATCCTATTCCCTCACGTAGGCCCTGATTGCTGTAATAGTGTATGTCCCGCCGCGCCTCTTTGTCAGGTGGGGGGATAGGGGATTTGTCCCAAAGCTAGAATAACCAAGTAATCAGAGGACTTAAATATCTTGGATGCATAAAGATAAGATGATGGTAAAAAGAAAGGTTATAAAAAGAGGGAGAAACCCGAAAATGATTGGCGCAATTCTGCTGATCTCGATGCTTATCTTTATGAGTTTTTCCCTCGTGGGAGGCGAAGGCCTCGTGGGAGGCGAAGGAGAAGAGTGGGGGTGTCATACGTATGTAACGGGGCAATATCGACAGTGCAAGATAGATCTAGTTTGGGATAATTACACCATAGATGGCCCTCTTAGCACTAGATTTGGGGATCTACGTCTAGTACTCCATTTGTCGGAAGACTTTAAAGAGATAACGGGGGAATGTATAGGGGAAGTTGCAGCGGTAAGTGGCCCTGTCTATGCTAAACGAACTGTTGCTACAGCGGATGAAGTGATCTATAAAGGCAAAGTGAAATTGGTGCTATTCACGCTTGATTGCTATCTAAGGTTTACCAGAACTGGCGGGGATATCGATGTCGGGCCATATCATATCTCCCCTCTGAAAATTGATCCTCCATTGACAGAAGAGCAGTGGGCTATATTTTCCCCCTAATCCTATGTACCTTGAGGGATAGGAATGCCTCGGCCATGGGAGAGAAAGGTAACCCTGGGGGAATACCTAGGAAAAATCTCTAGGTATTCCTCTAAGCATGCAAAAATTGTCTTATTTGCCACTATAATCGTCGCTATCCTTTTGGGCTATGGAATAAGATTTATTTATTTTGAGAATAATCTAGTCGATATACTCCCGGAAGATGATCCACATAGACAGTCAGGTTTGCGCTTAACCGAAAAGTTTCCTACCTTGTGGGCTTATAATGTGCTATATGTTGAGGTGGATCCCTCAAAGGGTTATGATAATATAACAGATCCTGATTGCATTAGGGGGTTAGAAGAAATCTTTGGCTTCATAAAAGAGAGGGTTCCCGCCGCTCAAGGAGCAGTGGGGCTACCTTACTACATGAAGCTCGTAAACTACTCTCGCTCGTATGATATAGAGGGAGAATCTAATCCCGATGCATTCAAATTGCCCTCCGATGATGACCTATTTGACGCCGAGTACTGGATCTTAGAGAATTTCGCTGTTAATTCCATCGAATTCTCTGCATCGCGAGATTACAAAGGGGGAGTTTTAAGCATGCTCTTCGACCCCACGACTACCAATCAAACGCCAGCGGAGGTGGGAGCTGAGCTAATAAAGGCTGTACAGGAATACAGGGAGTGGGCACCATTGCATGCTAAGTACGATTTATTCAATCTTTCGAGATTGAGCTTGACGGGAGTAACTGCTCTGGAAGCTCATACAAATGAGGTTACAAGCGGTCGTGCGAAAATACTAATACCGATATTAATAATCTTCATAATTGCCTGTCTATGGTTCGTCTTCCGAGGGTTCAGAAGCGTTTTTATTTCTTTCTCTTCTTTTATCATGGGAATAATCTGCTCCTACGGAATTATGGGCTATCTCGGCATCCCATTAAACGTTTTCAACCTTGCAATAATACCCCTCCTGATAGGCATAGGCATAAACTTCTCGATCCATATCATTAATGAATTCTTATCGCTAAAGTCAGAGGGAAAGAGTGATGAAGAGGCGTTCCAGATTAATGGCAAGAGGGTATATCTGGCATTATTCATAGCTACCCTGACAACTATTGCGGGCCTTTTGACCTTAGCCGTTTCCCCAAGCATATTGATGAGCACGCTAGGTGTGTTGGCTTCAACTGCTATGGCTTTGCTCTTCCTACTATCGATTACGTTCATCCCGGCCATGATAACTTTGATCGGTATCTCCCCCCAAAAAGGAGTTTTTAGGCCCGCGAAAGGGCTTTCAAAGTTGGCAAGGGTCTTGAGCAACTATAAAGTAATGGTAGTAGTTCTTCTGTTTATAGTATCTCCTATACTATTGATAAATTCGAAGAACGTCCAATACGAGGTATTTGGAAACCCAGCATCTAATTTTCAAAAAGGAGATTTCATGAGGGACTCCTGGGATATCTATGCCTCCAGCATAGGTGGGGGATCGTATAATTCCCTAACGATAGAGGGTGACCTCACGAATCCTGAAACTATGGAGTATCTCAAGGTCTTGGAAGAAAAGGTAAGAAACACAAGCTCAGTACCTGAGAGGGTGATGAGCATTATATTTCCTATAGAGAACTACTTGATGATGAGGGAAGGTCTTGTGGGAGCTATGGAGAGTATGGGCAACGTCACTCTCCCATCCACCCGTGAGGAGCTTATCCAATGTTTAGATGAGATGTATGCAGATCCATGCTGGCGAACAGTGCTCCAATTTTTTATCGATCCCGAGTATGATATGATGATCCTCATGTACCCTTCAGAGATGGAGGACTTTCAGCAGGTTGAAGAAAGCTGGGATAAACTCTGGAACGCAGTCGATGAAGCCGAAGAGATTTATCCACGCCCCCAAAACGTAGAGATATACACATTTGGGTACATGCCTGCGACCTATTTATTCATAAAGGAGCAGATGCCATGGGTTATCTTTGTAGGGATTGTTTCATTTTTGGCTTGTCTCATTATAGTATCTATTATTATCAGGCGCCCTAAAGCCATATTGGCCATTCTCATACCCATGGCCCTCACCACCTTTATATGGCTAGGCATATTGCCATTTCTTAATATCGGGCTGTCCATAACGTTAATGCTTCCCTTATGTTTCATCATGTGTATTGGATCCGACTACGCTATACATCTAGCTATAAACTCGGAGCGATCTGGGGACCTCCCCTTGGTGTTTGGAATTACAGGCAAGGGAATTTTATTCTCTAGCTTAACAGATTTCGGTAGTTTTGTCATATTTGGCTTTATAGGTTACGCGATGGTCTCAAGGGCGTTTATCTCGACAGCTCTAGCCATATTAGTTATCTTTGTTATGACTCTTCTGATAATACCATTGATCTATGGAAAAAAAGAGTAAATTCTGCTTACTGCTACTAGCGATCTTCATCTTCGGCGCTATGCTTACGATCAGCCTCTTGTTGGAATATGCTGTATCGCCTCTGTTTTCCATCTCGGATCCTTCAGCCATCTGCGTTGCGATAATATTCGGTGCCGTGGGCTCGACGTACTTATGGTCGAGCAAATCCTCGTCAAATTTTCCCCTTTTCGGTATGATCTCATTTTCTGTGATATCCCTCATTATCGGCCCATATTGCGTGTCCAATGGGGAAATGTATTCCTTCTGACGTGCAAAATCATCATAGAAATCATCATAGTTACCATTTTATCGCCTCACAAACTCTTGCACTCTAGAACAATCCCGCAACAATCATCAGAACAGGTATGCTTCCACCCATAGAGCTTTGGATAGTTTTTATATCTTCCAGTGCTTCTCTGTCTCCTCTCCCCCTCCCTTGCATGGCCCATGGATGTCATCAACTCCATCGCCCTGCCAACGACCTTAGAGGCCGCGTTGGCCACGTACATGCCTACTATTTCAGCTAAAGGTGTCACTTCGTCAGATCATCGATCCCCATAATTTTTTAAGGCGCATCCCGAGAAAGGCTTTGGGACAAAACTCTTCGCTAATCCTGTATGATAACGACGTAGGCCCTCCTCCCTATGTACCTTTTCGGGGCATCTACCTTAGCTGAGTTGCCAAAAGGAGTTATTCTCCTCTCGTAAACAACCTCCACCTTCTCCTTTATTGCAAAGTCTCCCTCTTTGATCTCTATTTTTCTCATTAAGTGGATATCCATAGATATCCTGATAAACTTTTCCGTCTTTACGGTATAGCATGAGAATCACCCAAAAGATGGCCAAGGAGCTCTTAGAGGTCCTGAGTGAGGTAAGAGAAGAGATCTTCTAGGAGAATAAATGCCCCTTTACGGAATGGGGGAGAAAGCGGGAAACGGTTAAAGAGAGGATCGGAAAGCTTTCCGACTATGTGGAGAGGTCGGCGGATATGATCGAGGTTAATAAAAGACAGGGAAGGCCCAAAGAGGTGGATCTGGTAAAGAGGACGATGCTCTTCCTCTTTGCGAGGCTCATGAACAAGAGCAACCGAGACGTGGAGGATTTACTGGCGCTCTTCCAACCTCTATTCGGGGTTAAGGTGAGCTACAAGTACATCGAGAGGCTCTATTCAGATGAGGGGGTTAAACTGGTTCTCCACAACCTCTTCATGCTCCTGATCCATGATGAAGGCATATCGGGGAACTTCTCAGGGGATGGTGCGGGTTACTCTTTAACCATGCCCAAGCATTACAGAAGCGACCCAAAGAAAAAAGGAGGGGATTACAGATACGTCTTCAGGATGATAGATCTGGGCACTGGAGTGTACGCAGCCTTTGGGTATTCCAACCGTTCTGAGATGGAAGCCTTCAACAGGGCTATAACAATGCTTGAGGGATTAGATACCCGAATAAAGATAAACTCCAATGCTTTAGACAAGTACTACAGCTCGAGAACTGTCCTAGGGCTGTTCGGTAAGAAGACCGCGGTTTACGTTATCCCAAAGAAGAACATCTCTAAGATCAGTTTGGAGTGGACCAGGGTGATAGAGAGGATGATCGAAGATCCCATCGAATTTCTCAGGAAATACTTCAAGCGTAACTTAAGTGAGGCTGAATTCTCAGCGGATAAAAGAAGGTTTGGATGTACGATAAGGCAGAGAAAGGAGAATAGGAAGGAGATGGCTATGTTCTCCCCAGCCCTGCTTTATAACATATTTGCGGTAAGGGTAAAGCCGGGATAATTTTGTCCCAAAGTCTCTGGGCACACCAAGGTTTAAGTATTTCAAACACCATAATAAAAATATGGAAATACCACAATTTTCTGATGAGAAATACGATAGAATAATCTCTGATTACGAGAAGAAAACCCCGAAATCCAAAAAATTTTATGAAGAGGCTAAGCAACACATCGCTCCTTTAGGGGTTCCTGCGTATATGATCTGGCACAGGCCTTATCCATTCTTCGTTGAAAAGGCTGAAGGCTCAAGGGTCTTTGATGTTGATGGCAACGAGTACATAGATCTATTCATAGACCAGGGGATTTCTTTTCTAGGTCATCAGCCACCCAAGCTTAAGGGGAGCATAGCTAGGACTATGGATAAATACGGTATCCATTTGGAACTTTGCGAAGAATTGGCAACTAAATGGTCAAGAAAAATAAACAAACATTTCCCCTCTTGCCAGAAAATAAAGATTGTGAATTCCGGTAACGAGGCGACAGAGCTGGCGGCTCAAATAGCGCGAACTTATACTGGCAAAAACAAAATCATTAAATTTCAAGGTCATCATCATGGTTGGAATGCAGTGCTATCCTATGATTCATTAGCACCTGGATCTGGCACTTTATTTACCGAAGGGATTCCAGAAAATCATTGGGAAAATCTTATAACATTGCCAATAAATGATATAGGTGAAGTAGAAGATGCGATCAAAAAAAACAAGAACGAGATCGCTGCTGTAATCATGGAGCCTCTTGGGGTATCAACGGGCGCAATACCCCTAAGAGATGGTTTTCAAAAAGAGGTCAGAGAATTAACCGAACAAAATGGTGTATTGTTAATTTTTGATGAAGTTGCTACCGGATTTAGAGTCGCAATTGGTGGAGCACAAGAACTTCTTGGCGTGATGCCTGACATTACAGTTTTGGGGAAGTCTGTAGGCGGTGGAATCCCGATTGGAGCTGTCGGAGGAAGAGATGATGTTATGGCAGTAGTTGGGGTGTTAGACCCAAGAGCTGAACGATTTGGCCCGGTATTTCCAATGGGTTCTTTTTGCGCGCATCCGCTAGCCATGGCAGCAGGCATAGCGTTTATAGAAGAACTCGAGGACGGAGATTACATTAAAAACGCAACTTTAAGAGCCAAAGAGTTGGCGAAAGGGATAAACGAGGTAGCAACTCGCCTTAAAATGAGTTTTTCCGCATATACTACTTATGCGGTAGTTCACTTTGGACTGGCGGTAGAACAGGATATGAGTAACGCTCCGGATATGTTGGAGTTTAACCAAATGATTAGACTTGGTCTTCTTCTCAGCGACCCAGGTGTTGTGGCATTGCCAGGTCACGTATATATGTCTGGGGTACATACTCCGGAGGATATCCATAAGTGCATTTTAGCATTTGAAAATTGCCTGGGGATTTGCAAGGAGTAACGGATGCTGGCTAGGCTCACCTTTATTCTCTTTAACAAGGCTAAAGAAATGGTGTTAGCCTACTGTAAGGAGGGGTAATGCCTGTGCCAAAGTGAAGTTAGCTTATTACTTCATGAACGCTGATAATTAGTTCATCTCACTTTTAGTTAGACGGTTTCTTGAGAGTTTATAGCATTTCAACAGCCATTGATTGGGCTTCTTCGTCATTCTCCTAACAAGGGGATGACAGCAAGCCTCAGATGTTGTCAGCCCCCGGGGGCTGACGTCATTCTTCCTCCTCCGTGCCATCCCCTCTCACCATTACGATTATGAGGGTCGGCCTCTCTTCCATGCCCGTGCGGAGGATGGAAATCCTCCTTCCAAGATTCTGATCACTAAGCTTCTCCCTCAAAATAGCCGATTCAAGTTAGTTAACCGGATAACCTAGACCATGGTAAATCGTAAGGCCAAATCGCAGGGTAGAACGCTCGTGAATCAGTACGTTAGTTCGTCTCGCATAACCTGGGTAGTGTCCCAAGCTATCGTTTCGTTTAAATTAGATTTGTATCCTCCAAAAAGGAGGGTTTTTGATGAACAAGAGGATAGGACATCTGAACGATAGCATGGGAATGTGGTAACCTGTCAGAACCCCGACTGCATGGCATACCACGATGAAGAGCTATCTAGCATCCGTAAATGGGGATGGGATCGTGAAAGAGGGGGGATGGTCCAGTGCTACAGATGCAACCATTGCAAAAAAAAACATTCAACGAAAAGAGAGGAACGGTCTTTGAGGGCTTGAAACACGATGAAGCTACCGTCATCCTGGTGGTGAAAATGTATACGGAAGGAAATTCCGTAAGAGCCATAGAGAGGATCACGGGGATACATAGAGGCAGGATAAGAACCTGGCTGAGGAGGGTTGCGGAGCACTGTTACATCTCCTCTTTATATGAGAAATAATTTATCTGCCCCGCAGGCTGTGGGACAGAATTCACGTAGCTAGCAAGAACAGGTTGTGCCATATGTCAATTGAGAACGACGCAGTATCTATGCGATCCGCTCTCCGCTGCCTCA
>JGI24023J19991_10002998_pt1 | contig 12028 bp, 11 predicted proteins | sample Cruoilmetagenom1_FD_19991 | JGI IMG/M metagenome (IMG submission 19991)
TACCCGGCGGCGGCTGTTGCGGCAGAACAGTTGCGCCAAAGTCTCGGCCTGCCGCGCCTGCTCGTCGCCGGCCGCGGCCAGGCCCCGCGCCCGGGTGATGCACAACGCCATCACAAAGAGCTCATTGGCGATGTCGACGATACGAAACAGAAAGGCCTGTTTGCGCTGCAGCCGACCCCGATACAACAACATCCCGTAGAACGTGGCGCGCGCCATTTTGCGGCTGGCGCGTTCGACAAAACGCAGATGACGCGCGAGCCGGCCGAATTCGGCGAACCGCGGCCAGCGTCCCCAGCCAAACCAGCGGCTGGGGTACCACGTAAGATAAAACACAAAGACACGCGGCAACGCCATCAGCTTCTGCTTGATACCCGCGTCCGGGTCGATCAAGGCGCCAGCCACCTGCAGGTGTTTGTCCACCGCCTCGCGCGCCATGAACAGGTGCATGATTTCGCTGGCGCCTTCAAAGATCCGGGTAATGCGCGCATCGCGCATCGCGCGCTCCACGCCGATCGCGGGCTCGCCACGAGCGGCCAGTGAAGTCTCGGACTCATAACCGCGGCCGCCGCGGATCTGCATCGTATCATCGACCACTTGCCACACGCGCGTGGTGTTCCACTCTTTGGCCGCCGCCGCCTCCAGGCGAATGTCATAGCCCTCGCGGTCTGCCATATGGGCGGCGAAATTAGACAGCGACTCCATCGCGAACACGGTGGCGGCCATATCGGCAAGCTTGTGGGCATTGGCCTCATGCCAACCAATCGGGTGGCCCCATTGCTCCCGCACCGATGCCCATTTGCGACAGATCTCCAGACACTGTTTGGCCAGACCACCGGTGATCGCGGGCAGGGAAAGGCGGCCAGCATTCAATGTCACCAGGGCGACCTTGAGTCCTTTACCGTCTTCACCCAGCAGGTTCTCCCGCGGCACCCGCACATCGGTAAAGCTGATCACGCCGTTGGCCTCGCCCCGAAGTCCCATAAAGTAGCAGCGGTGTTCAAGACGCACGCCTTCCCACCCGGTTTCAACAATCAAGGCCGTGATCTTGCCCGTGGCGGCATTGCGCGCCCCAACCACCAGCAGCTCCGCCAGTGGGCCGTTGCTGATCCAAAGCTTTTCGCCGTTAAGAATATAGGCCTTACCGTCCGCTGTCGGCTCCGCGGTCGTCGCCAGCGCCGCCGGGTCCGAACCCACTCCGGTTTCGGTCAACGCAAAGGCGCTGATGGCGCCCGCGGCACAGCGCGGGAGGTATCTCTTTTTCTGCGCTTCGGTGCCGAACAGCCACAGCGGTTGCGGCAGGCCGATGGCCTGTGACGCCGACAGCAGCACGGCCAGACCGCGCTCGTGCCCGCCGAGCAGCTCCATTATCTTGTTGTACTCGAACTGGTTCAGTCCCAGGCCGCCGTACTCCTGCGGGATCTTCATGCCGAAGGCGCCCAGCCGCTTGAGTCCATCGATCACGCCGTCGGGATAGTCGCCACTGGTATCGATCTGTACGGGGTCGACCTGGGTACGCAGGAATTCCTTGAACTTTTCATAAAAAACGGTAAACGCAGGGCGCTCCTGCTCCGCCAGCGGATACGGATGGATCAGCGATAGTCGGAAGTTGCCTAGAAACAGGTCTCGCAGGAAACTGTGCTCGGTCCACTCGGTCTGGCGTGAGGCCTCAACCTGCTGCAGTGACTCGCGTTCTGCATCGCTCGGTTTTGCTTCAACGGACTTCATCGTGGACCCTCCATTGTTACCGTTGCCCTGACAAGCGTCCTCGTCCCCAATACTAAAGTCAAGACAAACAAGCGCGCCGTAAGTTCCGGCCACGCGGCAATACCGCCTGCCCGCGATCAGCGCGGTCTTATTCAATCGCTGTTATTACTTAACGGTGGCCGAGACCAGCCTGCCGATACTCAGCCCTTGCACCAGGATGGAAAACACGACGACCGCATAGGTAATGCCGAGGATAACGTCCCGTTCGGGTCCCGCCGGAATGGACAAGGCAAGGGCCACCGAAATGCCGCCGCGCAAGCCGCCCCAGGTTAGGATCTTGACGACGTTGGGGCTAAACTGCCGCCGCAGACGCAGCAGGCCGACGGGAATCCCGACACTGATGAAACGGGAAAACAACACGATCGGAATGACCAGCGCGGCCGCCGTTGGGGTATGACCGCCGAAAGTCAGTACCAGCACCTCGAAGCCGATCAACACGAACAAGACCGTGTTCAGGATTTCATCGGTAAGCTCCCAGAAGGTATCCAGATGTTCCCGGGTCTTGTCGGACATGGCAAACAGACGGCCGTGATTGCCGATCAACAGGCCCGCGACCACCATGGTAATCGGCCCCGAAACGTGAATCGTCAACGCCAGGGCGTAACCTCCCATCACCACGGCCAGGGTGATCAGGACCTCCACCTGGTAATTATCCACGCTTCCGAGCATCCAATAGGCCAGGGCGCCCAGCGCGAGGCCGAACACAATGCCGCCGGCCGCCTCCTCGACAAACAGCAGGGCGATGTGGCCTGCACTGATTTCATGGCTGCCGGTAGCAATCTCCAGCAATACGATGAATACGACAACACCAACGCCGTCGTTGAACAACGATTCGCCGGTGATCTTGGTCTCCAGGGATTTCGGCACGCCTGCGGTTTTGAGTATGCCGAGCACGGCGATGGGATCGGTCGGTGAAATCAGCGCGCCGAATAAAAAACAGTACATCAGCGGCAGGCCGATACCCAACCACCCGAGGGCCAGCCAGGTCAGGCCGCCGACGAGCAGGGTAGAGACAATCACACCCGCGGTGGCCAGGCTCGCTATGATCCATTTCTGTTTCGCAAGATCGTTCAGATTGACGTGCAGCGCCCCGGCAAACAACAGAAAGCTCAGCATGCCGTGCATCAGGGTGTCGTTAAAATCGATACTCCCAACCAGGCTGCGCGCCTTGTATTCCAACCCGGCGTACCCCAGCTTGCCCAATACAACGAGACCCAATGACATGCACAGGGCGATCAACATCAGCCCGATGGCGGCGGGGAGCTTGATGAAGCGGTGATTGATGTAGCTGAAGATCGCGGCCAGGGTGATCAGGACCGCCGCGATGTTAAATATGTCCATAGGCTAGATGAACGTCAATGAAATGATGTGTGAATTCTGCATAGCGACAATTCGCTGCCTGTGCAAATAGACGTTATCGCGTCGCGCCACTATGCACCGACAACATTTTACGCGGGTGTCGAAATACGGCCCAACGATCTTCCGGTAGACCCTTAAATACGCTCGCAAAACGTTTGCCCTCATCGGCTCCTGAAACATCGCGGATGAATATATGCATCACCTGCTCTGGAAAACGCCGGGCAAGCTCCGCGTAGACTTCCGGGTCCTTCTCGCCTGAGTCGCCCACCAGAATAAATCTCCTTTGGGGATACGTCCGCAGGATCGATTCGATTGTCGAGGTCTTGTAGGGCTCGGAGGAAGCGAGGAAATCCAGGAATGTCTGATCCTTGAGCCGGAACAATCGCATATGGAAACTTCCGGGAGGAAACCCGTGCCGGTTTACGAACTCCGACAACGACGGGTAAAGCTGCCACGGGGACGCTGATACATAGTGAAAGACTGCGCCGTCAGCGGCCCACTCGCGGTAGACCTCGGGCATGCCCGCGACCGCTTCGAATTCGTTCAGAAACGTGTTGGCGAGCAGCGCTTTCTTGTCCCGCACATTGCTGTGCTTGATCGTATCGTCGATATCCGAGACCACCGACAGGCCCTCTGGGGCCACGAGCTGCACCGTACCATTGAATATGCGTTTATCATTCTTCGGCATCACCGCTGCGACGGACAACCAGGGATTTGCTGTTTCCTCAACCGTGGACGTGGTCTTTATGCGCGCATGGCCGGCAAAATGACCGTTGGGCCCGGAACGGTTCATGGGAAATTCCCGACCGTCGATCCTTACGTCGATCTTTTTATCACCCTCATTATCCACCAGGAACCAGCGCGCGCGCTGCCGGAACAGCGCATTCTTGCTCGCCTGCGATTCCAGTTCGAGCGCGGCCAGAAGTCGGTCGATCACCGCCGTGCGCCAAACCGAGTCCTCCTCGCGTTCAAAGACCCAACCGTGTACCGGGACCACCCAGGTTTTCGCATCGGTATCCAGCCGTGCGCTGGTCGGGAAAAAGACCACCTCTTCATCCGGTTTGATCGAACAGGCCTGCAGCGCGAGCGCTGTCAGACAGAACGCCAGCATCACCGTCATAGCGGGTCTTGCGACTTGCGAACCCATAGGTGCCGCTCGCGCCTGTTTTGTGGTATGCATCACCATGACAACTCGATAACTCTAAGGCTCTGGCGAAAGCGGGGCGGAGGCTTTGCGAGCTTTCTATAGTCAAACCTGGACGTTAGACCACGGTGCGCCAGCCGCGCGCAAAACGCATGCTCATTCATCTTGAGTTCCTGGTGATGAAGGCGGCGATTTCGCTAATGACCTCTCTTTCTATTCCATAGAATCCATGTGGCGAGAGTCCCTTGCATGAATCAAGGAAGGGATCCTTACCGCCCGCAAAATACTTAATAACCACCTCTGGCGCCCTGGTCAATCCGGCCTTTATTTTCTCCGACCCTTCCGGCGGCGTTACCCGACATTTGTCGTCTTTATGAGAGATGATCAACGTTGGGACCGTGATCGTTGCCAGGTCCATACGCGGGAGCTCAACGCCTTTGTTGTTGGGTTCCGTTACGCTCGCGGTCAGCACCAGACCGTTGATGTTGCCCTGGAGTCTGATGGCGCCGTTGGCGGCGGACTCCGTTCCCCGGCTCGTTCCGACGAGCCATACCGCGGCGTCGTTCAGTGCCTTCAGATAGGACACGACGCCATCGATATCTTGTGCATGTTCTTTGGAGCCTCGAAATCCGCCAAACATGCCCTGCGCCCCCTGCCGGTCCGACGGTGCATTCAACAGCGCCACGGTGAAGCCCAGCGCCGCCAGGTCCTTCCGTGTTCTAACCAGGAAATTGTTTCCCCTCCTCCGCAGCCAACCTTCGTTCAGCTTCAGTTTGCCCTTGCCGCCGGCGAATAATATGACATTTGCGATTGGATCGGGGTGCTCGATCAACAGAAACTGCTGGATCACCTGGGGTCGCGTGTTCAGCTCGATGACTTGATCGGCCGACACAGGCCTCATAAATGTGAACAGAACGATGATGAATAGTGCAGACCGCCGAACGTGAATGTTCGCGGCCGACCCGCATACCTTTTTGCACGTCATACATACTCCAATCAGTTTCACGTCTCGAACGATCTCCGTCTTTCAGAAAACAAAGAGTCGTCGTGGTGTCGGATATTCCTCGCCTTCACCCAGCGGCAGTTGTTATTAGAGCATGCCGAATGATTTTCTCAAGGACTACACAATATGAGTCAGCGGGTGCACCAGTATTCTACACCCTGGGCGTCCAGAAAGGCCTCCGCCTGGGCGCCATATAGCATCGCCAGGGTGGCGAGGATGCCGGCCTCGGTGCAGGTCCCGCTCGCCACGGTCACCGAACGCGGCGCGGCGCGTGCCGGCCAGCCGGTACGCGGGTCCAGAATATGGCCGTAGCGTATTCCTTGCTTCAGCAAAAAACGGCGTGCATCGCCGCTGGTCGCGACTCCGCCTCGCCTGAGCTCGAATGTGCGGATGGCGTCATGCGCCAGGTTATCACCCGGTGTGATGACACCGTGCTGCGGATCCTCGATGCCGATGACCCAGCCACCGCCGTCACGCCGCGGTCCGGTCGCAAAAAGATCGCCGCCGAAGTTAATGAGCAGGCTGGCCTTTGCCTGCCGGCTGAGAAGCTGTGCGACGCGGTCCACCGCGTACTCCTTACCGATACCGCCCAGATCGATCTCCATGCCCTCGAGCAATGTGATAGCGGGGCGCCGCCAGATAATCTTATCCCAGCCTATGCGCGGCAACAGGGCCTCGATGGTCTCCGCCGCCGGCACGCGATCGCTGCCGTCAAAACGCCAGACCTCGCGCAAGACGCCCGAGGTAATATCAAAGCTGCCTTCGCTCAGCTCGTAACACTGGCCGGCGTAATCGAGCAGACCCGCCGTCTCCTCGTCGACCTCCACCGGCCTACCGGCGGAGTGATTGATGCGGTGGATGATGTTGTCGCCGCGGTAACGGCTGAACTTGCGCTCGATGCGGAGCGCCTCGTCATGGGCGATGGTCAATAATCGATTCGCCGTCAGACCGTCGCCCAATTCCATCAACAGCTCACAAGGGCTTGCCATGGCCTGGAAACGGCCCAGCCAGTAGTCCTGCTTGTGCTCTAACGACGTTGTCGGCATGGATATTCAAAAGGGTATGTAGCGCGGCTTCCCGCCGCGCTACAACATACCGCAGAATCAAAAAAGAAGGGAGTAATTAAGCTGAAAAATGACGGCCTCCACATCCGGAAAGAGGTCCTGCTGGCGCTGCACGCCGATGGCATCGTCCGGGGTGCTGTCGCCGGATTGCACCATGTACTCGGCGCGCACACCGAACTCGCCGTTTTTTCCCGTAGGGAAACCGTATTTCAGGCCCACGGTGGTGGTGGTCATCTCGCCGAGGCGGTAGTCGGCGCTGGCGTATTCCACGCTCTCGCCGTCTATCAGGCTATGACGGTAGAACTCCGCCTCGGTCTGCGCGTAGTAGCGAACATGCGGCTCCAGGTAGTGGCGGTTGCGTAGCTCGTAGCGGTAACGGAAATCCAGTGTATGCGAGGTGATGTCCCAGTCGTCCCAGTAATAACGGTAAGAGACACGTATGACGTCGTCACTCAACTGGTGCACGGTCTTCCAATAGACGGCGTGGCGGTCGCGCGTATCGGGACGCTTCTCGTAGCGATAGGGTTCGCTGCCCGGAATGACCGTCCCCAGCTCCCCGGTGGCCCCATTCACCACGCTGAGCAGCTTGTAGGGATCGGTGAGGTAACCGCTGTCGCTGCCGAAGCTGTAATTGAGCTGCACGAGGGTCCGGCGGCTCACCACCTGGGTGACACCGAGCAACAGCTCGCTCACCGTCTTGTCGTCGCTGTCGCCCTCGGTGGCCTTGACGGCCGGAAATTGCGGCATATTGGTCAGGCCCACCGGTACGCCGCCCACAGGATCGACCTGATCCGCGTTGTAGGACGCCCCCGCCGTTAACGTGGTATTGCGCAGGTTGAAATCCCGGCTCACTACCGCCGACACACCCAGGGACATGTAGTCATATTCGTTCGAGGCATTGGCGGAGAACACCCCGCGCGTAAGCTCCCCGAGCGGTTTCTCCCACTCCGCGCTCAAGGCATATCGCGCATCATGGAAGGTCGGGTCCAGCGGGGTTTCATTGGGATCGGTAGTATAAGTTTTATGCCCGGAAGGCGAGGTGAACGTCTGCGGCTGGTCGGTCGGGATGGCGCCATTGGCGGAAGACCCTGTCAGGCTGTCGTAGACGATGCGCACGCTGATAAACTCATCGTCGTCAATTTCCTTGCGCAGCCGTACCACGGGTTCGACTACCTCGACCCGGTCTTTCTCTGAATAATACAGCACGGCCGTATCCAGCTCCCAAGGGCTGTCGGCGCCTGCCGCATTGGCCCCCTGCGGCATGCCTGTGAGCATCGAGCACGTAGCCAGCGCCAGCTTGCCCCGTATCGATTTGGGCGGCTTTAATTGCATCCGCAGCCGCCTCCGCCAACACCCTGGCCACCGCTGGACGCCTCCTTGCTATAGTAGATGTGCTCATCCAGGTAGGTGTCCAGGGGGTAAGGATCGAGCTGCATTTTCTTCTGCGCCAGCAGATCGCGGTCCCAGGGCTGAACCGGCTCGAACGCGCAACCGGAAACCAACACCAGCAATCCCAGCAGCGATGACAGTAAAGCCGCGCGCATTTCTAGTTCCGCCCGAGCAGCGTTTTACCGGCCGCCAATGCCTTGATTTTGGATTCCAGGACGGGCTGGTCCTTCTCACGGAAACCGATATGGGAGGCCTGCAGATTGCCGTCCCGGTCGATGAGATAGGAGCTCGGCATGCCCTTGACCTGGTACACCGCGGCGGTGCTGCCCTCGGGATCGTAGGCGACGGTAAATCCAGCCGGATACTCCGCAAGAAACTTGCGCGCTGCGGCCGTTTCCTTGTCAACATTGACGGCGATAATAACAACATCCTTATCAGCATAGCGCGCCTGCATTTCATTCATCCAGGGAAAGGACTTGCGGCACGGATCACACCAGGAGGCCCAGAAATCCAGATACACCACCTTGCCGCGCAGATCCTTGAGCTGGAGCGTACCGCTGTCGGTGCGCAGCGTGAAATCGGCTGCCTCGTCGGCCCTGACAGGCAAAACCGCCGCCAACATAAGCAGGACCAGACCGGTGACAGCCCACTGCTTCTTTGCTAGAAAGGACATGACCTCACCCTCATTCAAAAGACGGTTCCACCCTTGGGCTTAAGCCGCAGACACAAATCCGACTAGCGCCACTGTCCACCTGGGGTCTCCAATACTGTGATATCCCGCCATATAAATAGCAGGAGAATCTTAAGGTTTCCTTAAGACCGTCAGCCAAATCACAATGATTCACAAATAATCACGGCTTAGGGGGCTTGCCGGCATCAGTTCTCTTGTATTCAGCAACAGCTTTCCTGGCCCCGGCGGCGCATGACCTGACCAAGGCCTCGGGGCAAGCAATCACAAAGGAAAGTGACGGATCGTCGTTGCTGACAAAGGCAAAGAAGGTTTGGAGCCGTTAAGAAAGCGTCCGTTGAACACCTCAGGGCTCGTCTTGCATGTACAGGCCGCACCCTGCCGCTGCCGCCTGGGCCGGCTAGATTTCATAATCGACCACACGCCGCTCTTGCTGCAGCGCCATGACCACAGGCTTGATCTTTTCGTGTGCCGGATGGTTTTTGTAGCACTCGAGGGCGTCTTTATCCTCAAATTCCGCATAGAACGCGACATCGCATGCTTCGCCCGAGCCGTTAAAATTGATACCGACCTCGATTCGCAGCAAACCAGGTATTTTGCCGTCAAGGGACTCCAGAACCTCTTTGACTTTCAGGGCATTCTCCAGCCCGGCAGGCTCCGAGGCCGCGTCCTTCAGTCTCCACAGCACGATACGTTTAATCATAGCTCTCCGGTCTACCATCACAACAGGTCAGCGCGTGTATCGATTATCGTTAATTGGCATTAGGCAGGACCGTACATCTATTCAAGGTGTAACAGGTCGTCAATGATATGATCCGCCAGGACGTGGCGCCGGCCTGCGGAATGGTACTCCGAATTTATCCATGCCGTAGACAACCCCGCCGCCTTCGCGCCCTCCATATCGTATTTCAGGCTGTCACCCACAAACAGGATTTGCGATCTATCAGCAGCAAACGCCTCGAGCGCCATGTCAAACAGGACTTGCGAGGGTTTTATGCTGGTGGTATCCGAGGAAAATATCATTTTTGTAAACAAGGAGTGAATTCCAACTCTTGCAAATTCTTCCAACCACAGATCTTTTCTCGCCCAAATGTTCGCGATAAGTCCCAACTCGTGGCTGTCCGCTAGCCGCTTAAGGTGACAGGCATATTGCTCCGGAATCGTGCCAAGCTCATGAAGCGCGAAGACTTTCTCCAGTAATGCGATATCCTCCTCGGAGGTGTAATCGATGTGACAATGGCTCAATAATACGTCACGTATTTGCGGAAAGTTGCCGTATTTTTCCGGATTCTGGTAGTCAAGGCACATCTTGCCATAGCAGTTACGGATAGCCCGGTTGACCTCACCGCCCTTCAGGCGGCTGCCTCCGATCTCCCTGTAAGTTGCCGCAAAGTCTTCGCGTGCCGAGAATCGATCCTCGTTGAACATGAACGTGCTGTTCATGTCGAGAATAACGGCTCTGTAGTCTTGCAGAATACTCATTTGACTAAAAACAATAAGACTGGCGGCATTGTATGCATGCTCGATGTGCCCGGTAAACGGGCGGATGTAGCTTGTGGTTCGGCGTTTTTGGCTGAAAAACACCTTTGATCGCGAGCCTATTGGATTAGCCGGGGACCCGCGCTCGCCAGACGCACGGGCATCTCTTTGGTAGAGAACACACACAAGATTTGCACCAGTTCGCCCGGCGGGCCCGAAAAATGCGCAAGCAATTCAAGCGCAGCCGCCGGCGGTCACAAGGCGCTTGCTGAAGACGCCATCGGGTGATGCACCCAGCACTGTACCGACCCCTGTCCCGCGGGCAAAGCTTTCCCTGGAAACGGCAGTGCGGCTGATCTTGGCGGGACGCTGAAAAAGTCCTTCTCATGGACCTTTTCATCCTTGGTTTCCCAGGTGGCACGTCCTGTGGGGCCTGGCAAGTTGCTGAAAGACCCCCCCCTTTTTTCAGCAAGCTGCTACAGCTTCATTATCTCAACGAATACGACCTTGGCGATAAAGCCGAACATGCCAAGCCCCAGGGCAATAAATAACACCGCATACCCGAACTTGCCGGCGTTCGATTCCTTGGCCAATTTGTAAATCACAAATAACATGTACAGAACCAGCCCGGTGATGCAAATGGTGGTCGACCAGCTCTCGAATTGTTCGATCGTCATTCCAACCCCGCTCTGCCAGGAGAATAAAAGGGGATGTATTATAATGGCAGGTTGCTGAAAAACTTGTTCTTCAGCAATCTGCTAGTTATTTAATCCGCCGAAAAACAGTCACGACGTTCCCATGCCCATTTAGCACTGCCAGATTTCTCGCTGATAATCCTTCTTTTCTTTTGTGCTGCCTGTCGGCGCCATTTTCCAAAAGCAAGCGAACCGCCTCCGCATGACCAAACTCCGAGGCAATAGTGAGCGCTGTGTCATTCCGGCAGTTGGCGCAGCGTGACTTCAAGTTCGCATCCGCACCCGCGCTCAATAACAATCTGATGACTTTTGTTTTACCGGTTTCAGCAGCGATCATGAGGGGGGTAAAGTTCCATTCGTCAAACGCATCCAGATCCGCACCCGCGTTGATCAGTATCCGAATGACCTGCAAGTGTCCGTTCCAGGCCGCCGCGTGCAATGGCGTCGCGCGAAGAGTCATCACCTCGTCATATTTGGGCGAAACGACCTGGCGCCAAAGAGCTTCAGCGCTTGGATCGACCCCACAATCGATCAATCTTGAAACAGTCGGTATATCGTTATTCCGCGCCGCGATCAGGAGTCGCTTAGCTGTTGCCCCTTTGCAGTTGGCGGGCTCTTGTTGTGCACCGACGGACTGCGGATAGACAAGCAATACTGCGCTTGTCACTAGCATCACTGCCGCCACTGAAAGCGACGCGAATTGCATTTTTTTGCCCATTGAAATCCCCCACGATTTCTTACAATAGATTCAACACCAAACGGCAATGGGAGATTCGCGCCTGTCTCGGGCCGCCCCGTGCAGCCGGGCGGCTTGCATTAGTTCTTTGTTATTTTTCTATGCTCTGCTTTTTTATTATCAGGCGCCTGGAAAGCGGATCAATCGACCATGATAGCGAACGCCGCCCCACCCATGCCGGATCGGGTCATATCATACCATAAAGTTCGGGCGAATTTTCGCGACCGGCGTTTCTCGCGCGGCCCATTAGGCGCGAATTCGTGCCAACCCGCCGAGAATCAGACATAAAGCGGCAGAACACAGGGGAAAAGCGCGCGATAGCATAGCTGGCAAAAAGAAAAAATCGGTAGCTTCGCTTATTCCAAATTATTTATGCACCGATAACAATATTTATGCTCAAAGATATTGTATCTGTATAACGGCGGTGCCGATCCAGTCGGGTAGCACGCAGCCAAACCCGGGCGGATTTGGCGCCCCGCCATAGCGATATTTGATTGATGCAACTTTCCTACTGCCGCCGAGTCACAATGGCTGGGGCTAGGCGCGCCGGGGAAAATCGGATGGAGCCCCAAGGTCAAGGGCGAATAGACGCGCGATGCATGACGGCGGCCTGGCCCACTCTGGTCTCTAAACCGGGTTGGCTGTTGTGCGATGTTAGCTGTAATCCGACTGGCTATTTGCCCTCCGGTCGGGCGACAATACACGAG
>JGI24023J19991_10003001_pt1 | contig 12024 bp, 8 predicted proteins | sample Cruoilmetagenom1_FD_19991 | JGI IMG/M metagenome (IMG submission 19991)
GATTCTAAAGATGCATTGACTAACACAACTAAAGATCTTAAAGATTCTTCAACTGTAGCATCTAAAGAGATGAAAGATTCTGCAATTGCTGTTTCTAAAGATTCAAGTGATTCAGTTAAAACTGTTTCTAATGACTCAACTGCTTCTGTAAAAACAGTATCTGAAAATGCAAACGATGCAACTAAAACAGTATCTAATGACTCAGCAGCATCTGTAAAAACAGTATCTAACGATTCATCAGCATCTGTAAAAACAGTATCTAACGATTCAGCTGCATCTGTTAAAACAGTAGCAACAACAACTAATGATTCTGTAAAAACGATCTCTAATGATACAAGAGCATCAGTAGAATCAACAAATACAAATGTTTCTGATACAGTAAAACAAGTTTCAACTGACTCTTCTGCTTCAGTNAAAACTATTTCTGATAACATAAACGATTCTACAAAGACTATCTCAACAGATATTAACTAATCGCATAACATCAAAGCAACTCTTCTTGGAGTTGCTTTTCCCCTTTCTACCTCCAAATTTTCATATCAACATTTAATTATTACAATCTACTTCATAAGCGTTATACTCTCAATTGGCTATAATTATTTAATTATAAATCACAAGGAACAGTAATGTTTGGAATATTTGATGACAAAGGCGAGATCGTAGAAGCCAAGATCTTTTTAGGTTCGACAGAAGAAACAAGAGAGAAAAAAGAGGAACGTAAAAGTCCTTTTGATGGTTCAGTAGTAAGTAGAGCACCCGTATGTACAGCGGAAGATACCAAAAAAGCACTCATCATGGCAAGGTTTGCAAGTAAAGCTGCAAAAAGTTCACCACTTTCTCAGCGTATTTTATGGCTGGAAGATGTAGCAAAAAGACTTACAGAAGAGAAAGAACATTTTGCTTTAATGTTGGCAAAAGAAGTGGCTAAGCCTATTGCATTTGCACGTATAGAAGTAGAGCGTTGTGTAGAAACCATTAAGCTCACCGTATATGAACTTGCCAATCTCTCAGGAGAAACACTCCCTACAGATATCATGCCAAGTGGTAAAAAAACGTTGGCATACTTTAAACGTGAGCCTGTAGGTGTCGTAGCCTGCATCACGCCTTTTAACTTTCCTTTGAACCTTGTAGCACATAAGATAGCCCCGGCACTTGGAGCTGGAAACACCGTTGTGCTTAAGCCTACACCAGAAGCACCAGCAACGGCATTCATGTTTGCTAAACTGTTTGTAGACTCTGAGTATGCCGTGCCAGATGCACTCTCTGTGGTATATGGTGATGCTGAAGTGGGTTCTACCTTAGTACAGAGTGATATACCAAGAGTCATCTCTTTTACGGGTTCTGTACCTGTTGGAAATATCATCACTAAACAAGCAGGTATTAAAAAAGTGAGTTTGGAGCTTGGTGGAAATGCAGCAACATACATCGATAAAAGCGCAGACTTGAAAGTAGCAGCTGCACGTTGTGCTTTTGGTGCTTTCTATAACTCAGGTCAAGTCTGTATCTCTCTCCAGCGTATCTATGTCAATGAAGATGTTTATGAAGAGTTTGCAACCCATATAGCAAATGAGACCAATAAACTTAAGGTTGGTTCACCTTATGAAGAAGATACTTTTATGGGACCACTCATTGATGATGACTCCCGTAACAGGGCTAAGACATGGATAGCATCAGCTAAAAATGAAGGCGCTAAAGTCATAGCAGGCGGAAAAGATATAGATGGCATTTTCCCTCCTACTGTAATGGCAGATGTTACAGATGATATGAAGATCATTTGTGAAGAGGTATTTGCACCTATTGTAAGTTTGGTTTCTGTACCTGATTATGAAACGGCGGTAGTGAAGATGAATGACTCTCCTTATGGTTTACAGTTTTCTATCTTTACAAATGATCTAAAGCAAACACANGCATTTATAGATGATGCCGAGTGTGGTGGTGTCGTGATCAATGATATCCCGACCTTACGTTTTGATGTACAGCCTTATGGTGGTTCTAAACTTTCAGGTGTCGGACGTGAAGGTCCAAAATGGGCATTGGAAGAATTTACAGAGGTTAAGTCGATTGTGATTTGTTAGTGAGATTACTCACACTGAATTTCAATAATCAGAGCTCAAACGACTAGACGCTTTTATATACCTTTGGTATAGTGTTAGTATTATTTTATGGAGAGAATTTTATGGATTTTTTATTTACATCGGGTTTTTTAGGTACACGTGCACCACTTTTTATGGATATTGTATCTGTGATTGTTGCGCTCTTACCTTTTTTGATATTTGGGGCGATCTCTCTTGCAAAGAAAGGCAACTATAATGCACATGAAAGTGTGCAGAAGTTCCTGTTTATCGTTACTGTGATCGTGGTGGCATTTTTTGAGTTTGGTGTACGTATGGAAGGTGGTTATAAAAACCTGATGGAAGGCAGTTCTGTTGGACATAATTATTTTATTTATGTGTTAATTTTCCATATCATCATCTCCGTGATCACATTGATCCTATGGATCATGACACTCTCTTTGGCAAAACGTAATAAAAAACAGTCGGCACTTCCTGGAAGCCACTCTAAAGCGCATAAAAAATACGGACAACTTACTTTCATAGGTATTATATTAACTATGTTGACAGGTGCCTGGGTGTATGCGTTACTCTTTGTATACTAACATATGAAAAAAATTGCTATTTCGGCATGTCTCTTAGGTCAAAAGTGTCGTTATGATGCTTCTGACAATCAAAATGATACTCTTTTAGCACTGTTGAAAGATGTTGAGCTTATATCTTTCTGCCCCGAAGACCATGCTTTTGGAACACCACGTCCTACGATGGATCTGATACGAACAAAAGAGGGTGACAAAGCGATCTCAAATCAAACAGCCAAAGACCTCTCCTTACCCGTAGAACATTATGCTACAATGTTTTTTGATACACATCCAGATATAGATATACTGATCGGTAAAGACAGAAGTCCTTCTTGTGGTGTCTGTTCTGCGCGACTCTATGATGAAGAGAAAAATCTACTTTCATCTACAGAAGCAGGACTCATGGTAAAAGAGGCACAAAAAAGAGCCATCCACTGTGTGGATGCAGAAGATTTTAGAGGATTATAATGAAGTTATTTTTGACACTACTGCTTAGTATATTTACACTACTGCATGCGCAAACACAAGAAGACATTACCAAACAGGCTATTGTTAAGATATATACTGTTTCTAAGAAATTAAATTATCAGGAACCTTGGGCATCTTCTATGCGTCAAAGTACAGGTTCCGGTGCTATCATAGAAGATAATTACATCTTGACCAATGCCCATGTAGTAGCCAATGAAACATTCTTGGAAGTACAGCGTTACGGGCAAAGAAAACGGTACATAGCCAATGTGGTCTTTGTATCACACCAGGCAGACCTGGCACTGCTTAAAGTAGAAGATAAAGATTTTTTTGAAGGAGTTACGCCTTTAACATTCGGTACGCTTCCTGCAGTAGAAGAGAGTATTGTTGTGTATGGATACCCTATGGGAGGAAGTACACTCTCCGCAACCATAGGTGTGGTTTCACGTATAGAACATCACCGTTATGCACACTCCGGGGAACGTTTCTTAGCCATTCAGGTAGATGCAGCAGTTAACCCTGGAAATTCAGGTGGACCTGCACTTTCAAATGGAAAGATAGTCGGAGTAGTGATGCAGGTCATCTCTAAGTCTCAAAATATAGGTTATCTTGTACCTGTAAATATGGTACAGCATTTTATAAAAGATATTAAAGATGGCAGATATGACGGTTTCCCTGAATTAGGTGTTACCACACAAAAAATGGAAAATCCTACCCTTAAAAATTACTATGGTCTAGATGAAAAAACAACAGGAAAACTGGTTGCAGATATCGTCTATAATGCACCTGTCATAGATGTGATACAAAAGGGTGACATCATCACAAGTATCGACGGACATAACATAGAAGATGATGGTACCGTAGCATTTAGAGAGCATGAGTATACAGACTTCGGTTACTATGTGGACATGCATCAAATGGGTGAGAGTGTTAAGCTTAATATCATCAGAGAGGGTAAAAAGATGATGGTTGAAGCAAAACTCACGCGAATACCTGATGATGTACTGTTAGTGAAAACGACACAGTATGATGCTATGCCAAGTTATTTTATAGAGGGTGGGTACATATTCTCTCCACTTTCACGCAATCTACTTTTATCTACAAAGCTTAACAGGCTAAAGCTCAGTTATTTTGCAACACAGTGGCCCAAAGAAGAGAAAAAAGAGGTGGTTGTACTTTTAAAGGTCCTTGCATCTGAAATGAGTAGAGGGCACAATGATTTTAAGATGTGGGCTATTGAAAAGATAAACGGTGAGACTTATGATAGTTTTGACACCTTCTATCATAAAATAAAAAATTTTAAGGGACAGTATATTGTCCTTGAAGACAAAGATGGTGTGGAACTGGTCATAGATACGCAAAGGGCAAAAGAGAATAAAAGCAAAATACTTAAAAAGTACAATATCGAATTTGACAGATCGGTGGATCTGAGACATTAAAGGAATGATGATGTACATGTTGAAAATGCCATTTGTTCTACTTTTTTTATTGACCGCAGTGTATGCCTCTCCAGATGTAAATACCACAAAACAAACAGGCTTTTTTGATTTCGATAAGAAATGTTTGTTTCAGATGAGGATGGTAAATTTGATGTCAGTAAGTACCTTGCAAGCAAATATGGCTTTCTTCCTGTACCCATAATCGTCACAGAACCTGCAGTAGGTTATGGTGGTGGTCTGAACCTGTTATTTTTACATGATAGTATTGCGTCCAGTGTAGAAAGAAAATCACCACCATCTATCTCTGGTGTGGTGGCAGCAGGGACAGAAAATGGTACACGTTTTGGTGCTGCTTACCATTTGGGCTTTTGGAAAGAAGATACCATACGTACGACCACAGCTGTAGGTGCATTAGATATAAACATGAACTTTTACTTACGTGATGTCGGAGTAGATATGAATCTAAAAGGATTTGCTGCTTATCAGGAGCTCATGTTCAGGATAGGTCAAAGTGACTTCTTTTTGGGTGGGAATTATATATATGTAGATATAGAAAGTAAAAAAAACAGTGAAGAGTTACCTATACTTGACCCACTTTTTGAACACACATTTAAGATGGGTGCCTTGGCAGCCGTCGTACAATACGACACACGAGATACCATCTTCACTCCCTCTAAAGGCGTTTTTGCCAAAGCAACGTTAAGACGCTTTGATGAAAGCTTCGGTGGTAATGAAAACTTTTGGCGTTACGGTGCTAAAGTATTTTACTTTCAACCACTTTCTGATAGTCTCGTCTTTGGCTTAAGAGTGGAGGGTGAGGGGGTAAATGCCTCTGGTGATGACCGCGTACCATATATGGCTAAACCCTCTATTAACCTTCGTGGTATACCTGCCATGCGCTATCAGGGAGAAAAAATGCTCTTAGCTGAAGCACAGCTTCGATGGGAGTTTGTTGATAGATGGAACTTAGTATTTTTTGGTGGAGCAGGAAAGGTGTATGGTGATGAAATACGCCTTGAACCTGGTACAGGTATCATAAAAGAAAACCTGAGTTTTCAAGATGCTCCGACACACCCTGCTGGCGGTGTCGGTTTTCGTTACGAGCTTGCAAGAAAGTTTGGCCTTTGGAGCGGCTTGGATTTTGCAACCAGTGAAGAAAATGACTTTGCATTTTACATCACTATAGGTAGTGCATGGGGAGCATTTTAAACGGCTTCACATTTTGTAGAAGGTACAATTAAACAAAAAGGAGAGGGTTATGAAAAAAATTATGATGAGTACACTTGTTGCAAGTGCTTTAGCATTTGCAGGAGGAGATATAGCTCCGGTAGAACCAGTGGTTTATGCACCTACTGAAACTGTGAATGCATGGCAGTATACAGGTCAGATCTATCTATGGGGAGCTTCTATAGATGGTACAACAGGTAAAGGTTCACCTCTTGTTCTTGATTTTGATGATATTTTAGACAATCTTAAAATGGCCGGAATGGGTACATTTGCTGCAACACATGATAAATGGACTTTAATGGCTGATATCATTTATATGAATATTGAGAAATCAGGCCTTAATGCTTCTCCTGGACCTGGTCCAGTGACACTCCATAGTTTGGGGATGAAATCTTGGATCGTACAACCCATAGCCTCGTACGCAGTACATGTAACAGATACTGACCGTTTTGAGTTATTGGCAGGTGCACGTTATATATCTATAGAGACACCACTTGGTTTCACTACGCCAGATCAAAAAATTACCCCATCTGATGATGCATGGAATGGTATAATAGGATTACGTGGTACACATAACTTTACAGATAAATGGGTCGGTAACTACCATCTTGATGTTGGTACAGGAGATTCTGACTCTACATGGCAGGGGTTAGTAGGTATAGGATATAAATTTGAAAAGTATTCTCTCCATGCAGGATATCGTTATCTTGAATGGGATCATGGTGGTGATGCGATAGATGATCTTACATTAGACGGTGTATATGCCGGAGTTAAATTTAATTTTTAACACACTTAAAAGAGGGAGGCGAATGCCTGCACCTCTTTTGTCATCATTATAAAGCTCTTATGAGACTTCATACTTATTTCATACTATAAAACTATACTAATAATGTGAAAGCCAAAATGAACATCATCCCTTTTTAATGTTCAGGTTTTCTAGGTAACTTTTTTATTTAATGTTACACCTCTTCTGAATATTCCCTTTGGGTGTACTCCTTTAAATTGCCAAATAAAAAGTTACCTTACACATATCATTTAGTCCCAAAAGATAATATAACCTCCCCATCAAACTTAAGTATAACTATAAAAAATGATAAATAAAAAGTTAAAGTAATATAGAATTATCTTATAACTTTCATTATAAAAATTAACACAAAATTAACACAACTGCGTCAAAATGCTAAAAATTTTTGATAGGAAAGACTTATAATGAGAGATATGAAAAAAATAAAGTATTCGTTGATAGCAGTATTGGCTATAGCTTCAACGATGCATGCAGCAGAAGATCTGGGGACAATTACTGTTGAATCATCAACGATTGATGATAAGTTTGATGCAAAAAAACTAGAGGTCTCAAATACGGTAACATTAAATGGTAAAGAAGTAGATGCATTTATGTCAAATAACATTGCAGATGTATTAAATACCGTTCCAGGGGTTACAGCAAGAAAGAATGAGGGAGACTCAAACAAGATACATATCAGAGGTGTTGGAACTGAAATGTATATGGGTGAAAAACCTGGTGTAGCGATCGTGATCGATGGTGTACCTGTACAGGAAAGAGCAGGGGCTGTAAACATCGATATGGACAATATAGAGTCTATTAAGATCATTAAAGGTGGTGCTTCTTACCTCTATGGAAATGATGCTTTATCAGGTGCAGTGGTCATTACCACAAAAAGACCAAAAGCAACCAATGAAGGTTCTGTAAGTGCAGAATTTGGTAGTGATGGATATGAGAAGTATATAGCAAACTACACAGGCGGTACTGAAGATTTTGCTTATCAAGTTCAGGCGAGCTATAAAGCAAGTGATGGTTACTGGGAAGATTCGGATTATTGGGCAAAATCAGTGAATGGTAAATTCCAATACTACATCGATGATACAAGTGATATCACTTTGGGTATAGATAGAAGTAAAAGATATGAAAATGACACAGGATCTATCACGCATACAGTCGATGGTGTAAATCAAGTAAAAACAAATCCAAAGAGTGTAGGAGAAGTTGGTTACTCAACTGATTATGACATCGATCTGGCAAAATACTTTTTAACATATTCAAAAGATTTTGCAAATGATTCAAACTTAATGGCTCAGCTTTATAGCTATGAAGATACGACAGAAAACAAAAATGGCGCTTACTATAATAGAAATCTTCCAGGTAGTACGTTAAGAAATGATCACCTTTATGATTCGTACGCAAATACACTTCAGCGTGGTTTCAAATCTGAGTATAGACAAGATGGTGATAGGTTAGCTTATATGGTTGGACTTGATGTTGCCAGAAATGATGAAGATAAAAACAGCAAATACAGAGTGGACTATACAGATAGAAGAGGTAATTCATACAACATTGGAGATATGAACAGTGACACTAGTTTTACAGAAGATATCTCTGCACTCTATGGGGAACTTAAATATCAGATCAATGATAAATTGATCACGACACTGAATGCAAGATATGATCATATGGAGTATGACTATACAAATCATATGGCAAGAGGTGGTGCAGCTTCTTGGGAGAAAGATTATAATGAGCAGTCATATAGAGCGGGTGCGACGTATAAATTAGAAGAAAACTCTATTATCTTTGCGAACATTTCAACAGGGTTTAGAGTACCCCTGATCAGTCAACTTTATGCAGGTGATATCTTATCAGGTAGATATGATTATACAAACAATCCAGATATCGATACAGAAGAGACTATTAACTATGAAATAGGGTATAGAGGTCAAGAGAGTATGTTTACCTATGATATCGCTCTTTTTCAACTTGACAGAGACGATATGATCACTAGAAACGGTGGTAACTATGTGAGTGATATTGCAAGTCCTATCATGTATGGTAACTTCGCAGATGCACGTAACAGAGGATTGGAATTTAGTTTAAATAGTGACAGATCACAAGAATTTTATTTTACATTTAACTATACGTATTTGGATGCACAATACACAAGATATGACGAATATAATTTAGTTCTTACTAATCCAACTACTGGAAGAGACTACGTAGAAGGTACTTACGATCTATCTGGAAACACCGTACCAAGAACATCAAAACATGCAGTGTATCTTGAAGGTAACTATAACGTTTTGGCTAACTGGTTAGTGACTGCAGGTGTGAATTACAGATCGAGTCAATATGCAGATGAGATGAATCAAGTTAAAGTAGATGGTTATTCACTGGTTGATCTGAGAACTACGTATGCTATGAAAATAGCAGGCCTCGATGTTGAATTATTCGGAAAAGTTGAAAATCTGTTTGATGAACAATATTTCATGATGCCTCGTGTCACAGGCGATAGAAATGAAGATGGTCTTTACAATGTTGGAGATATGGGGCTGACTGTAAATCCAGGGCGTATGTATTATATGGGTCTTAATATTAAGTTTTAAAGGAGCGTAGATGGTAGAGTTTAAGGAAAATAGAGACAAAAACGATATATATGGTATGCCTGTATTAGGGTTTTTGTTTAAAAATCAAACATTTATGATGGTGTTAAAAATAGCTGTTCTTGCTCTATTTATCTATGGTGTCTATATGGGGTTTGCTGACCCGGGTAAAGAAAATATCTTTACCAAACAACTTTTTTGGGGACTTTTCTGGTCTCTGTTCATAGTAGTCACACTGACTACCTTTGGTAGAATCTTTTGTGGTATCTGTCCTCACGGATTTTTAGGAAAATACATCACAAAGTTTGGTCTTAAAAAAGATATGCCAAACTTTTTGAAAAATAGATTTATCGGTATTTTCATCCTCTTCTTTGGATGGTGGGCCATCTACTATACCGTACCAGGTTTTTGGAAAGTACCACTTGCTACAGCTTGGCTTTTTACAGGTATTACATTGGTTGCCTTTGTGATGTACTATCTTTACAAAGATATGAGTTACTGTAAGTATATTTGTCCGATAGGGACTTTGACAAAAGCCTATGGTAAAGTCTCATTTGCAGCTTTGGGTACGTACAAAGAAGATTGCAACAGTTGTGAAACATTGGATTGTGCCGTGGCATGTCCGTATAACCTAAAGCCATTTGCATTTGATAATAAAAATTCTATGGATGACTGTACCTTGTGTATGGACTGTAGTTCGGCTTGTGATTCGGTTGCTTATAGGATAACAAAACCTTCAGCACCATTGTTTGAAAAGTTCAAATATAATAAAGCGGAAGTATGGGCATTTATACTCATTACTGCGGCCATTTCTTTGACGATGAGTTTTCACCACGGGTTAAACCGTTCGGCGATTGCAGATACCTTTATCTGGTCAACAAGTGCTGAGTGGGCAAAACAGTATATAGACTTTGGGGCTCTTGACGCGGTAGGAATGTTTGCTTTCTTCTATGCGACATTATTTGCTATCGGTATCGTTTATGTTGGTATGTTTGCGGCGTCCAAGGTTTTAAAAGCACCTTTTGAAAAGACCTTTTATACCTTAGGCTATGCATTTGCACCTCTGTTCCTTATTGGAGGATTGGCACACTTGAGCACTGGGTTCTTAACGCATGAATATGCAGATATAGCCAACGGTTTCATATATGGCTTTAATTTAGATGCAGGACCAGTAGAAAACCTTGCATCCAGAAAAGATGCATGGTTGGGTATATTTAAAGTGATCCCGTATCTTGCAGCACTTTGGGGGTATGTGATACTGGCAAAAAGAATGAAGTTCTTTAAAGCCACAAAAGCTAAAAAAGTCATAGCCTTTGTGTTTGCTTCTTCTCTCATTACGCTTTATCTGTCAACACAGGTCTATAGAGCTTATGTCTTTAAAACATATGGTAAAGCACCAAGAAGTCATCATGGCAGTCATGGAAATCACGGAAGTCATGGTGCAGCTAAAGCCCAAAAGCCAGAAACACCTGTGATGAAATGTGAAGCGGGTAAATGTGGTGCTGCTATGAAAAAACAGTAGCACTTTGCTACTGTCAATAGATCAAGAAAGAATTACTAAGCAACATATGCGTATGCTTATAGAGAATGAACTACGTAAAGTAAAATATAAGTATAGTAGGAAGCGTGTATGTTTGAAAAAGTAGTGAAGTTTTTTATCGAAAACTATAAAATAAACTATACGCTCTTCTTCCTTCTCTTTGCTACAGGTATCTACTCCTACATTCAGATCCCTAAAGAGATATCTCCAACCATAGAACCTGAATCTATAAGTATCAGAGGTACCTACTCCAGGGCTTCAGTGGATAACCTCAATAAAATGGCTGTTCAGGAGATCGAAGATGAGGTGAAAAATATCGTGGGTGTAGACACAGTCAGTTCTGTGATCTCTCCGGGTAGATTTACCATCACCTTAGAACTGGATAAAGGCACAGATAAACGTGTTGTCATGGATGATGTGGAAGAGTCATTGGCACTGGTAAGAGTGAACCTGCCAAGTGATATGGATGATCCTATCATTAAAGGGGTTGCACATGCAAGAAGTATCATGCATGTCTCTATGCGTTCTTCTGAAATCTCCAGAGGTGAACTTAAAGCACTGTCAAAAAAGTTTAAAAGTAAACTTCTTTCCATTAAAGATGTCTCAGATGTGACGATGTTTGGTGACTCTGAACTTTTTTATGAAGTCCTGATCGATGAAAAAAAGGTCAATGCTTATGATCTTTCTTTGGCTGAAACACTGCGGATGTTCTCAGAACTCTCGTATATATTCCCACTTGGAAAAATAGAAAACAATAAAAAACAATATTATATCTCTACAAGTAACGCTAAAACACTCTCCCATGAGATTCAAAATACGATCATCAATATCAATGATCAGCAAATTGCCTTAAAAGATATCGCGACCATAGTCAAAAGATATGAGGACTCATCTACCCTTGCCAGTATGAATGGTAAAAACTCTATTACGTTGGCTGTCTCTCAAAACCCCAAAGGGGATGCTGTTACTATCGCAGAAGATATCAAAAAACTGATAGTTGATATGCGTGTAGATGGCGTTGAATTTGCTGTGAGGATGGATAAGTCTACGATTATCAAAGACAGGCTCAATATCGTTGTTTCAAACATTCTTTTTGGGGTGATACTTATTACCTTGCTAACAGCTATTTTGATCAACATACGTATAGCTTTTATAATCGCGTTGGGGATCCCAACTTCTTTTGTCATAGGTGCGATCTATTTTTATTTTACGGGTTACAGCATCAATATCAACTCTTTGATAGGGGTGCTCCTTGCCATTGGTATCATTGTGGATGATGCGATCGTTGTAAGTGAAAATATCCAACAATATATAGAAAAAGGCCA
>JGI24023J19991_10003002_pt1 | contig 12020 bp, 12 predicted proteins | sample Cruoilmetagenom1_FD_19991 | JGI IMG/M metagenome (IMG submission 19991)
CACNAGACATGAAGGCTGCATCACTCAACCAGCGTCGCAACGAGATCATGGATATCGCTGTAGAGGTTCTTGCGGAGCGAGGATATCGCGACGCGAGCATGCTCGAAGTTGCCAGGCGCGCATCGGCGTCGAAGGAAACTCTCTATGCTTGGTTCGGCGACAAGCGGGGCCTTTTCGAAGCTGTCATCCGGCGCAATGCGCAAGCCGTTCAGACGGTGCTTGCGCATCATCTGGAGGGAAATGCGCCCGCCGAACGGGTGCTGATGGATTTCGGCTGTGCGCTCCTGGAGTTGCTCCTGAGCAACAGCGCAGTCGCGATCAACCGTGCCGCCATCTCGGAAGCCCGATCCGATCCCTCCCTGGCACAGACCTTGGCCAGCGCGGGCCGTGAAGCGACTTTGCCAACCTTCATCCGATTTCTCGAGCTACACCAGGAGCGCGGGGCCTTGAGAATCGAAGCCCCATCCAAGGCCGCCGAGGACTTTCTTGGTCTGCTGCTCGGCGACACCCAGATAAGGCGTCTTCTCGGCCTCTTATCGGCACCGAGAAAAGCCCAGATAGAGGCACGTGCCGCCCATGCCACCCACACCTTCCTGCGTTTGTACGCGACGTAGTGGATAGCGCGGATATCTCGTTAGAGCACACGATCTAGATTGCCTGGGGAGGGTCTTCCAGGCCCGGATTCGGCTGGTTTGACATCCGGCCCGCTATTCGTATAGTCCGCCCCAATATTCCCGGGAATGCGGGTTGAGGGCAGGTCCTTCAACCCCGCCCGCTGGCCCCTGGGGCCGGATGGGACTACCGGGACAAAAACGTTAAGCATAAGGAGACGCGCGACAATGTCGAAGCGTGAGCAGTCCAAGTACAAGATCAACCGCCGCCTTGGGGTCAATCTCTGGGGTCGGCCGAAAAGCCCGGTCAACAAGCGCGAATACCCCCCGGGGCAGCATGGCCAACGGCGCCGCAAGCCGACCGATTTTGGCATCCAGCTGCAGGCCAAGCAGAAGCTGAAGGGCTACTACGGCAGCATCGGCGAGCGGCAGTTCCGCCGCTATTACCAGGAAGCCTCACGTCGCCGCGGCGATAGCGGCGAGAACCTGATTGCCTTGCTGGAGCGGCGCTTGGACGCGGTGGTCTACCGCGCCAAGTTCGTGCCCACGGTCTTCGCCGCCCGGCAGTTCGTGAACCACGGCCACATCATGGTCAACGGCAAGCGGGTCAACATCCCGTCCTATCAGGTCAAGGATGGTGACGAGATTCAGATTCGCGCGAAAAGCCGCGAGATGGCCCTGGTGCTGGAGGGTGTCGAATCGCCGGAGCGCGATGTGCCCGAGTACATCCAGGTCGACCACAAGGATATGAAGGCCCGCTACCTGCGCGCCCCGAAGCACGAGGACGTGCCCTATCCGGTGAAGATGGAGCCGAACCTGGTCATCGAGTTCTACTCGCGCTAGGTCACCGACTCATAAATGGAAAATCGTCATCCCGGACGTTAGGCGAGCCCGGAAATAAGCCGATTTCCGGTACGCGAGCCTTACGATCCGGGATCTTCGGGTGGTCCGAGACTGGCCGGCGCCAAAGATCCCGGATCTCTGACCCCGGATTTAATCCGGGGTCGAGTCCGGGATGACGACATAATGGGTATGTGGCCTAGGCCGCCGGTTGATTCTGGATACCCTTTTCCTGGAAAAGGCTCTGTAGCTCGCCGGTCTGGAACATCTCGCGGACGATGTCGCAGCCACCGACGAATTCGCCCTTCACGTAGAGCTGCGGGACAGTTGGCCAGTTGCTGAAGTCCTTGATGCCCTGGCGCAGACCTGGGTCTTGCAGGACGTCGATTCCATTGAATTTTACCCCAAGGTGCGAGAGCACCTGGACCACCGCCGCGGAAAATCCGCACTGTGGAAAAACCGGCGTGCCCTTCATGAAAAGGACGACGTCGTTGCTCTGGACCTCTTGGCGGATGCGTTCCGTGACGTGACTATCCATGTTTTAGTTCCTTGCGTTCCGTATCCAATTTGCCCGCGCTCGCGTCATGCCTCAGGCGGCAGTGACGTTTGCAGCGCCAGGGCATGCAATTCATTGCCCATGCGTCCGCGCAGCGCCTCGTAGACCATCTGGTGCTGCTGCACCCGAGTTTTACCCTTGAAAGCCGTGGAGACAACATAGGCCGCGTAATGGTCGCCGTCGCCGCGCAAATCCTCGATATTGACCTGGGCGTCCGGAATCGCCGCCTTGATCATGCTCTCAATCTCCGCCGGACTCATGGCCATCGCGCCAAACCCTTCGTTTATCTCGATTCTGCCTAGCCCTCAGGCGCCCATATAAGTGGGCATCCAACCCTCGTGCGCGGCGCGTAACGTGCTCAAAGATATGGTGTCCGCTCCGGCCAAGGTCAATCCGGAACCCCCGGTTTCGCCGATACAAACCGCCGGGACACCGGCCTGTCGCGCCGCCTCCAGGACAGCGCCCGCCGCCGGAGCCGTGACAAGATAGCGCGCCTGGTCCTCGCCGAACAGCCAAGCGTGCAGGGGGAGATCACCGTCCGCTTGATCCAGGGTTGCTCCGAGGCCACCGGCTAGGGCCATTTCGGCGACCGCGACGGCCAGGCCGCCATCCGATAGATCGTGGCATGCGGTCACGGCGCGCAGAACGATCAGGCTTCGGACCACGTCGCCGGCGCGCTTCTCGGCGGCCAGCTCGACCGGCGGCGGCGCCCCGTCGCGGCGGCCGGCGAGCTCGCGCAGATACAGCGAAGCGCCTAGATGTCCGGCCGTTTCGCCAATTAAGACAATAGCTTCTCCGGCGGCTTTGAAGGCAACTGTCGCCGTGGCGTCCAGATCCTCGATGAGGCCGACACCGCCGATGGTCGGGGTCGGCGGAATGCCCTGTCCATTGGTCTCGTTGTAGAGCGAGACATTGCCGGAGACGACCGGGAAGTCGAGGGCCCGGCAGGCGGCGGCGATGCCTTTGATGCAGCCGACGAACTGACCCATGATCTCGGGCCGCTCGGGATTGCCGAAATTCAGGTTGTCGGTGACCGCCAGGGGCTGGGCGCCCACGGCGGTCAGGTTGCGCCAGGCCTCGGCCACCGCCTGGGCACCGCCGCGCTCGGGATCGGCCAGGCAGTAGCGCGGCGTACAGTCCGTGGTGATGGCCAGNGCCCGGCTGCTGCCGTGGATGCGGACAACGGCGGCATCGCCACCGGGTCGGCCGGCCGTATCGGCCATGACCATGTGGTCGTACTGCTCCCAGATCCAGCGCCGGGAGCACAAATCGGGCGCGCCGATCAAGGTCACCAACGCCCGGCCAACGTCGGCCGGTGGCGGGATATCGGCGGCATCGATGCGGGGGCGGGACGGTGTCGGCTCCCATGGTCGCTCGTACTCGGGCGCCTCCTCCGCCAGCGGGTCGATCGGCAAGTCGCCCACGGTCTCACCGTGCAGGGTCAGGACCATGCGGCCGGTATCTGTGAGGCGGCCGATAACCGCGAAGTCCAGGTCCCACTTCTCGAAGACCCGGCGCGCCAGACCTTCCCGGCTTGGTTTGAGGACGATGAGCATGCGCTCCTGGCTTTCCGAGAGCATCATCTCGTAGGGGGTCATGCCGGTCTCGCGGCAGGGCACCTTGTCGAGCGCCAGTTCCACCCCCAGGCCGCCTTTGGAAGCCATCTCGAAGGACGAGGAGGTAAGGCCGGCGGCGCCCATGTCCTGAATGGCGACGATGGCATCGGTGTTCATTAGCTCGAGGCACGCCTCGATCAACAGCTTCTCGGTAAAGGGGTCACCCACCTGCACCGTGGGGCGCTTTTCCTCGGTGCCCTCGGCGAACTCGGCAGAGGCCATGGTGGCCCCGTGGATGCCGTCGCGTCCGGTCTTGGAGCCAACATAAACAATGGGATTGCCGGGCCCGCTCGCCTTGGAGGTGAAGATTCGATCTGCCCGCGCGATACCCACGGTCATGGCGTTGACCAAGATGTTGCCGTTGTAACCCGGATCGAAATTGACCTCGCCGCCGACCGTCGGCACACCGACGCAATTGCCATAGCCGCCGATACCGGCGACCACACCGGACAAAAGCTGCTTGGTCTTCGGATGTCCGGGATCGCCAAAGCGCAAGGCGTTGAGATTAGCCACCGGCCGGGCGCCCATGGTGAAGACATCGCGCAGGATGCCGCCAACGCCGGTCGCCGCGCCCTGATAGGGCTCGATGAAGCTGGGGTGGTTGTGGCTTTCCATCTTGAAGACGGCGGCCTGCCCGCCGCCGATGCGGATGACGCCGGCGTTCTCGCCCGGCCCGTGGATGACACAGTCGCTGGTCGTCGGCAGGGTCTTCAGCCAGACCTTGGAGGATTTATAGGAACAATGCTCCGACCACATGACGGAGAAGATGCCGAGCTCGAGCAGGTTCGGCGAGCGCCCGAGGATCTCCAGAATCCGCTGGTACTCGTCCGCCTTGAGGCCGTGCTCGGCGACGATCTCCGGCGTGATGTCGCTCACGAGAGCACCTCGACCAGGCCGTCGAAGAGGGGGCGCCCGTCGGTGCCGCCGAGCTGCGCATCGGCGAGCCGCTCGGGGTGCGGCATCATGCCCAGCACAGTCTTGGTTTCATTGAAGATTCCAGCGATGTTGTGGGCCGATCCGTTGGGATTCGCGGCGGCGCTCTGGCTGCCGTCGTCGGCGCAATAGCGAAAGGCGATTTGACCGCCGTCTTCCAAACGCGCCAGGCTGTCATCGTCGGCGAAATAGTTGCCGTCGTGGTGGGCGATCGGAATGCGCAGCGCTTGGCCGGTCTCGTATTTGTTGGTGAAGACGGTCTGGCTGCTCTCGACGCGCACGTGCACGTCCTTGCAGACATAGCGCAGACCGGCGTTGCGCATCAGGGCGCCGGGCAACAATCCGGCCTCGGTCAGGATTTGAAAGCCATTGCATATGCCGAGCACCGGGACGCCCCTGCCGGCGCGGCGCGCGACCTCCGTCATAACCGGGGACTGGGCCGCCATGGCACCGCTGCGCAGATAGTCGCCGTAGGAGAATCCGCCAGGTAGGACGATCAGATCGACGGCGGGAAAGTCCGCCTCTTTGTGCCAGACCAGGGTGGGTTCATCGGTACCGCCCGCGGCGCGCATGGATTGGCGCAGGGCGACCGTGACGTCGCGGTCGCAGTTGGAGCCGGGAAAGATGATTACCGCTGCTCTCATAGTGGCCAGACCCTCCGGAAGGTCTCGGGGTAATCGGTCACCAGGGCGTCGGCGTCGACAGTCAGATCGGCGGTAAAGTCGCGGAACAATCCCTCGTAGCGGTAGCTTCCGCCGTTGGGGCCCAATTCTTCAAGGCACGTGTAGCGTTGTTCGGCCAGTCTCGGCGTAAGGTCGGGCACAGGCACGTAGACGACTTGAATATCCGCGCTGGCGCCAGAACCGAGGCCAAGCCGGCGGATCGGTAGTGTGTTTGTGAACGGCGTGATTTGTATATCCGGGTCCAGGCATCCCGCCAGATCAGGTTGCGGCTCGCCGTTGACGTGCCAGTTGCCCTCGCCGTCGGACTCCAAGACTAGCCGGCCGGCGGCGGTTTCGCCGCTTGCCATGACCGCGAAGCTCAGCTTGCGCGTGCGCCAGGCAGCATCGGTTTCGAGCTCGTAGCGGCAGCGCAAATGCGCCGTGTCCAGCTTGCGCAGGATCAGGCCGACGGCGCGCATGCCGTCGGCAGCGAAGGTCACATGCAGATGCTCAAGTCCCGGTTCGTCCCAGGGACGCCAGTAGACGTTGCGCGTGCCGGCTTCGTTCACGGGGTGCGGTGACCGTCAAGCTCGATGGCGTAGTTCTCGATGACCGTATTGGCCAAAAGCTTCTCGCACATATCGTGCAGTTCCTTGCGCGCCTGGGCCGGGTCGGTCTCGGCCAGATCGAGCTCGATGACTTTGCCTTGGCGGACGCCTTCGACTCCGGTGAAACCCAGGGTCGCCAGGGCATGCTGAATGGCCTTGCCCTGCGGGTCGAGGACGCCCGGTTTAAGAGTTACGTGAACACGAGCCTTCACCGATGACCCTCCCGAATCGAGCGATGATTTCTTGGCGCGGCGCGCACTCTAGCGACGGGCCACGGGCAAGACAAGAAGCGGCGCCGAGTTGGCGTCAGGGGAGGGGCTTGTAGAGGGTAAAGGCGCCGCGCAGCTCACCGATTTCGAAGCCCGTGGCTCGATCCTCCGGATAAAGCCCTTGGATCAGAAGCGCCAGATCCGGGTCGATGTTCTTGCCATGACATTGGGCACATAATTCGCCGAGCGGGATTGCCTGCATGTAGTGAAAAAACGGCTCACCCAAACGTTTGGTGGTTGCCATGAATTCCATGCCGGCGATCTTCTCCCCTCGCGTGGCGCGGGCCTGGAAATCCGTCAGGACGCCCTTTTCCTCGTGAGTGGGTGCATTGTCAGGGTTGCGGACGCGCAGCGCGGTCCGGCGGACGAGCCAATCTCCCTGTTGCCGAATATCGTGGGCGATCTCTGGTGCAACGGTTTTGCAGACCCGGAGGGCGTGGCTCAGATCACCGTCGTCGATCGCGGTCTGCAGGGCGTTCCGGAGAGCACCGGCGAACTGCTGGACTAGCACCCGTGCCTGCCGGCGGTATTCATCGAGGTCCGGTGCGGCCCGCCCCGTTGAAGGCACGGTAGCCAACGTCAAAATAGCAACTGTTAACCAGGCCAATTTGAGGGCCGCACGCCGCATAGGCCTACACTCCGGATATGAGAATTCCATCGGTCCCGCCGGAAACAGGCTCATGCCGGCCGGCCGTCGCCAAGTGAAATGTCGCCAACAGAAATGACGATGAAGCGTAGACCGGATTCGGGACTCAGGGGAAGGTCAGCATACGTTGTTCACAGGAACAAAGTCCCATGTAACATAAGTTTCACGATCGAAAACGGTCAAAACCGTTCTCGCACAGCCGTGTAGCGCCCTACGATGCCCGGGAAATGCTGGGAAATTCGTCCGTATCGGGTCGTTCGGAGAATTAATAAATGCCAGGTAACTCCTTGCGTTAACTAGTTTTTTCTGGCATGGTAATAATCTGTTAACTGGGGTGTGTCTGGGATGCTTTGGGGGGCGATGGGATGGTCAGCCCGTATTTGCTGAGGCCTCTGCGTTCGTTGCAGGAGGCAGTCGAGGGCGTACGCGTTCCCGACGAAGTTCATGGCCGCGGTCCGGTGGATGCACCACGGCGCGCACTGAAGGCCGAGGGGCCGGGCGTACAATTCTGGGATTCTCGAGCGCCAACCGGGCCGCGTTTGGTCTGGACCAACGCTGCCAGAGGGACGCCGGAGCGGGGAAATCGATAAATCCTGCTTGCGGTGAGCGGACCCCGGGTGAGCGGGCCTGGGGGTGAGTGCAGGGGCAGCCCCGGAGAAGGCCTACCCCAAATTATTGAACGAGCTTGGGCCGCGTGGCTTCGGCTAGGCCGTTTTCAGGCAGCACGCCGAGGCGCCGGGCGACTTCCTGATAGGCTTCCTCGACCCGGCCCAGATCCCGGCGAAAGCGGTCCTTGTCCAGGCGCTCGTTCGTCTTGACGTCCCACAGACGGCAGGAATCGGGGCTGATTTCGTCGGCGAGAACGATGCGCATCTCGTCATCCTCCCACAGGCGGCCGAATTCCAGCTTGAAATCCACCAACTTCAGCCCGACCCCTAGGAACAGGCCCAACAGAAAATCGTTTATCCGCAGGGCAAGCTGGAGCATGTCGTCCAGGTCCTGGGTGTTGGCCCAATTGAATGCGGTAATGTGCTCCTCGGTGACCATTGGGTCGCCGAGGTCGTCATTCTTCAGGTAGTACTCGACGATCGGGCGCGGAAGCTGGATGCCTTCCTCGAGCCCGAGTCTCTGGGCGATCGAACCGGCTGCGATATTCCGGATGACGACCTCGATCTGGATTATCTCAACTTCTCTAACAAGTTGCTCTCGCATGTTGAGGCGCCGCACGAAATGGGTCGGAATGCCAATCTCGGCCAGCCGTAGCATCAGGTGTTCGGAAATCCGGTTGTTTAGGACGCCCTTGCCGGTGATGATGCCGTGCTTCTTGTTGTTGAAGGCGGTGGCATCATCCTTGAAATACTGGACGAGGGTGCCCGGCTGAGGACCTTCAAAAAGGACCTTGGCCTTGCCTTCGTAAATCCGCCTGCGTCGCATCTGTGCCATCCAAAATGGGACCCCATGGGGCCCGTACCGTCCCTTGCGCTCCGGCGGAGCCCAGGACCACGAGTCATAGCAGGCGCCCAGGGGCAACACAATCACGCCCCGTGGGGGGTGGCCCGTAGATCGGTGAGTCGTGGTGGAAAAAAACCCTATAGATCAACGGGTTTGTAGGGCACGGTGTCCGGTCGCCCCGCGGCGAACAGCCAAATCGGCTTGGCCGGTCGCCCGCGCAGGCTTTGCGGTAGGCCGGGCAGGCCGATAAGGGAGCTGGAGACAGTTTCGAAGCCACGCTCGGTGACGATGGTCATGGCCGCTTCGGGGCCATCCGTGGGCGGGTGCCGCTGGCTGCTCAGAATTTTTTGCCAAGAACGCCATTTGCCGGTTTTCGGGTCCGGTGCCTCCGCCGCCTCGAAAAGCGGCAGATTCGCGCGGACACGGGCGCTGGCCGGGTCGTTGCGGTCGTGTGCCGTGATCATGGAAACGCCAGGCTGCAACTCAAAGATTTCGATGCGGGCCGGGCCGGCTTCTTCGCCACCTTCATCCCCCGCGGAGCGCAGCCAATAGGCGTCCTTTCGATCGGCGACCACCAGGTTGAAACTGCGAAAGGCGTCGGGATCGAGCAGGGAGGCCCGGGTCGCCGCCGCCGAAGCGCTGGTGTGATCCAGGGCCTCGAGCACCAGCTCGCCGCGGCTGCGCTTGCCCGCGCTTGGCCCAAGGGAATTGGCGCGGTTTAAGACCCCGGCTACGACACCACTATCGTTGAGGCCAAGCCAAGCCCCGCCCGCCAGATCGTCCTTACCGGCGACGGTCTGCGGCCGGTCCGGCCAATGCCGCGCCGGCGGCTGCCAAGGCCGGTTCTTCATTTCGTCCCGGTTGGTGGCCAGGAGGAGGGGCCAGGGATGCCCCGGTCTGCGGAGAATGACAGCTGTACACATGGGCCAACGACGGTTGCGGCGGTCTTGCCGATTGCCTATCTGTGGCTAGCGGCTATAAGGATGTCGTTGCGGATAACACCCTGCGGGGTGGAAGGCAAGCCGGCGGCCCCACGAGCAAGGAGACCTCGCTTCATGACCACCTTCAATGATCGCGAGAAAGCGTTCGAAGACAAGTTCAAGCACGACCAGGATTTGCAGTTCAAGGTCGAGGTCCGGCGCAACAAGCTGCTCGGCCTGTGGGCCGCGGAACTCCTGGGGTTACAGGGCGCCGAGGCGGAGGCCTATGCCAAGCAGGTGGTCGCCGCCGACTTCGAGGAGCCAGGTGATGCTGATCTGGTTCGAAAGATTCTTTCGGATCTCTCGACGAAGCAGGTGGACATGAGCGAACACCGCCTGCGCAAAAAAATGGAAGAGCTGCAGGCCGAGGCCAAGCATCAGATCATGACCGAATAGGTGCTCGAGGCCGGCTACGTACCAACCCCGATCAGGGCGCGGCCTCCTGCGTCCAGACACGGAAGCCGGCCAGTATATTCGGCCCGAACGTGTGCGTCAGCGGCACATCCGCGGCGTCGCGCCCCTGGGCGATGAGGATACGACCGATCCGGGGACTGTTGTTTCGCGGGTCGAACACCCACCAGCGGCCGCTGAGATAGACCTCCATCCATGCCGCGAAATCCATCGGCGCATAAGGCGGCGGCTCGCCGATGTCGCTCAGGTATCCTGTGCAATACCGGGTCGGAATGTTCATGCACCGGCAAAACGCTACCGCCAGGTGAGCGTAGTCACGACATACCCCACGACCTTCGGCATAGGTTTCAGCGGCTGTCCGGGTAGGGCGGGAATGCTCATACCCGAAAGTCACATGCCGGTACACGAAATCGCAGATGGCTTGTACGCGCAACCAGCCGGGCGGGGTTCCGCTGAACAGGCGCCATGCCTCCTCGGATAGGCGGTCCGTCTCGCAATAGCGGCTCCCGAGCAGGAACAGCAGGGTTTCCGGCGGCAGGTCCTCAACGCGGTGCTGAACAGCGGTCTTGTCGACCGGATCCGACTTTCCGTCGTCCTGAATGATGGTGTCCGTGCCCAAGGTGAACCGTCCCGCCGGAGCCACCAAGCGGCAGCACCAATTGCCGAAGCTGTCCCTGTAACTTTCAATCGGGGTCGGGGGGCTGGTGATAAGCTGATCCGGGAGTTCAAGATACCCCGCGCGCGAGTAATGCACGTTCAGCAGAACGATCATCGGGGTCGGCTTAGGGAACTCGTAGTTCAGTTCGCACCCCAGATGAATTCTCATGACGCCTTCTCCCGAACGAGACCGATCAACACATAGAGGTGGCCAACTCGCCGCCATGCGAAGAATCGCGCTCACTGCCGCAATTGGTCTGCCGCAACCTTTTCGGTGTCCCGAACGCCGCCACCTATGACGGCAGGGTTTGGTGCGTCGCTCAACGGCGCAGGAAATGCATCGTACGGCTTACGGCTCGCGGGTGCCATCCCGGATCAAGATCCGCTCAAGGCGGTCAGCACGAATGCCGCCAACACACCCTGGTTTTCGATCGTACGTCCGGTCCGGGATGAGGGGATGGCCGTCCACAGGGATGCGACCTACTTGTTGCCAAAGACCCGGTCGAAGATCATTGCCGCGTGTTTCGTATGCCGGGCTTCGTCGAAGCAGGCGGCCAGGGCTTTGGGGTCGAGATGTTCCGTGACCTCCGCCTCATTACCTAGCAAGTCATGAAACTTGCCCTCGCCGGCCCAGACGCGCATGGCGACGCGNTGGACTAGGGCATATGCCTCTTCCCGGCCGAGCCCCGCTTGCGTTAGCGCCAACAGAACCGCTTGCGAATGGATGAGGCCGCCGAGTTGGTCCAGGTTGCGGCGCATGGCCTCCGGATAGACCAGCAAGTTCTCGATAACCCCCGCCAGGCGCGTGAGGGCGAAGTCCAAGGCGATGGTTGTGTCCGGGGCGATGACCCGCTCGACCGAGGAATGGGAGATATCGCGTTCGTGCCACAACGTCACGTTCTCCAACGCCGGGGCGACGGCGGCGCGCACGATGCGGGCCAGACCGGTCAAATTCTCGCTGAGGACCGGATTGCGCTTGTGCGGCATGGCCGACGAGCCCTTCTGGCCCGGCGCGAAATATTCCTCCGCCTCGCGCACTTCGCTGCGCTGCAGGTGGCGGATTTCGGTGGCCAGGTTCTCGATNGAGGCGGCNATCGTGCCCAGGGTGGCNAAAAAGGCGGCGTGCCGGTCGCGCGGGATNACCTGGGTCGAGATCGGTTCCACCGCCAGGCCCATCTTCTCNGCCACGTGCTGCTCGACGCGCGGGTCGATGCTGGCGAAGGTGCCGACCGCGCCGGAGATGGCGCAGGTCGCGATCTCGGCACGGGCCCGCTCAAGGCGCTCCCGCCCGCGGCGAAAGGCGGCGTAGTGGGAGGCCAGCTTCAGGCCGAACGTGGTCGGCTCGGCGTGGATGCCGTGGCTGCGCCCGACGCACAGGGTGTTCTTGTGCTCCATGGCCCGCTTGTGCAGGGCCGCTAGCAAGGCGTCCAGACCGGCCAGCAGCAGGTCGCTGGCGCGGGCAAGCTGCACGGCCAGGCAGGTATCCAAGACATCCGACGAGGTCATGCCCTGATGCACGAAACGGGCGTCTTCGCCCACATGCTCGGCCAGATTGGTTAGGAAGGCGATGACGTCGTGGCGCGTCTCGCGCTCGATCTCGTCGATGCGGGCGACCTCGAAGGCGCCGTGTTCCCAGACCGCCTTGGCCGCCGACTTCGGGATGACGCCCAGCTTAGCCTGGGCATCGCAGGCATGGGCCTCGATCTCGAACCAGATGCGGAAGCGCTGCTCCGGCTCCCAGATGCGGACCATTTCGGGGCGGCTGTAGCGCGGAATCAT
>JGI24023J19991_10003005_pt1 | contig 12013 bp, 8 predicted proteins | sample Cruoilmetagenom1_FD_19991 | JGI IMG/M metagenome (IMG submission 19991)
ATTTCCTTATATGAATCGACAACTTCATCGACAACAGTCACAAACTCAAAAACTTCGACTTCACCAATTTCTTCGTTGAAATGGGCCTCAAGATCGCGAGTATTTCTGAACTTCTTGTTTGCTGCAGACAGGACAGCAGATTCGAGAGCGTCTACCAGCACGTCACGATTGATGCCTTTGTCCTTAACCACCTGATCGATGATGTGATTGAGGTTACCAACCATCCGACATACCCCTTATAAAGTGTTTTGGCCGACACACAATGGCAGCCAGTGATTATTTATTGAATCAATGCTAAAGATTCAAAACTCAAATTTCAGATTTGCTTTATCTATCTGATGCACTGCAATACGAATTGCATCAGCACCATTTTTTAATATCAGCAACACATCATCCCCTTCCACCCCGGACAAAGTGCCAACAAACGTTTTGTGATTTTTCCCGCTGCCCGCAGGGTCAATAGCATCCAGCGTTTTAATTTGAGCGAGCTGTCCGGAAAAACGTGTAAAATCTTCTATTTTCTTTAATGGTCGTTCAATTCCCGGCGAAGAAACCTCAAGGTTATATGCAGTGTTGGGAATATTCTCAACATCAAGCAGTGAACTGATTTCACGGCTCGCCTTTGCACAGTCGTCCAAATTGATACCGCCATCTTTATCCAGGAAAAATCTCAGCACCCAGCCCCGCTGTTCACGCTGATACTCAAGATCAACCAATTCACAACCCAGCTCTTCAAGTAGGGGTTGAACCAGTTTTTCAATTTGTTCCGTAACCTGTGCCACAGCAGCCTCTGGATAATAAAAAAAGCGAGCCAGGGCTCACTTTCTAAGGTACAACATTAAAACCGTTACTGTTTAGCACTCAAAATCTCTAAAAGCAAGTAGAATTTTATCTATTATTAATAATAAGTGCTGCGTTTTGTTTTATTCTCTAACTCTCTACGCAACAGATTCTCTGCAAAATTTTTCTTTTCAAGATACTTTTCAACCGTTTCAATAAAATCATCAACCAATCCATGGGTAACTGTTTCTACAAGGCTGGTGACAACTCCCATTCGCTCGAGAGATTGTTCATATTTGATAAAACCTGGATAAGATGCTGCAAATTCCAGTAAATCATCAGACAAAACCGCAGTATCAAACGGAATTGTTGCGATAGCATTTATTTTTAACCGATGGAAATCCCCAAAATAACGATTATTCTGAGCAAAAAAATCAACCACAACACCGCTACTCAATTTTCTTGTATAAAAGGGTTTATTCACTATTCTCTTTCAATGTTTTTCGCGATATTTTCTGACCAGTACAGAGATCTATCTGATTGAACAGGCCCCGCAAAATTCTCACTTCGCGATCATTAAGCCCCGAACGATTCAGAATACGCCGAAAACTACGCAGAATATGATCCGGGTTTTGTGGATCAAGATAGCCAATATCAAGGAGTGATTGACGCATATGTTGGTACATAGATTCCAAAGCTTCGCTGCTTGCAAAATTTTTTCGTCCAGACATTTGTCCGGTAAAACTTCCTCTTGCCTTACTCACTTCATAGAGACAGAGCGAAACAGCCTGAGCTAAATTCATTGATGGCAGATTTTCGTCTGTTGGAATCGTGATAAAGTGCTGGCAAAGATCCAATTCAGAGGTAAACAAGCCCCGATCTTCACGACCAAAAACCAAAGCAACCGAATCTCTTTGCGCAACTGGCACCAGGCGTTTTGCCGCTTCACTCGGATGTAACAGCCCTTCACGATAACGACCAAAACGGCGAGTTGTCCCAAAACTTAATTTGCAACCGGCAAGGGCATCCTCAAGACAGCTAAAAACGCGTGCATTTTCCAAAACTGTTGCCGCTTTAACCGCCATCAACCGCGCGTCATTTGACAGATGATCTACCTGGGGATTGACCAGGCGCAAATCTGTAAAACCAAAATTCAGCATCGCGCGGCAGACCGAACCAATATTCAGCGCCCCTTGCGGTTCAACGAGAACAACGGCAAGCTGTAACTGTTCTTGACGTTCTGGTTCTTCAGCTTCAGCTTTCATCACGTTTATTAATCAGCATGGAGAGGAGTTGATGACCCGGAATGATCTCACCACAGCGTGCGGCCTCTGCTTCGGAATAAGCTGTTGCCTGAGAGGCTACAGGCTGACGTGAGTCAAACAAAATATAGGGGACCGGATCAGAAGTGTGGGTCCTCTTTTCAACCGGGGTTGGGTGATCTGGCGTAACCAGAATTCGGCAATCACCAATCTCTGAGATATTTTCAACAATAGTTCCAACGACATCACGGTCAAAACTCTCAATCGCCTCAATTTTCTCTTTTATCAATCCGCCATGACCTGCTTCATCAGGGGCTTCAACATGGACATAGACAAAATCAGATTCCTGCAGGGCCTTAACAGCATACTCTGCTTTTCCACGGTAGTTGGTATCTAGGTAGCCGGTCGCCCCAGGAACCTCAATAATATTCAGCCCAGCATTGACTCCAATTCCTCTGATCAGATCAACAGCGGAGATAACCGATCCAGTCAAATTATAACGCTGTCGATAGGTCTCCATAACCGGCTTACGACCATGTCCCCAGAACCAGACTGAGTTAGCGGGCAACTTCTGCTCAGCAACTCGTTGGTTATTTACAGGATGACTATTCAGCAGCATCTGTGCAGAATTAGTCAAATCCTGTAAAACATCAGCCCCATCCCCCTGGGGCAAATGCCCCTCAATACTGTAGGTGGAAATATCGTGGGGTGGGGTAAAAGTGAGCTGATCTTTACCATTCTTCCAAACCATAAGATGACGATAGGAAACTCCGGGATAAAAATCAAATTCATCCCCTCCTAGCTCTTCCTGCAAAGTCTCAATCAATAATTTAGATTCAGCGGTAGAAATGTGTCCAGCAGAGAAGTCTCCCATATAAAGTTTGCCGTAGTGAGCTTCTAACCAGACAAAATTCAGACGAAAAGCCACATCTTCAGGACCAAGCTCAACACCCATACTAGCCGCCTCTAGAGGCGAACGTCCTGAATAGCATTCAGCTGGATCATAGCCAAAAACTGAAAGATTTGCGACGTCACTCCCGGGCGGATAACCTTCTGGCACAGTTGCTGCCAAGCCAAGTTTCCCGGTTTGACTGAGTCGATCCATATAGGGTGTATTTGCAAATTGAAGTGGAGTTTTCCCGCCGAGCTCGGCAATCGGCTCATCTGCCATACCATCACCGAGTAATATTATGTATTTCATCTCTTTTTTAACCTTTTCTGTAGTTATCCTCGCGGATGATATTGCGCATGAATTTTCTGTAAGCGTTCCTGGATAACATGTGTGTATATCTGAGTTGTTGAAATATCAGCATGCCCTAACATTGTCTGCACAGAACGCAGATCCGCGCCATTTTCAAGCAAATGGGTTGCAAATGAATGACGCAACATATGTGGATAAACTTTTTGCTGAATACCAGCCTTTATTGCATGGTTTTTAATTATTTTCCAAAAACCCTGCCGGCTGAGCCCCTTTCCACGTGAATTTAAAAATACCTCTTCACTGGAAAGATTTTTCAACAATTTCAGTCGTCCATTCTGCAGGTATTCATTTAAAATTTCAATAGCGACATCACCTAGAGGGATAAGTCGTTGTTTAGAACCTTTACCGAAGGCATTGAGACAGCCTATATCAAGTTTCAAATCTCCTAAACGCAATCCGACCAGTTCCGACACACGCATGCCGGTCGCATAGAGAACTTCAAGCAGCGCCCGATCTCTTGCCGCTATGGGGCTGGTTCCGACTGGAGACTGTAACAAACGCTCAACATCTTTTTGTGATAATAACTTTGGCAACACAGATAAGGAGCGAGGAGCCTCAATCAATGCCGAAGGGTCCTGCTCTGCATATTTTTCCTGGAGTAAAAAACGGTGGAAACTGCGCAGGGTGCTCAACACGCGAGCCCTGCTACGAGGAGAGATACCATTATTTTTCAAAAAAGTCAGATAGTTAAGCAACATCAGCTGACGGACAGCCGCAGGATTCTCGATTTTTTCATGTTTTTTCAGATATTTGGAATAGGAAGCAAGATCCCGAGCGTAGGCACTTAGGGTGTTATCTGAAAGACCCTTTTCGACAGCTAAAAAGTTAAAAAAATAATCGAGATATTGATCCATACAATGCGAGATTACGCTAGTCGATCCAGCATGACTGTCCGAATCTCCTCCAGTTTTGCCAAATCAGTAATTTTTTGATTAAAGATATCAGAAACATAAAAAACGTCGGCAACTTGATCAACTTTGGTCGATATTTTGGAGACTGCAGTATAAAGCCCCAGCTCATTTAAAGTCCGGGTGATTTCATAGAGCAAACCGATCTTATCTGTAGCAAAAATATCGATAACGGTGTAACGGTCCGAAACATTATTGTCAATCTCAACCATATTCCTTTTTTGTGGGTGCTGTGTAGACGCTTTCAGGTAGTCGGGCTCCTGCCGTTTAGTAAACAGAGTCTCAACAAAAATCCGTCCTTCAAGAACTTCGCACAGATCATTTTCAATCCGTTCCCATTTTTGTGGCTTTTCAACAACACCACCAATCGGGCTGGTCACCTGAAGAATGTCTAAAACTGCTCCCGTTTTTCTAGTATGGATTTGTGCCCCGAGGATATTAATGGAATGGGCAGCCATGACTCCAGCAATTTGAGAAAAAAGGCCTGGGCTGTCTATGGTTGCCAACATCAATTCTGTATATTCAGCCTCTCGATTGTGATTAATTTGCATCGCAAGGGTTTTTTTACCGCGACTTAAAGCCAACCGTACGTGGGGCACAATTTCCCGTGAACGATAGCTCATCAAGTAGCGGGTGTGTAAACTGTTAATAACCTTATTAATTCTACTTTCGGAAAAATCATCCTGCAACGCTTTGCGAATATTACGTTTTCTATTGCGGATTTTTTCTGACCTTTTTTCCTGATAAAATTCATTTTTTTCCAGCGCATCATAGGCTTTTTCATAGAGTTCACGGAGCAAACTCCCCTTCCACTCAGACCAAACATCTGGACCAACCGCCTTTATATCAGCAAACGTGAGCAGGTAAAGCATCCGCAAATTTTCACTCATCCCCATCAGTTCTGCGAATTGGGAGATCATTTTAACATCCTGCAAATCGCGACGCTGAGAAATGTGTGCCATCTGTAAATGATTTAAAACCAGAAATTCAAGCCGCTGACTATCTTCACGATTCAAGCGTAGCCTCCGGGCTATTGTCGGAATCATTTCTGCACCACGGATACTGTGATTTTTACCGCTCCCCTTACCGATGTCATGAAATAGAATTGCCAGCAGCAGGAGCTCACGCTTTTCTATATTACTGGCAACTTCAGTAAGTAGAGGGTGATTTTGTTTGTATTCGCCATGCCACAACTTTTCCATCTCTCCAACCGCAAACAGGGTATGAATATCAACGGTATAGATATGATATAAATCAAATTGAACCTGACAATAGATATTTTTAAATTCAGGGATAAAAGCATTGAGGAATTGCAAATGATGCATTTTGCGCAAAATTTTACTGATCCCTCTTGGATGACGTAAAATTTGCATAAAGGAATGATTGATCCGCCGGGAACGACGGATTTTATCATTAATCAAATGTGAATTATCTCGAATCAGCTGTTTCAGTTCCAGACACAACTGCACTTCATGCTTTTGTGCCAATTCAAAAGCAATCATCATCAGAACCGGGTCCTCTAACAACTGTTGATCAACTTTGGCACGCAGTTCACCACGGATGATATAAAAACCATCCTCAAGATTTCTTCTTCCAAAAAAATTAAAAACATTATTCTTCGGTCGAGTACCAGGCTGGGTTGCAACGAGAATTAACTTTGTTGACAGGTGCTCCACCTGAATAGCATGGGCATAATATTCCTGCATAAATTGTTCAACAGCTGAAGTCCGGCGCTTTTTTTTGTAACCGAAAAACTCCGCAAGCAGTTGTTGGTGTTCAAAGGTCAATTGATCACTTTTACGCTGCCCTTTAAAATGGAGAAAATTGCGTATCTTCCACAGATAATCGAGAGCATCATGGTATTCTTGGACATCTTGCTCGTGGATAACCCCCTTTTTAAGCAGTTCCTTTAAACCGGAAGCCTTAAATTTTACCCGTGCAATCCACAGTGCTTCCTGCAGTTCTCTGAGCCCACCTTCACCTTCTTTCAGATTTGGTTCCAGCAGATAAACTGATGACCCATACTTGATCTTGCGCTCAGTGCGCTCCTCAAGTTTAAGCTTGATGAAGCTCTGTGTATCTTGATTAAGCATGGCACGACCAACCGTGAGGTTGTAATGATCAAACAATGCCTGGCTGCCCGAGACAAGTCTGGCATCCAACAAGGCAGATCGNACGGTGCTGTCTCGTGATTCTTCAAGGCAGTCAGCGCTGGAACGGACGCTGTAACCGACATCCAGGCGTAAATCCCACAANAGGTAAAGCATTCTGTCAGCAATAACCCGCGCGGCATCTTTACCAATATTTTCATAGAAAAACATCAGGTCAAGATCTGAACGGGGATTCATTTCAGCGCGCCCGTAGCCACCCAGAGCGATCAGTGCACAGCCAGCCACTTCATCTTCACTTAAATCTGCAGAAACTATTTTAAAAAGATTGTCGTTGAGCTGATCAAAAATGGCAGTCAACTCATCCACAACCTGTCGACCTGAACCATCCTTGTCATTTAACTGATGAATTCTCTGCAAGTGGGAATCAAGAAACTGGCGGGCTGAGTTCAATAAAGAGTCTCGGCAAGATTCAAAATTAACGGCACCAGTTAGAACGTCGGACGGAAAGACTTCCAGAGCAGGTTCTTCACTAGAGACACTCATTGCTGAGCAACCTTCTCTATTGTTGCGGAATATTTCCTGACACCTTTGACTATTGCAGCAGCTACATTTTTTTGGTAGTCCGCAGAAGCCAAACGTTTTTCATCACGCCTGTTACTGATAAATCCGGTCTCTATCAGAACTGAAGGCATTGTAGCTCCGAGAAGAACGTGAAAAGGCCCCTGTTTGACCCCATGATCTTTGATACCGCTGTAGTGGGACCTTAAACCAGCAACCAGGGACTGTTGAACCTCTGCAGCTAAGCGGCTCGATTCATTGATTTTTGCGTTTGCCATCAGATCGAATAAGATGGCCTCCAGATTGCCAACTTCCTGCAAGGTGGTCCCATTTTCTCGCGCAGCAACCTCAGCTGCCTGATTGTTTTTTGACAAATTTAAAAAGTAGGTTTCTACACCAGAGGCCTTACCGTTGGCAGTCGCATTGGCATGCAACGAAATAAACAGGTCAGCGCCAACCTGATTTGCATATTCAGTCCTTTCCCGCAACTTAAGAAACCGATCATCAGAACGGGTCAAGAGCACTTTTACCCCTAATTGTTGTCGTATCGCCTTAGCAAGGGCTTTGGCCATTTTAAGTGTCACATTTTTTTCATAAACATTATGCGGCCCAATGGCACCGGGATCTTTGCCGCCATGTCCGGCATCTACAACAATCAGATGAATCCCTTCATCATGCACTTCCTGGGGGACATGAAGAACCTCCTGTCGATCAGAAGAACTGTTGAGAATTGAAGCAATTGAATCATCTGCAGCAACGGGGGCATTTTGTTTTCCTGGTTGCGGTGTCGTCAAAGCCACATTGAGCGGCTCACCTTTGATATCAACAACTAAACGATGCGGATTTTCCAGAGTCGCCAGCTTATATTCTGCAACTCGATTCAGATCCAGAACAACCCGAGTGCGTTGTGCATCAAATTGACTGGCTCTGATTTGCTTTACCAGACCATTCCGGATTGGCACAATGGGGGGTAAATTATCAGCCTGTTTGGTATAGAGCAGATCAAAATAAAGGCGCGGATTTTCACCTTTTAGGTAGTGTGGTTTAGCAACAACGGGAGCGCTAAGGTCAAGGACAATCCGAGTGTATTCCGGGCCACTCCAGTACCTGATCTTATTCAGCCTGGGTGAATCACCGACAGTCTGATAATTGTGCTGGTTCTGAGGTGCGCTCACAGGTTTCACTTTTACAGATGGTGCAGGAAGTCGCGTCAGCCTTTTTTGTGCATCGGCAAACATATCTCCAGCAGGCATTTCTGTAACCAGTCGCTGGTAATAACCATAAGCAGATTGCTTGTCATTCAGGCGAAATTCAGCGGCCTGTCCAGCCAGGAATAAAGCATCATCAGCTAACCGACTTTGCGGGTACTGATCAACCATGTTGATATAGTGATCAACTGCTGTTTGCGTATCGGAAAAACTGCCGGAAGCTTTGGCGAGACCATCCCAAGTTCTGGCCAATAGAAACAGCGCATTCTCAATATTTTTATCGTGTGGCTGTTGTGTGCTAAAACGATCAAAACGCTCTATCAGCTTTTCCCAATTACCTCGCTGGCGTTGTAATTGGGAAGACTTGATCAGCTGTTGATAGTCGTGTCGCAGAACAGTATAATCCTCTGCCCTGCCGTTGCTGGGGAAAGCAGTTATCACGAGTATGAATAATATAAATGCTAAGAAAGATTGAAGTTTCATTATTGATGGTCTCACAAAAACTAATCAGATGGCTAAGCAAAAATTTCGTCCCACAAGGCGTAGTGGTTTTTCAAGGGTGAAGGCATACATGTTGTATGTCGAGGTCTTGAAAAAACACTGCAACGCAGGAGGGCGGACTTTTTGCGACGCCATCATTATTTAGAGCATCTTTTTCAGTTCGTCCAGTAGGGTCAACGCCTCAATCGGAGTGGTACATCTCACATCGATCGATTCAAGTCGTTTGCGAATTTTGTCTTCCTGTTCCACATTAAACAAAGAAAGTTGGGCTGTTGGTTCTTTTTTTGCTTGAATTTTACTCTCCCCAAGCCGGGGTTCTCCAGAACGGACGAATTCCCCCGCTTCAAGATTATGTAAAATTTCCTTTGCCCGATCGATGACAGCATCGGGAAGTCCAGCCAAGCGACCAACCTGGATTCCATAAGAACGGCTGGCACTCCCGGTGATTATTTTTCGCAAGAAAATAATTTGATCGTTCCACTCCTTAACCGCAACATTGTAATTTTTTATCCGCTCTCGAGTCAGTGGTAAATCGGTCAATTCATGATAGTGAGTTGCAAAGAGTGTCTTGCCTGCCACCGCAGCATTGTCATGTAAATATTCGGCGACGGCCCAAGCAATGCTGACGCCATCAAAAGTCGAAGTTCCACGCCCTATTTCATCCAGAATAATTAAACTACGCTGAGTTGCATGGCGCAGGATATTGGCCGTCTCGTTCATTTCCACCATGAACGTTGACTCACCTTTTGCTAGGTTATCACTTGCCCCGACTCGAGTAAAGATGCGGTCAACTACCCCGATCCGTGCGGTTTCAGCGGGGACAAAGCTACCTAGCTGTGCCATCAGGGTAATCAAAGCCACCTGTCGCATAAAAGTAGATTTGCCAGCCATATTCGGGCCAGTAATGATCAGAAGTTGATTCTCTTCCGTATCAAGCTCTACATCATTTGGAACAAAGGCTTCTTTCAGTGGCATTCCTTCAACCACTGGATGCCGTCCCGCATCAATCTGGATCACTCCAGAATTATCTATCTGTGGACAAACATAATTGCGNTCGTGAGCCAGATCAGCTAAAGACANCAAGGAATCGAGAATTGCCAGAGCATCTGCACTCTGTTGGATTCTCCCCCCATCTGCAGAGGCCTTTAGTCTGACCTGTTGAAACAGATTATATTCCATCTCCACAATGCGATCTTCAGCACCCAGGACTTTATCTTCATATTCCTTTAGTTGCGGAGTGATGAATCGCTCAGCATTGGTCAAAGTCTGCTTACGCTGATAGTCTTCAGGGACACGCTCAAGGTTGCGATGGGTGACTTCAATNAAATAGCCAAAGATCCTATTATATTTAACTTTCAGGGATGGAATTCCAGTCCGTTCCCGTTCCTGTTGCTCNAAGGCTGCAATCCAACTTTTCCCGTCACGACTGATCGTTCTTAATTCATCAAGTTCTTCGTTGTATCCGTCTTTTATAAGTCCNCCATCACGCAAAACAAANGGTGGATCATCCTCAATGGCCTGATCCAGCAAAGAGACCAACTCAGGTAAAAGGTCAATCTGCTGGCGTAAACTTTTAAGATAATGACTCTGTAATGGGCTGAGAAGATCATCAATCTGAGGAAGTTTGCCAAGAGACGCCCGGAGCGCAGCAAGGTCTTTAGCATTTGCGCTGGCCATAGCAATCTTACTGTTCAAACGCTCCAGGTCATAAACACCGTCGAGAGCCTCGATCAGTTCTATCCGTTGCAAACTCCCATCAACCAATTCAGCAACAGCATCCTGGCGCTGCTTAATCTGCTCTTGATCAATCAGGGGATAATGAATCCACTGTCTCAGAGTCCGCCCCCCCATTGCCGTCACGGTGCGATCGAGCACACCCAATAATGAACCGTGTTTTTTACCATCCCGTAACGTTGCCGTAAGTTCCAGATTCCTCCGGGTAGAGTCATCGAGAATCATGTAATTTTGGGTGTGATAGGTCTGTAGTGGCCGGATATGACGCAGTTCTTCCTTCTGTGTCTGCTGCAGATAATAGAGGACAGCCGAAGCAGCCTGTTGTGCGGCAACCAGATCATTACAACCAAAGGACTGCAACCCGGAGACACCAAAAAAGGTACAAAGTTGTTCTTTTGCGTAATCTGTCTCACAAACCCATTCAGGAAGGAAGTTAGACATAGNNCCTTCGAGGAGATGGCCAATTTGTTGTTTCAACGCTCGGCTGTTTTCTGAATCAACAAAAAGGANCTCGCGCGGNCGCAACGAACCCATTTCACTTTCAACCTGTTGCAGAGTGTCAACCTGAGCAACCCGAAACTCACCCGTCGTGATATCAATATGGGCAATGCCATAACTATCGCCATGAGCAACAATAGACAGTAGATAATTATTCTCTTTTGGCTCTAAAGTGTCTGTATCGGTCACCAATCCAGGAGTTACAACTCGCACGACCTCACGCTTAACGATGCCCTTGGCTGTTTTGGGATCTTCGACCTGTTCACAAATTGCAACTTTATGCCCAGCAGAAATAAGCTTGGCAATATAACCCTGACTACTGTGATAAGGGATGCCACAAAGTGGCACTGAATTTTCAACCCCTTTATTTCGCGATGTCAGGGTGATTCCCAAAACACGTGAAGCAAGGACAGCATCCTCCATAAACATTTCATAAAAATCGCCTAACCGGAAAAACAAAACAGCATCCTGATAATCTGCTTTTATTTCCAGGTACTGGCGCATCACTGGAGTTGTTGTCGACATTCTAACTTCCTGAAATTACGTAGAGATGAATAACTAACGAAACAAATATGACACAAGGCGGGGTATCCTAGCAAAGGCCACTCTGGATGTAAATAGAGGGGTGCTGTAACAGGCATGCACGACTTGACCATTCAGTGTCACAATGCTAAAAATCACTTTTTCAATCCCCTTCAAGCGAAGTGATATCCAACCGATTGAACTGATAATAAATAGGATACTTCATGAACCACACAGAACCGAAACCCAATCAAACAGATCCCTTCGATCCAGAAAACTACACGATTGAAACTCTGGAGGATGAAATCAAGGCTGATCAGACATGTAAAGAGCTTCTTAAACTATATCATCATTATCTATTGAAATATAAGAGTATTTCTCCACTTGAAGCAGGAACCCATGCAGGTGGTGCAGATTATTTTTTGCGTGACTACATGCTCGACAATCGCCGTACCAGCCCTTTCAAACTATCAGCGGATCTGGTTCGTCGTTTTGCTGGAAACTGGTATATTATCAGCACCCTTGAACCCAATATGGTCGAGCTGAAAACCATCTTAGTTGGTGTTAGTTATTTTGCTGATTTTTGTGTCGTTAACGACATGATGGGCCAGCCTCTGGCAACAAAAATTAATCAATCTTGCTCCAATATTGAATTTTACCAACAACGGAT
>JGI24023J19991_10003009_pt1 | contig 12001 bp, 8 predicted proteins | sample Cruoilmetagenom1_FD_19991 | JGI IMG/M metagenome (IMG submission 19991)
AGAGAATCTTGGAGTTATTACATACAGCCCTCTGGGAGCAGGATTATTAACAGGAAAGTATGGACCTGGTAAAGCTCCTCTTTCGGGAAGACTAGTGGATAATTCCATGTATACTACAAGGTATGGTGGAGATTTCTATTATAAAGCAGCAGGTGATTTTACAGCGATTGCAGAAAAAAGAGGAATACATCCGGCAAGTCTTGCTGTTGCATGGGCAGCCTCTCATTCAGCTGTCACTGCTCCAATTATAGGAGCAGGGAATACTAAACAGTTAATGCCTTCTCTTGAATCTGTAAATATTACAGTGGATGATGAACTTAAATTAGAAATTGATAAAATAAGTCCACCTCCACCTCCTGCTACAGACAGAACAGAAGAGCAGACTAAGTTTAATTACAGTGCAATTCTTGAGAAATAGGTAAATTCCTATTATTTAATATCTTTTTCTCTGATAGAAAATTTATGTTCCTCAGCTCCTGACAGCCTTGATTTTTCCCTGTAAATCAGTGTATAGTCTTTATCCTAGTGGGGGTACTGACATGAAAAGTACAGATATAGCAAGAAGTGACAGAGAGTTAAAACGAGCCCGTAAAAAGGCAGAATATATTGAAAATAAATTGAATAGAGATTCCCTTTCTGTAGGGGATTATATAAACCAGCTTCATGGGTTGATGTTTTTCGATGCTCAGAAGATTTATGGTATTTCAGAAAATGAAGATCTTCTTATGAAATTTGTTGAAATGAGAGTGGATCAGCCTGAAAAACAATGGGAAACTATAATCCGCAAAGCAGTCAGGAAAACGAAAGTAGTTCAGAAAGAAGAAGCTGTAAAAGAACTTATGGAGCTTCTGGATTTTGCAGAGTAAAATATACATATCTCCTTTATTTAACTTCATTTTTTATCCTTTATTCAAATATTAATGTAATTTCCTGAAAAAACTGTTATTATTTAGTCAGAGTTAATCAGGAAAAAATAATTGGTAAAAAGGTTTTTACTATATCTATTTATTTTACTACTCATTAATACTTATCTGTCAGCAGATATTGGAAGTGATGATTTTAATATTGAAATATTCCCTGGTTTTAACACATTTTATACTTTAAACTCCTGGATGCCTCTGGTTGTTCTTGTAGATACAAAACTTGATTCATTTTCCGGTAAAATTACAGTTAAATTACCCTATGGAGATATATACACTGGTTCAGATTTATTCTATTTAGTTAGCAGGGATCTTTTTTTAACTAAAGGACAGCAAAAGGTTTTTCAATTTACACTTCCTGTTGTACGTTCAGGGGTTATAGAAGTTTCTGTATATAAAGAGGGAAAATTAATATTTACTCTGAATAATGAACTTTCAACAACCCATTGTAAAAGTCATCAATTGCTTATTCCTGGTAATAGCACAGATTTTGATTTTTTAAGACAGTATTCTCCGGAAAGTAATAATAAATATCAAACTAATAATATTCATATAGATCATTTACCTGAAACTTCAGCTGGTTACTCATCTATTAATTCTGTTATTATTCATGATACCAATCTTAATGTATTATCTGAGTCTCATTTAAATGCTCTTGTTAACTGGATTCGAAATGGTGGTAATTTTTTTGTAACCGGAAGCATCTCTCACTCAGGTGATTTACCTAATTTTATTTCTGATATACTCCCTGTAAGGATTATAGGGCCTGTTATTAGTAATTTAAGTAGCTCTGAATGGTTCAAGGATATTAGCCCAAAGGAAAATATTTATCTCCCTGTTATAAGAACCAGAGTTCGAACTGGTTCAAAAGTAATTTTGGAAGCAGGCGGTGTTCCCATAATTATAAGCAGAGAAGAAGGATATGGAAATATTTTTTATATAAGTCTTAATCCTGGTGACAGCAATTATATTAATTGGATTAATAGAGAAGCCTTCTGGGATTTTGTTTTTTCTCTGGAAAAATCAGAACATGATTTTTTTCCTGTAAGTAATCCTCTTCCCAAACTAAATGAATCTTTGATTTCAGAAATTCCTCTGGATGATTCCTTTAAAAATTCTATTATTATCTATATAATTATGCCTCTTATAATACTGTTAATAATTATATTAATAAAAAAAATACAAGGCAGAATTTTTATATTTACAATCCTGGTTTATCCTGTAATATGGAGTCTTCTTATAATTCTATTTTTTAAAATTCCTTCTCCTTCTTATTTTGAAACTGAAATTATTAATTCCCGGCTTAATAATAAACATGGTCATTTGTTTGTTACTGGAACTTTTGCAGTTTATGATCCTGGTATGTATAATTTAAAATTTTCATCTACACCGGATTTAATTCTTCCCGGGTATGATCAGAATCTAAGTATTAATTATTCTGAACTTAATTCCCAAATAAATATTTTGATGGATCCCTGGAGTAAACAAACCTTTTTTATGACTACAGGTTATTTAGCCGACTTTTCAGGTTTAGTTAAAAAAAAGGGGAATAGTATAATAATAGAGATAATAAGTTCAGATCCAACTAAATTATTAAATCCAATAATTAGTTATAAAAATAAATTAACTGATGAGTTTATTCTTCTAAATGAAAAAAATAAACTGGTTCTTTCATTTGATATTTTAAAAAAAAGATCTGAATATGAAATGGATACAAGTAATTATCCGAAATATTTTGATAATTTTTTATCTTATTTAAAGGAAGCAAATTTTTTAAGATCAATTTCCGATGATGAGTCCATTGTTTTAATTATGGAAATTGATAATTTTATTCCTTTCACTAATATTGAAACAGGAATTATTAGAAACAAAACTTTTTTAGTTTTAGAAATTCCTTTAAAGGAGTTTTTATATGAGAACTAATCCGGTCTTTCTTGAAGGACTCAGTTTTCTTAGTGAAGAAAAAATTGGAAGGTTAATGATTGCTTTGTATATGGTTATTCTTTCTCTTCTTTTATTTATATCTCCTAATGGAAATGGAAATGGAAATATTTTAGGTTCCATTTTTACACCTCCTGATATTTTTAATTTTATTATTGTTTGTGTATCTATAAGTTCTTCTTTATTCATTGTAATTTGTTTTACAATACTAAATTTCCGATTTGAAGAAACTAAAAACTGGATAACATATGGAAATTTAAGTTCCTTAAAAATAATTATTGGTAAACTGAAATTTTCAATTCTTTTTTCCCTTATTATAGTCCTGTTGTCTGTTCCTCTAATTGTTTATGCGGCTCTTAGTTCTATAGTTCATGCTTTATCAGTCATTTTTACAGTAGTATTTATTTTTGCAGTATTATTATCATTAGGGCAAGTCTGGATTTTTTCTGGAATTTTATTTAACAATAAAAAAGTTATACAATCTATAATTCTTTGGATTTACTTATTTGTTTATCTTATAATTTCAGCTAATATACTTCCCGGATATAATCCAGTTTTGATTCTAACATCGGTTTTAAAAGTTCCATACAATTATTTAAGTCCGGAAATAATTTTCCAAAGAATACAATCAATTTTTTATATTAATATTTTTTTATTTTTTGTGGGAGTTATATCTGCTCATTTTTTATTACATAGGAAAAATAGAAAAAATGAATAATGATAAACAGCAAATAGAAAAATATGTATTAGTGTTTCTCAGGCATAAAAAAATAAGGGATTTCCTGAATATAAGTGTTAAAATTATATATTTTTTATTTTTGTTTACAATGATTTTAATTATTTTATCACTTTTCGGGATAGTTTATTGGTGGACAGGAATTTTACTACTGTTGTTTCCTGTTGTAATTGTTTTTATCTATATCTTTTTTAAACCTGTAGAGTTAGATAAATATATTATTGAACTGGATGATGATATTTTAGCAGATCAATCTTTAGTATCCTTTTATGAACTTATTATTTCTAACAATTTTAACCATTTGTATTATAAAATATTAAAAGACCGGATTATGAATATGTTTAATTCAATAGAATCCAGGAGTATATATTTTGTTCAACTAACGAATAAAGTAAAAATTTCTATTGTATTAATTTTTGTTGTATTTATATTTTCTTTTTATGCGGCAGTATTTCAACCTCTAACAGGTGCAGTACTGGCATTTGAAGATATTCAGGATGCCGCAAAATATCTGGCAGTTAGAGAAGATCTTAAAGAAACTTTTTCTGCAGAAATAAATAGAATGCGGGAACTGGAAAAGGAACTGGAAGAGGGCAATGAAAGGTCCGGTGAAATAGAGGATTCTATAGAAAACTTAAAAAATGAGATTGCCAATCAGATATCTGCTCTTAGACGTGACTCTTTATCCTCTCTTATTGAAGAAAAAAAAATTACTCCGGATCTTGGTTTAAATTTGTATAAACTTTTAGATGAAGGCTTAACATTGGAAGATTCCCGAGAACTGGTTCTGGATTTGCTTTCAGATGAAAGTATTACAAAAAAACAAAGAAACTATATACAAAAATCCTATGAGGATTATAGTTCCAATTCTGAAACAGAGAATCCCAAAAAACTGGGAGAAGATATTATTGACAGTTTATCTCCTGAATTAAATGAAAAAGTGGAAGCAATGGAAGATGCTGTTAGTTTTTTGGATAATGCTCTTGAAAAATTGCAAGATTCTTCTGAGTCAGATGTTTTGGCAGATGGTGGTACCCCTGCAGCACCATCCGAATCATCAAAACAACAGGGACAAAATGGAGATTCAATCGATCAAATGGATATGGATAAAAATACTTACTTAAGGGGTTCAGGAAAAGATAAAAACAAATCAAATAAACAAGATGATTTTATTCCCCATGATAATCCCGAATTAAAGGCTCAGTTTCCGGAAGGACAGATAATAATAGAAGGAAACACAGGGATTCTTAGACTTCAGGCAGATGAAGAACTTCAGCTTGAGAGGATAGCAGGTATATATGATTCTACACCTTTTGAAGAAGGGGTAATTAGAGATTATGATATTCCGGAAACTATGAAAAATTTTGTAAAGGAATATTTTTTAACAATAGGCGGAATAAGTATGGAGGATTAAATGGAGCAAAAGGTAATGACTGAGAAAAAACTTGAACAAATTAAATTAGATATTCTAAATGTAATGAATCAGATGCAGAGAGTTATAGTTGGTCAAACAGATGTACTGACAGAAATACTTGCTGCACTTTTTTGCAATGGGCATGTTCTTCTTGAGGGGGTCCCTGGATTAGGAAAAACTATGATGATCAGATCTCTTGGCGAATGTCTTTCCTTATCATCATCAAGAATCCAGTTTACTCCAGATCTAATGCCAGCTGATATAATTGGGACCAACACTCTGGTTCAGAATGAAATTAAAAATAAATATGAAATAAAATTTCAAAAAGGTCCTGTTTTTACACAAATTCTTCTTGCAGATGAAATTAATAGGGCAACACCTAAAACCCAGTCTGCTTTGCTTGAGTCAATGCAGGAATCCGCAGTAACTGTAAGTGGTAAGCAAATTACTATGAATAAACCCTTTATAGTTCTTGCAACTCAGAATCCTTTGGAAATGGAAGGGACATATCCTCTCCCTGAAGCACAACTGGACAGATTTTTTTTCAAGATTACTGTTCCTTATCCTACACAGGAAGAGATGCATCTTATACTGGAAAGAACTACAGGAAATAATTCATCAGTTATATCCGGAGTTATGACTAAAGATACTATTCTGGAATATCAGGATATTATAAGAAATGTTCCGGTTTCTTCCAGTATTGAAGATTATGTCGTACGTTTAATTTATTCTACTCATAAAAAGGAGAATGATTATTCGAAATTTATAAGGTATGGAGCAAGTCCCAGGGGAGCTCAAAGTCTAATTCTTGGGGCGAAATTTTTTGCTGTAATTTCAGGCAGGGCTAATGTCTCTTTTGAGGATGTTAAGAGAGCTTCAGGTCCGGCTCTGCGCCACCGTATGATACTTAGTTTTGAAGGGGAGGCAGAAGGTATCTCAACAGATGAGATATTAAAGATGATTATAGCTAATACTCCGGAAAGTCTTTAATAATGGACAGATCCCTGTTTTCAGATGAATTCCTGAAAAAACTTGATAAATTGGTTTTTATCTCAAAAAAAATACCTAAAAGTTCATTACAGGGAGTCCAAAGAACTTATAAAAAGGGATCAAGTTTGGAATTTAATGACTATCGTTCTTATAATTCCGGAGATGATATAAGAGGTATTGATTGGAATGTATGGGAAAGGCTGGGGCAGCTTTATCTCAAACTTTACAGTGCTCATCTGGATCGAACTATTTCAATAATTATAGATACAAGTAAATCTATGAGTACAGGTCGTTTTAGTAAACTAACCTTTGCAAAAAAAACAGCTGCTGCATTGGGCTATATTGGTTTAAAGAATCAGGACCGTGTTGGTGTATTTGCCATAAATAAAACAATTATTGATTACATGAAACCTGTTGGGGGGAATAACCAGGTTATTTCCCTTTTCAATTTTTTATCTACATTGGAGGCCTCTGGAAAGACTGATCTATCTGCAGTATTAAAAAGTTATTCAACCAGGAGTCAAAAAAATAGTATTGCTATTATTATATCTGATTTTTTGGATAATAAAGGGTTTAAAGAAGGATTATACAATCTTCTGTATAAAAAGCTTGATGTTATAGTTCTTCATATATTAAGTGATGAAGATCTTAATCCGGATTTTTCAGGGCCGGTAAGATTGAAGGATATTGAAACCGGAGATACTTTGGATTTAACTTTTAATAATGAAGTTCTTGGTTCATACAGGAAGAGTTCATCCCTCTATTTTAAAAAAATAGAAAAATTTTGTCTGGAAAAAAGAATTGAATATATACGAATTTCCAGTTCAACACCTTTTGAAGATCTTATTCTTAAATATATGCGACAGTCATCAGGAATCTTATTAGGAGGAATAAACTGATGCTTTCTGCTCCGGGATTTCTATGGATTCTTGTGCTTATTCCACCTTTAATATATCTTCACCTTAGAAGACGACAACGTCCTGATATTGTAGTCTCCTCTCTTTTCCTTTGGGAAGGATTAACAGGAAAAGTACAGACAAAGTTTAGAAGAAAACTAAACAGAAATCTTCATTTAATATTACAAATTTTTATAATTATACTGTTTTCCCTTACTCTATCTAATCCTATGCTTCCAGTAGGTTCTTCACCTGCTGAAAGGACTGTTATTGTAATTGATGGAAGCGCAAGTATGGGTGTTATGGAAAATGGAAAATCAAGATTTGAATTAGCAATATCAGAAACTGTATCCATTTTGCGGGAACGGGGAGGTATTAATGTATCAGTTATTTTAGCAAGTTCTAAAATCGAACTGATAAGTGAATTTGGGGAAACAACTGATACTCAAATAGATAAGATTAGAAAATTAGATTTTTCTCATACTGTAAGCAATATCAAAGGTGCAATATTAAAGGGAGAGAATTTAATTGGAGGATATATAAACAGTGAAATAGTTTTAATTACTGATGGAGCTTTTGATATGGATCCATTGCAGGTTGAATCGGATTTTCCTATAAAGTTTATTACCATTGGTAGTCAAAATACAAATATTGGTATTACTTCAATTAAATCCAGAAAAGATCCTGCCAGTCCTAATGTTCATCATATCTTTATTAATATTCAAAATAATTCTGATATGGTAACTGAGACAGATCTAATAATTTATGTAAATGGTAATGAGTATAATCGTATTCCATTGATAATCCCGGAAAATAAATCATTAAGTACAGTGCAGGTAGTTAGTGATGTATCAGGAAAACTGGAAGTGGTTTTAGATGTGAATGATCCATATCCCCTGGATGATAGAGCCTATATGATTCTTGAAACAGGAAGACCTGTATCTGTACTTTTAATTACTGATGGGAATTTCTATCTGGAATCACTTTTATCTATTTCAGATGAGATAGAATTAACTGTAACAAAAGATCAACCAGATAGTCTGGATTATGATATTGTTGTTTTTGATAAACCTCCAGGGGGGATTCCTGGTCCAGGTAATTATATTTTTTTTGGATCAGTCCCAAAAAATTATAATATGGAATATGATGAAATAGTGGATTTCCCTGGAATTAAAAGCTGGAAAACTGACCATCCTGTTCTGCAGGATGTAGATCCGCTGACTTTTTCAGTTTATCAGACTATTGGTACCAGGGCAGGAAAAGAATTTACATCAATTTTGGAAGGAGAGGTTCCTCTAATATATACATCAAAAAATTCCAATTTTAAATCTGTTTATTTTACTTTTATACTTAATGCAAGCAATTTGGTTTTAAAACCTGCATTTCCTTTACTTATAAATAATACAATTAAATGGATGCTGCCTAATCTGAAACCTGCCTCATTAAAAAGCGAACAAGCAGGAAAACTTATACAACAACGAAAAATGGATAGCTCTGTAGTTTTAAATAGCCTTTCCGGAGAAATGATCAACTCCAGTGGGGAAGTAATTAATCTGTCTGTAATAAATAATTCCTGTTCTTTTACCCCTGATAGAACAGGTTTTTATAAGCTCCGTGTATTTGGGAAAGAGTATGAATATGCAGTTAATTTAATTTCTTCAGAAGAATCTGATATTTCCAGTAGATTTTCACTTCCTGATTTAAATACTAAAACAATTCAAGATAATCCAGAGTCTTTTTACTCAATAAGAAGCATACTTATATTTTTGATTCTTGCAATAATGGTATTTGAACTTATGCAAACTAAAAAAAGAAGAGAGGGTGCCGGATTAATNGGAAAACTTCAACTTGGATTAGCTTTTATTTCAATAATGTTATTAATTTTAGTTTTTACAAATATTNCAATTTTCAAGGAAAAGACTGAATCAACAGTAATTTTTCTTTTGGATATATCCAGAAGTATTTCCCGCGAAAATAAGGAGGCAGCTTTAAATTGGATTTCTTTTTCTCAACCTAAGGCAGAAGAAAATATTAAAACAGGTTTTGTTGTGTTTGGAGAAAGTGCAAAAGTTATAAAGGCTCCAGGCCCTGGTTTATTGGATTTGAATTCTATTATTCTTCCTGAAAGTGAAGAATCAAATTTGGAAGTTGGTCTGGATCAGGCTTGTGCACTTTTACCTGGTCATGGCGATAATCGTATTGTAGTACTTACTGATGGCAACGAAACAAAGGGTAATATAACTGAATCTATAAAATCTATGGGAAATATAGATATAAAAATATCAACAGTTCCTCTTTCTGGTCTTTCATATGGTAATGAAATTATTGCAAGATCTATTATGGGACCTTCAATGCTTTCTATGGAAGAATATATAAGTTTTACTCTTGAAGTTGAAAGTTATGAAGAATCGATTGGGAATATATTTTTTTATCTGGATGGAGAATACTATGGAGAAGACAGTATAACTATTTATTCTGGTAGAACTATGCTTTCATATAGAGTTAATCTAAAAAAACCTGGATATCACCTTTTTGAAGCTGTTATCGAATCTGAAAATGATATTATTTTTGAAAATAATAAGTTCCAAAAAATGGTTTTTATAGAAGGCAGACCTCCAGTTCTATATGTACATAATGGTGCAGGTCCTTCAGATATGTTAATTGGACCGTTAAAAGCCCATGGTTTTTCTTTTGATGTTATTTCAGCTGCCAGATTTCCAGACACATTAAATGAGTTATTTTCCTATGATTCAGTTATTTTGGATAATATACCTGCATATTACTTTTCTATAGCAAAAATGGAGATGCTGAGGGAAGCTGTGTCCAGCGGCCTTGGACTTTTTGTTATAGGAGGAGATAATTCTTTGGGGGCTGGTGGTTATTATAACACCCCTTTGGAAAAGGCTATTCCAGTAGATGTGGATATTACTTCATCTCTGGATCTTCCAGGTACTGCTCTTGTGATGGTTATTGATAATTCAGGTTCTATGCAGGATGCAGTTAGTAAAAATAAATGTAAAAATGATCTTGCAAAGCAAGCTGTATATTCTGCTCTTAAAGTTCTTGATCCGGATGATACTGCTGGAATTCTTGCATTTAATGCTGATTTTGAGTGGGTAGTAGAAATTGAACCGGAATTAGATATGGAATCTGTACGTGAAAAATTATTCCCCTTAAGTCCTGGAGGTGGGACTGTACTTTTGCCGGCTCTTGAAGAGGCATACAGAGTTCTTAATTCTACTTCTGCATCTGTGAAGCATATTTTAATACTCTCTGATGGTTATACAGATTCTGAAGGATTTGAAAGTCTTCTTAATAATATACGAAATAGTGGTATAACAGTATCCACAGTTGCTGTAGGCTCAGATTCAAACCAAAAACTTATGGAGAATATAGCTGCATGGGGGAGAGGGAGAAATTATTATACTGATGATATTCGATCGGTTCCATCTATATTTGTAAGTGAGTCTCTTAAAGCTTCCAGACAATTATTTGTTGAAGAAACATTTTTCCCCACTGTAAATCAACCTCATGAAATACTCATCGATATTATTGAATCAGAAATTCCTCCTCTTCATGGATTTATGCTTACTTACCCCAAACCCAATTCAGAGATTCTCTTAAAAGGGCCTGGTAATAATCCACTCCTTTCTGTATGGCAGTATGGACTTGGAAGAAGTGCTGTATTTACATCTAATCTATCCAGCTCATGGTCCTATGACTGGGCTCTTTGGGAGTCCTCTAATTTAATATTTACACATATTCTGCGTTGGGTCTCCAGAGGTGATCCTGATAAGGGTCTTAAACTTTCTTTATCCCATAATCGTTCCACTATTTACATAGAAGTGGATGCAAGAGATGAAAATGAGGAGTATCTTAATGGTCTTAAATTATCTGCCAGGGTTATCCTTCCTGATTTTAGTGAAATACCAGTTGAGCTGATTCAGGATGCAGCGGGATTGTATAAAGGAGAATTCCCAGTCAGCTTAGATGGAAACTATTTTGTAACTGTTAAAGATATAAATCTTAATACTTCTTTTATTTCTGTTCCCTATCCTGAAGAATATCGGAATATGAGGCCCTCAATAGATCTTCTTAATTCAATCAGAACATTAACTAATGGAGAAAAACTTTCTCTTGCCAATCCTCTGACTTCGGAGTTTTATAGTATTGATCCCGAAAGTAAAGCAGCTAAATCTAATTACTGGCAGTTTTTTATATTACTGGGTTTAATTTTGTTTTTTATATCGGTTGTTTTTCGACTTCAGAACCCTGGGACAATTGCAGCCCCATTTGTAAAATTTGCTGCTTTCATTATTAATCTGTTAACAGGAAAACCTGTTATTTCCTATAGTAATTTTCGGAAAAAGATGGAAAAGATCCGATCTGAACAGGAAAGGTCCAAGCACAGTCAGTCTTTTTGGTTTGGAAAAAATGAAAATACAGAAGATAAAGATAAAATCTATATTTCTAAAAAAATTCAATAGTTGTGATCATATAATACCATCTATACAGGAGTTTTTTATGAACTTTGATTTTTGATCCAATCCAGAGCTTCTTCTATAGTGCTGAATATATTACTTTTTAATCCCTGTTTATTTATTAGCTGGGTTGATAACTTGAACATGCTGTAAATTAATTCACTTTCTGCAACTATAGCGGTTGTTCCTTTGAAATAATGTTTTAAAGATACAAGAAAATCCGAAATTACTTTTATTTCACTTATTATAGGTGTATAAATAATTCCTGTTATATCAATAATAATATTAAAATTTGTTTTGTAATGGGGTTCCTCAACAATTAGATGAATAAGACTCTTAATATCTTTAAGGGAATAGCTGCCCCTTGCTGTTACAATAACAAGATTTTCATTTTTAGATATTTTTAGTTTATATACCACTATAATTACTTTTCCCCGTCTAATTATATATCGCACGAATATTGGAAAAACTATATAATATATTAAAGTAGCAGAGATTATGTTTTATTCTTAGGAAGTTTTTAGCTTGACAAAAAGGATTCTACGTCCAACTGGATTCGAACCAGTGACCTACGCCTTAGAAGGGCGTTGCTCTATCCAGCTGAGCTATGGACGCAAGTAAAT
>JGI24023J19991_10003010_pt1 | contig 11994 bp, 15 predicted proteins | sample Cruoilmetagenom1_FD_19991 | JGI IMG/M metagenome (IMG submission 19991)
TTTTATACTTTTCGTTGCGGCAATGGCTGTAGGTGTAATTTTTAGTAATAGAACGATCAAAGGTAGTTGTGGTGGTTTAAACAACGTAGATGGGTTAGAAGGCGATTGTATGCTCTGCAGCAATAAGACGTGCGACAAAAAAAGAACAGTAAAGACGTGATAACTAACTGATTGGGTAGATAAGGTGAGATTTCGTTAATGACCTTGCATGTTCGAGGGTTAATTTGTGATTAGTTTTAAGAACGGTCAATTTAATATAAGTGAGGGATGTATGCTTAAGTCGGTATTAGTAAAAGATTACATGGCAAAGAACTTAACAACGTTTACACCAGAGATGGATATATCAGAAGCTATTAAGTATCTTAATAAACATAAAATTTCGGGTGCCCCAGTCGTGAATGATCGAGGCCAATTGGTTGGAATGTTGTCAGAGCAAGATTGTTTGCAAGTAGCGCTTCAATCAACTTACTATGAAGATTGGGTGGGTGGAGATGTTTCTCAATATATGACGGCCCCCGTTAAAACAGTGTCCGACTCAGCCAGCGTGGTAGATTTAGCAGAAAAGTTTATAAAATATTCATTTAAGCGTTACCCGGTGCTTGATGAAGACGGTAGTTTAGTTGGGCAGATTAGCCGAAGCGATGTGCTTCGTGCACTAGATATTCTTTGGTAAACTTTGTCTGATACTTTTTATTGGTACGATTACGAAACGACAGGAATTGATGCCGCAAAAGATCGAGTTGTTCAATTTGCAGGCATAAGAACTGATTTAGACTTTAACCCTGTCGCGGAACCAGACGTATTGTACTGTAAGGTTCATAACGATATATTGCCGCATCCAGAGGCTTGTTTAGTCACTGGTATTTCGCCTCAATTAGCTAATGAGAAAGGTCTGTTGGAATGCGAGTTTATAAAGCGCGTACATCAACAATTTAGCACGCCACAAACATGTGTTGTTGGCTACAACAGTATTCGGTTTGATGATGAGTTTACGCGTTATTTGTTATATAGAAATTTTTTCGACCCATACGCACGTGAATGGAAGTCTGGTAATTCACGTTGGGATTTAATAGATGTTGTAAGAATGACTCATGCGCTGCGACCAGAAGGTATTCACTGGCCAAAACGCGATGGAGATTTGCCAAGCTTTAGATTAGAAGCGCTAACTAAAGCCAATGGAATTTCACATGAAGCTGCCCATGATGCATTATCAGATGTGCACGCTACGATTGCCTTAGCAAAACTGATTAAGACAAAACAACCAAAATTGTATTCTTGGGGCTTAGGTTTGCGAGATAAGAAGAAAGCCAGCGCGTGTCTTGATCTGATAAATCATACAATGGTTGCACATGTGTCGAGCAAGTACCCTGCAAGCCAAGCGTGTTTAGGAATTGTGGCTCCGTTGATAAGCCACCCTATTAATAAGAATGGGGTGGTTGTTGTCGATTTGTCTGTAGATCCACAACCATTAATCAATTTATCTGTAGAAGAAATATACCAACGGCTATATACGTCAACAGCTGATTTAGCTGACGGTGAACAACGTATTCCATTGAAAATAATACATTTGAATAAGTCACCAATGATAGCGCCATTGAATACCTTAACGGATGAGTTAAAGCTGAAATTGGATATTAGCTTAGTGCGGTGCGAAGAAAACCGACAAGCTATTTTAAAGGCTGATATAGCGAATAAATTAACTGCAGTGTTTATGATTAATGAATTTGAAACACCGAATGACCCTGATTTCATGTTGTATGGGGGCGGTTTTTTTAGTCATTCTGATGCGCGTCATATGGCGCATATTCGTCAGACACCTAAAGAAAAATTAGTGACACTAGATTTGCCTTTTGAAGATGAGCGATTACCGGAGATGCTGTTTCGTTATCGTGCAAGAAATTTCCCTGAAACATTAACAGAGCAGGAAAATAAGAATTGGCATGCATACCGCCAAAAAACCTTGAACAGCGACAAAACGGATGGGCGATTAACGTTAATTAGTTACTTTGAGAGACTAGATGAGCTGATTTCAGAAGATAGTTGGAACGACGATCAGCAGGCCTTGTTGGAGGACTTGGTAAGTTATGGTGAACAACTTGCAGATAGTTTAGAAAGCTAATGTTGTCAACAAGGCTGCGATTGTTGATAGAATGCAGCCATTAATCAACAACATATCTTTAATTAGGACAGAAAATGGCTGAAACAGTAGAAGAATTAACCGTTAGTTACACTGATGGCGGTATTGAAACAGTAAAAGAACTAGATAAAGTTGTTCTTTCTAAAGGTGCTTGGGCTACGATAATATACAAGCATCAAGATTGGAACCGTACTAAAGAAGAGTACGGTCCAGATAAATATACAATCCGTCGTTATCAAAAACGTAATGGTGAGTATCAGCAAAAATCAAAGTTTAATATTTCAAGTGCTGCTCAAGCTGAAGGAATTATTGCGGCTCTACAAGGTTGGACTAAGGCTTAACGGTTAATAATTCTCCAGGCNCCAGGATGGTAAAAGCCTTATCGTCTAAATGATGAGTGGCAATAGATTTTTTTAAGTCACCTAGAGCAGACTGTGGGCTATCATCGCCCAGTTTGAACGTACCATAATGAACAGGCACGCTTATGTTGGCCTGCAGGTCAATATGAGCTAGTACAGCTTCTTCTGGGCTTGTATGTGCGCGCTGCATGAACCATTTAGGTTTGTATGCCCCAATGGGTAATAATGCGACATTTGGAGCCCCTAACCGTTCTTTAATTAATTTGAAGTGAGTTTGATAAGCTGTGTCTCCAGCGTAAAAGGCAGATTGTTGGAGTCCTTGAATATAAAACCCAGACCAAAGTGCACGATTTGCATCATATAACGTACGTTTTGACCAATGTTGTGCAGGTGTCGCTGTAATTTTCACACTGTTTATAGAATGTGCCTGCCACCAATCCAATTCAACAATATTCGTAATGCCTGCGCTTTCTAGGTAATGTTTATTGGCTAAGGGGGTAATAAATACTGGCTGGTAAAGGCTGTTAAGTTGTTCCAAGGATGCTAAGTCCATATGGTCATAGTGATTGTGGCTAATGACGACAGCGTCAATGGGGGGTAATTCACTAATGGGTATTGGTGGTGGAGTTTGACGTTGTGGGCCTGCCCAGCTAAACGGGCTAGCACGTTCTGACCAGATAGGGTCAGTTAAGATGTTGATGCCATCTACTTGAACAAGAACTGTCGCATGGTTAATCCATGTTACGTTTAACGACGTAGGACGTTTATTAAATAAAGTGTTGGGTTTGTTAGTTAAATTAGCCCAAGGTTCTAGGTTGCGGTTAAAAAACCATGTGAGAAAATCTTTAGCGCTTCGTTGTCCTTTTGGGTCTATGGTTAAATTATGAAAATGCTCACCATCATAATGGTTACTGATATCACCGTTATGCTGCTTACTTAAGTGAGAACAGGCGGTGAACGTTGTGATGCAAGCTACGATAACAATAACGCTGTAAAGAACAGTTTTTTTCATAATAGTGGTCAGTTAAAAAACAAATCTAAAGTGAACTTAGGTATCGATTAGTATGTCTATTAATACCTTGAGTGAAGGTTCAAGATTTTTACTTTAAATATGCTTGATTTTTTTGTCAAAAAAGTTGAGTTAATACGTTAATATAGTTCGATACTAAAAAAGGAAATGACATGTTTAATCATCTTTTACAAATTGTATCTTTTAAGTCCGGTCCACAGCACTTTAATACGCCAGTATGGGCGCTGGTCATCTTTATACTTTTATTTACAGGGGTGCAAGGGTATTCGTTGAGTTTATCACCTGGAAATGAAATGATAAGAATGTTTGTAGCAAGCTTTCTTAAAATGGTTGTTCTAGGTGCTGTTTTGTTCGGGTGGATGAGGTCCGTCAATGTTTCTGAACACTTTATGTCTACATTTATGATGATAGTGTTTATAGCGCTATTGGTCGAAGTTATAAAACTGCCCTTAACAACTATGATCCGTGACGCAAAATTAACCTCAGATGTGACGACGGCGGCTGTCTTATCAATCCCGTTGATCGGTGTTGCTATTTGGCAGTATTTAGTTTGGTTTTACGGCTTGAAACAAGTTGGGCAAAGAGCAAAAGGGGAAATTCTAGCAGTGATAATTTCATTGGTATTGGTGTCTGAAGTTGTGGGTTTTGTGTTAAGTAAGATTGGTTCTCCAGTAGAAGGCTTTTAGTATGGTGACAATAGATTTAATGTTAGGTATTTTAATAGGTACAGTGCTGGGTTTTTTACTATCGTTGTTGTTCAAAAAGTTAGGCGGCGGTGAAGATTCGGCTAAAGTTAAAGAACTAAAGGCCGAGCATGAGCAGTATCGAAAAAAAGTAGATGACCATTTTGTCAACACAGCTGTTTTGTTTAAAGGGCTAACAGACCAGTACCGTGATGTGTATCGCCATATTGCTTCTGGCGCGGGTGACTTGTGCTCTGAAGAAGCAAAGGCTTTACAGGTAGATATGGAAGAAACTGCTTTATTGGCGCAGTCGGCAGGTGTGGTTGATGAGCAACCGGTAGATTCAAATAAGGAACCAACTGTTGAAGAAGAGCCGCTTGTTGATATTAATGAAACTAATCAAAAAGAACCGGTGTCAGATGAGGTTCCTTTAGCTGGAGAATCTGAATTACCAGCTGATTTAGTTGAAGAGCTAAAGAACAAACAGGACGTTGATAAATAATCTATTCGCATTAGCAGTATGTTTTATATCACTGTGTTTAAAGTTAAATAAATCTATGAATTTATGCCAAACGCGTTAAAGGCTGATTTATGGTTGGTGCTGGTGACAATCTTAGCAGCCATTAGCTGGGGCTTTTCTAAAGAAGCGGTATTGTTAATGCCTCCCCTTATTTTTATTAGTTTGAGGTTCTTTCTAGCAGGGTTGTTTTTAACGATTGTTGGTTATCATCAAATTAAATTACTCAATTGGGCACAATTTAAACAAGCTGTTTTTGTTGGTTGTGTTTTTACCATTGGTATATGTTTTTGGGTCATGGGTTTGAATTCAGACGTGAGTCTGACTATAGGTGCTTTTATAACGAGTTTAGCTGTTCTTTTTTCTCCAATATTGGCGCGGGTTGTTTATAAAGAATTCATTTCAGCAAGTACTTGGTACGCATTGCCTGTGGCTGCTATAGGAGTCGGGTTTCTGTCATTGAAGTCTGGATTTGACATTGAAATGGGCCAAATACTATTCATGATGTCCTCGCTGTTTTTTGCACTGTTCTTTATTTTAAATACGCGTGCTGCAAATCATAGAGAGGTAGCAGGCGTGGATGAAGTCCTGGAGATTAGTGAAAAAGTGCCTTCGCTACCCTTAACGGCCATCACATTATTGGTGGTAGGCGTAATAGCAGGGTGCCTATCACTGTTGTTGGAATCGCCTTCAGTTGTGGTAGATGAGTTTTCGATGGCGATATTGGGGTGGGTACTGGCCAGTGCATTTATTGGAACAGCGCTGCGGTTCTTTATTCAAACGCATGCTCAAAGCTTGTCAGCCAATAGTCATGGCGTGGTTATTTTAATTATTGAACCAATATGGACTGCACTAGTAGCGGCTGCATGGTTTGGTGAAAGATTGTCTGGCTACGATTTTATTGGCTGTCTATTGATTTTCCTTTCGCTGATTATTATTCGTTGGACGTTGATTATCCAAATGATTCAACCTAAAAACAAAACATTACGTGGAAGTAACTAAGGCAACGCTTGTTTTTAAGAACGCGGCCTATGGTTTAAGAAATGGTGCTTGGTTTACGTTTAAACATTTAATTTACTTCCTGATCGCATCACTGTTAATACTAATAGTGATAAATGATGCAACCGCTAAAACTCAGATAAAGCAGGATGAGCTTGCAGAAGAAGTTCATTTAAAAAAATCATCGTTAGTGATGATGGCAGAGCATCTTAAAACGCAAGAAGACCTTCTCAAACGAGATTTTGCTAATATTACCTTGTTGGCTATGTTGAGAAAGTATGTGGAAGAGTTAGACAAGATAACGTTCGAAGATAAGCAATTAACTCCTAAAATAAGCCGATGGTATCGTGCCACCAATGAATACGTGGAGAGAATTGCCTTGGCGCAGCAATATATTGAGTCTGGGCTGCCTTTTTCTTTAAATGTTACGCGAGAAAGGTGGCTGCTGATTGTTGTAGAAGGAATACCCATGTTAGTGTCCGGACCGAAAGCATCTGATGCGAGTATCGCTCGTACGGTTAAAGCTGAATATTGTCGTTATCATGATTGTAGTTGGCTAAAACCCGAAAAAGTTGCGGTACAAGAAGGAGGCGAGTTAGAGATTGTCAAACAACAAACTTGGGTTTTTGATCAAAGACTAACACCAGCATTCGAAATTGATAAGCAGTTTCAGTTTGTATTTAAAACATTCAAACAAAAAAGATTCAAACAAGCAGTAGCTTATAAGGCGTCAGAAGAAATTAAATTATTTTTGACTGAATTAAAAAGAGCAAAATTGAGTGGTTATTTTATAAATTGGGAATTAATGTCGCAAGAAGTCCCCGTAGCAGGTGTGGATCAAACAGTTTTTCTAAATACGGGAGATTTATATTTAAGGCTGACATTGCCTTTACTTGGTTATTTAAAATTAAGTGATTGGCAAGGTTTATTAGAATGGTTGAAATGGTCATTATCTTCAGACGGGGCTAAATTAGTAATACAGCATGCGGATAGTCTACTGAGCGGTAGCCGGCTGGAAGAAAATGAAGTATTGGTAGAGTAGTTAACATGTCGTTGTTTGTATGCAAAGAGAACAAATAAGGTATTTTTAATGCTAATTCAATTGGGTTATTTTCTTTACTTCGATGAAAGTTTTGCCTGTTGCGTATAGAATAATACGTTTTAAAACTTACAAAAGATAAGCTTATGATTATTGAACCTAAGATACGTGGTTTTATTTGTACTACAGCGCACCCGATTGGCTGTGCTGCCAACATTAGAGAACAAATCGAGTTTACACAGCAACAAGGTGCGATTGAAGGTGGTCCTAAAAATGTGTTGGTTATTGGCTCTTCAAGTGGGTATGGAATGGCATCAAGAATTTCAGCTGCATTTGGTTCAGGTGCTTCAACTATCGGCGTGTTCTTCGAAAAACCGGGTACAGAAAGAAAAACAGGGTCAGCGGGTTGGTACAACACCGCTGCGTTTGACGCCGAAGCAAAAAAAGCAGGGCTTTATGCAAAGCATATTAATGGTGATGCATTTTCGAACGAAGCTAAGCAAAAAACAATTGAGTTAATAAAAGAAGACTTAGGTCAAATTGATTTAGTGGTCTATTCACTAGCATCGCCTGTTCGTAAAGTGCCTGGTGATGAGACTGTGACGCGATCATGCTTAAAACCAATTGGTGAAACGTATCGTTCAACTGCTATTGATACAAATAAAGATATAATCATTGAAGCCGAAGTAGAACCGGCAACAGACCAGGAGATACAAGACACCGTGACCGTAATGGGCGGCGAAGACTGGGAGTTGTGGATGGCTGCTCTAGGTGAAGCGGGGGTATTGTCAGACGGTTGCAAGTCTGTTGCCTACAGTTATATTGGCACGTCTATTACGTGGCCTATCTATTGGGATGGTGCGTTAGGTAAAGCTAAAATGGATCTTGACCGAGCCGCCGGAACTATTGATAGCAGTCTAAAAGCGATAAATGGTACAGCAAATGTGGCGGTATTAAAATCTGTTGTAACGCAAGCCAGTTCGGCTATTCCAGTTATGCCTTTGTATATATCGATGGTGTTTAGAATCATGAAGGAAGAGGGTATTCATGAGGGGTGTATCGAGCAGATAAACCGCTTATTTAGGAACCAGTTATATAACAATACGGTAGAACAGAATTTGGATGATACTAATCGAATTCGCCTTGATGATTGGGAGTTACGTGATGACGTGCAACAAAAATGCCGTGATATATGGCCCCAAGTTACTACTGAGAACCTTTTCGAACTGACGGATTATGCTAGTTATAAAAACGAATTTTTAGAATTATTCGGTTTTAATAAAAACAGCGTAAACTACGACAATGATGAAAACACTGAAGTAAATTTCGACGTCGAAACACTATAACAATAAGGAAACTCAAGTCGTTACTGCTCAATAATTGAGCAGTAGGCTGATCTGGTATGGAAGATAAAAGCGCACATATTATCGTTTTAGGTAATGAAAAAGGTGGCACAGGTAAGTCAACGATGGCAATGCATATTGTTGTTGGCTTGTTAGAGGCTGGGAAAAAAGTAGCGGTCATCGATTTAGACTCGCGTCAAAAAAGTATTGCACGTTATATCCAAAATAGGCAAACGTTTATGGCAAATGGTGGTGCAAAGGTTGCTATGCCAGAATTTACCGTATTAACTCAATCAGATGCGCCGATTCTTAAAGACCGTGAAACAGAAGATCAGGTTAATATCGTTAAGGCCTTGGATGTTTATCGTAAAACAGTTGATTTTATAGTCTTCGATTGCCCTGGAAACGATACCTACCTTTCTCGATTAGCGCATGCTTTGGCAGACACATTAGTAACACCGTTAAATGACAGCTTTGTGGACTTAGATTTATTAGGTGAGGTGTCGCCAATAGATTTCGAAGTTAAAAAATTAAGTTTTTACGCCGAAATGGTGTGGGATAGCCGTAAGTTTAGATCTGCTAGTGGCAAACCGCCTATGGATTGGGTAGTAACACGTTCCAGACTGGCATCCTTGAATTCAAGGAATAATAAACGGGTACATATGGCATTAGAGTCATTGCAAAAAAGGATTATGTTTCGCCATGTGCCGGGTTTGTACGAACGTGTTATTTATAAAGAGTTGTTTCCAAGTGGCTTAACCATTTTAGATCTCGAAAAGGTGAATAGTATGTCGCACGTTGCGGCGAGACAAGAAGTTAGGTCGCTTATTGAGAGCTTAAATTTGTTGTAATTTTTTTATGGGTAGCTTTGTACTAAATGATCTTCAACAAGACCTTGTTATCCAAGAAACGAAAAAGTACATTACGTTAGCTAGCCAGCTATATCAACAAGAATTCGCCTACGTGCCTGTTAAGTTTGACCTTACAGGACGAACCATAGGTATGTATAAGCATATTAAAAAAAGCCGTGTTATTCGTTACAACGCACATGTTTTTGCAAAATATTTCGAAGAAAATATTCGAGACACCGTACCGCATGAAGTGGCGCATTATATTGTTGATATGCAATACATGAGAAAAGGTACGCGTCCCCACGGAGCAGAGTGGAAGTCTGTGATGGCAGATTTCGGTGCAAATAATAACCGTACTGCAAATTTTGACTTATCCGATATACCTCAACGTCAATACTCGACTATCCCATATGGCTGTAGCTGTCAGGAACATCAGTTAGGTATTCGTCGCCACAATAAAGTAATAAAACGCCAAGCACATTATTTTTGCCGTGAATGCGGTGATGTATTAACAGCAATATGACGTGGTATGTGTATATTATTAAATCTAGCGATGATAGCCTTTATACGGGTATTACGACAAACTTAAACCGGCGTTTCCAGCAGCATCTAACAGGCAAGGGGGCGAAATATTTTTTTGCGCGAAAACCCGTAAAAATCGTTTTTTCAGAAAGCCATATCAACCGAAGTACAGCGAGTATGCGTGAATATGAAATAAAAAAATTGACTCGCAAACAAAAAGAACAGCTCATTCAAGATTGATATTTAGAAACTTATCGCCATATTAATAGAACATTCACAGTAAAATATAGAATATGACAGACTCATTGAAAATTGTATGCCCACACTGTGATGCAGTTAATAAACTTCCTGCAGATAAACTAAATGCGGGTGGTAACTGCGGTAGGTGTAAAAAGAAACTGTTTGGTGGGAAACCAGCAACGCTAACATCGGCTAATACTCAAAGACATCTTGAACAAAGTGATATTCCTGTGGTGGTGGACTGTTGGGCCGGTTGGTGTGGTCCGTGTAAATCATTTGCCCCTACGTTTAACCAAGCAGCGGAAAAGTTAGAACCCACTTATCGTTTTGCTAAATTAGATACTGAAAAAGAGCAGCGTTTAGCTACGCGTTTTAAAATTAAAAGTATCCCGACGCTATTAGTGTTTAAAAACGGTAAAGAAGTGGCAAGGCAAGCAGGCGTAATGAGCTTGCAACAATTTGAGGCTTGGTTAAAACAGAGTTAAAGCCAATTTTAAAGGTATTGGCTAATGTTGGGTAGTTGAACTAGGGGCTGTTTTATCTGTAAATAGTTGTTCGATATCAATCGAATCAAATTGGTAATGCTTATTGCAAAAATCGCAGTCAGCCTCAATTACGCCTTTTTCTTCAATTAACGAACGAAGTTCTTCTAAACCAAGAGTTAATAAACTGTTTTCCACTTTTTTTCTTGAGCAGTCGCACGTAAACGAAACGGGTTTAGGGTCGTATAAGCGCACACTCTCTTCGTGAAACAGTCGGTGAATAATGGTTTCAGCATCTAACGTTAACAGTTCAGTATCAGTAATTGTATTAGCCAGTAGCTCAACGCGTTGCCAATCGGTTGCTTTACCGTCATGTTCTGGTAACTCTTGCAGCATCAAACCTACGACACGCTCATTATCAACAGCAAACCAAAGTCGTGTTTTAAGTTGCTCAGACTGTGCAAAATAAGCATGAAGCGCATCTGCCAAACAGTCACCCTCTAAGCTAACTACACCTTGATACGCTTTCCCATGGGTAGGCTTAATGGTCATGACTAATACACCGTCACCAAATTGTGATGTTAAGCTCCCTTCTGAAACATCGCCATCCCAATGTGCTAAGCCACGTACAGCTTGTTGGTCGTTAGCCTGTGCAACTAGCATGCTAATTGGGCCATTACCGCGTATTTGCATAATGAGTGAGCCATCAAACTTTAATGTGGCAGATAGCAATAAAGATGCAGCCAAGGCCTCCCCTAATTGCTTAGCAACAGTAGCTGGATAGTTATGGTTGGATATGGCCGTTTGAAAACTTTTATCTAGTGACACAATTTCACCTCGTACACCGAGGTCTTCAAAAAGAAAACGCGAAAGTTGGTCTTTGTACATATGTAAATTGTTGGTGTTAAAAAGATGGGTATTGAAGAGGAAATATTATAACAAACAGACTTAAGTGTGGTGTATTGGATTAGAAATTGAGCATCGCTTCATATTTTGTACATCGTAGATGTATGCTTTAATTGGTATATTCATTAATACTGGAAAATTAAGCTCATGTTTTATGATAAAAGTATTTTGCCAAATGAAGGTGACGCTTTAATTGGACGAGAAGAAGCAGTTCGCGTCCCTAGTTCACATCATGTATTCAAAGGTCATGTGTTATTGCCTCCTTTTCCTGTTGAATGCTCAACTGCAATGTTTGGCTTGGGATGTTTTTGGGGAGCTGAACGTAAGTTCTGGCAGCTAGAGGGCGTATACTCAACAGCTGTAGGTTATGCGGCAGGCTTTACGCCAAATCCAACGTACGATGAAGTGTGTTCTGGGCAAACAGGGCATAATGAGGTTGTGTTGGTGGTGTATGATCCAGCGGTTATTACGTATTCAGATTTATTAAAAACATTTTGGGAGTCTCATAATCCTACACAAGGCATGCGGCAAGGTAATGATTCAGGAACTCAATATCGGTCGGGTATTTATTGTGCTACTAATGCAGAGGTTAAATTGGCAGAACAATCCCGCGAGGCTTTTCAACAGAAACTTAAAGTGGCTGGGCTAGGCAACATTACGACAGAGGTTCTTCCTGAACCTACTTTTTATTACGCGGAACACTATCATCAACAATACTTGGCTAAAAACCCCAATGGGTATTGTGGGCTTGGTGGAACGGGCGTTAAGTTTTCTGAGTAAGCAAAATTGAAAAATGATGAGTCATTAAACGACTCGATTTCTGCCTAGATCTTTAGCTTTATATAGCGCCTCATCTGCTGCTTTAACGAGGATGCTTTCATCAACT
>JGI24023J19991_10003011_pt1 | contig 11994 bp, 12 predicted proteins | sample Cruoilmetagenom1_FD_19991 | JGI IMG/M metagenome (IMG submission 19991)
CTCTTCTGTAGTTAAACCTGTGGTTCCTATAACCATGGCTTTTCCATTTGAAGAGGCGTATCGGGCATTACTTAAGGTTGAGGAAGGCGCTGTAAAATCTACAATAACATCTGCGTCAGATGATGAATCCTCAATTCTGCTGGTAATTGGAACACCTATTTCACCTTCTCCGGAGACAAGACCAATATCATTGCCTATTTCAGAATGATTCCCGATCTCGGTAGCACCGACTATTTGCACATCATTCTCGGCGTTTAGAAGATGAAAGATACTGCGACCCATCCTTCCTGCAACACCCATTATGGAAACTTTTATCATAATTTAATCTGCGATCTCAATTTCAGGAACTTCTTCCTGGCAGTTTTCAATACAATCTCCGCCTGTCACTTTCCATTTTTTATCGAATAATCCCAACGTGTATTTGCTCTTTTGGTTCAAATTAATCAATCCCCCAGTTGCCCGGGACTTAAGGGTGGAGTCTAGCTCAACTATAACCGTAGCGCTGAGATCAAAAATCTGAGTCCCTAATATGTTGTAGTTATTTATTGTCAGCTGATTTTCTTTAAATATATTCCTCATTTGAATTACATATCCGGCTTTATCAGAACTCGGAACATAAGAGTACTCAAAAGCCTTTTCAAAATTTTCATCTTTTATAGCTTTCAAAAATGAATCCACAACCTCTGTCGGAGAAGGTTTATATGTAGGCCTTTCCGGATTAGTATTTTCAATAGTTTTATCCGCGCAAGAAATGAGCGCGATTGTAAAAATTAAAACCAATAAAGTGCTTAACAGTTGATTCTTCATATAGTTACCCAATGCTATAGTATAACGAGCTATAGAATAATTGTTCAGAAGCATAATTCAAGATAAATTTTAGACACAAGCTCTCTACTAACAGCTTATGTATGAAACGTTAACATATCGTCTTGAATATATAATTATCTTTGATTTCTTGAGAAAATTTGCACAGAACAAATTCAATTAATAAAACTATTCTAAGTCCATATACTAAAAAGTAATAGATTCGAAGTAATGTGATCATTCAAATTAGGAGTATGGATTTTTATAGTTCGTAAATGGCCATTAATAAAGTAAGATTATTTTTTATCATAGGTTAAAAATTTAAAATAGAAAGATTAGATAAATGCGTTTATGAAATGGTTAGTTATTTAGCTGATTTTACTACTTTGGATTATTAAACACAAATAACTTAGTCTTGTTATTGTTTATAATATACGGATCCATCAAATTATGCGCCGACTAAAAGAACCAAACGAAGTAAAACTCTTTATAGGTCTCATTTATCAACCCGATTCTGCTATAAAAGAGTTGACTGTAAAGCTAGAAGAAAAATTAAGCGGGATTGATTTTACAAGCAAAGAGATTCCTTTTAACCATAGTAAATATTATGAAAAAGAAATGGGAGAAGGACTTCTTAGAAAACTAATAACATTTGAAAAACTAATAAGAAGAACCGATATTGTTGAAATCAAAGCATTTACAAATAAATTGGAAGAGGTATTTTCATATGAAGAGAATAGGACCATTAACATAGACCCTGGATACATAGCTCAAGAACATTTGATTCTAGCTACAGGTAAAGGCTACTCTCACAGACCGTATCTAGGAAGTGGAGTATATGCGGACCTAACCCTGATATATATGAAGGATGAATACCGAACCCTTGACTGGACATACCCTGACTATGGAAGCAAAGAAGCGAGGAATCTATTTAAGAGATTGAGAAGCCAATATGCAAAACAGTTAGAAAAGGACTCAGACATATGAAAAGTATGACGGGATATGGGAAAAGCGAGGTAGAAACTAAGTACGGAAAACTAGTAGTTGAGACCAGATCAGAGAATCACAGATTTCTTGATATCAAATTTCAACTCCCGGACTCAACGCTTTCTATCGAGAATCAACTCTCAGAAGCAGTCAAAAATTTAATATTACGAGGCAAAATAAGAGTAACAGTGACTCTGGAGGCATCAAGGAATAATTCCTTTTCACTAAATCTGGACCTTGCCAAGAAAACAAAAATTAATATAGATAAATTAAAGAAAGAACTAGGTATTAAGGAAGAGACTCGGCTTGAGCATTTTCTAATGATTAGAGAAATCTTTGCAGGAGAAACAAAACAAACTCTTAGTAGAAATGAAACTGCAGAAATTATTAAAACAGTGCTTGAAGCCATTAAAAAGCTAGACCAAGCCAGGGCCTCTGAAGGGAAGAAGCTTGAAAGAGATATCAAGCAAAGACTAAAAATGATTGACAAACTTACTGTGACAATCAAATCCAAGAGAAAAGATTTTATTAAGAATACATCTATAAAACTAAAGGAAAGAATAGAGAAGTTACTTGAGGATACAAAAATTGATGAGGAAAGACTTTATCAGGAAACAGCTTATCTGGCTGAACGAAGCGACATCACAGAGGAGCTTGTAAGACTTAAAGCGCATATTAGCAAATTCAGAGAAACAAGTAATAAAAAAGGATCAATAGGTAAAGAACTTGACTTTTTACTGCAGGAAATGAACAGGGAAGCAGGAACAATATCTGCAAAGTCTAAGGATGCCGAAATATCACATTGCATAATAGACTTAAGATCTGAGATGGAAAAGATTAGGGAGCAAGTACAAAATATTGAGTAAAGATGATTGGTTGAAACCAGCAAAACGCTGTGTTATGATTCCACAGCTTTTTTGAACTATTAAATATTACAGATTACACAAAGGAGTCTTATATAATGAGCATCTTGGTAAACAAAGATAGCAAAGTCATAGTTCAGGGAATTACCGGAAGCGCCGGATTATTTCATGCTACCCAATGTCGTGAGTACGGCACACAGGTAGTTGGGGGAGTAACACCGGGAAAGGGAGGTACAGAGGTAGATGGGTTTCCTGTTTTTGATACTGTAGAAGATGCTCGTAGAATAACTGATGCTAATACATCTCTTATATTTGTGCCGGCTGCATTCGCAATGGACTCCATGATTGAAGCGATAGACGCAAGTGTGGAATTAGTAATTTGTATAACTGAAGGAGTTCCAACGCTTGACATGGTTAAAGTAAAAAAATACATGGAAGGCAAAAATGTAAGACTGATTGGACCAAACTGCCCTGGGGTAATGACACCGGGAGAGGCCAAAGTAGGAATTATGCCAGGATATATCCACACACCGGGAAGAGTTGGAATCATTTCAAGAAGCGGGACATTAACTTATGAAGCTGTTTGGCAGTTATCTGAGCTTGGTATTGGACAATCAACTTCCGTAGGTATTGGCGGAGACCCTATTATCGGCTCCACATTCATAGACATTTTAGAACTTTTTAACCAAGATGATGACACAGACGCTATAATCCTCATTGGCGAAATTGGCGGAAGCGCTGAGGAAGAAGCTGCTGAGTACATCAAACAAAATATAGATAAACCAGTTGTTGCATTCATCGCTGGGTCTACAGCGCCAAAAGGGAAAAGAATGGGTCACGCAGGAGCTATTATCTCTGGAAGTTCCGGTAGCGCTAAAGATAAAGTTGCTGCACTTGAGAACGCAGGGGTTAAAGTTTGCCCAAGCCCGGCTGAAATGGGTGAGACACTCCAAGAAGCTATCTCATAAACTAGTTGTAAATCTCGATATTCTTTTTTAACCACTCGTAGTGTTTTTCGAGTCCGGATTTAACATCGGTCATAGGAGAGTACTCGAAGTCCGTCTCTGCTTTTGATACATCTGAGAAAGTATGCCTGGCGTCCCCTCTTTGTGGTTCTGTATAAACTAAGTTTGCCTTTTCCCCCACTATCTTTTCAATAATCCTGATCGTATCTATAAGTTTTATTCTACTTCCGCCGCCAATATTATAAACTTCTCCCGCTTTCCCGTCTTTAAATGCCTGAATATTCGCCTGTACCGCGTCATCAATATAGGTAAAATCCCTGGTCTGCTCGCCGTTACCGTAAATTTCTATTTGATCTCCATTCATAATAGCAGTGATGAATTTGTGAAAAGCCATATCGGGGCGCTGTCTTGGACCATATACAGTAAAGTATCTAAGTGAAACTGTAGGAACTCCATATCCTTTATAATAAAGTGAGGCTAAATGCTCAGCTGAAAGTTTAGTAACTCCATATGGGGAAACCGGATTGGTTTGAGATGTCTCCTTAATTGGCAGCTCATCGGTATCTCCGTATACTGATGAAGAGGAGGCATAGACTATCTTTTTAAGACTCTTATCTTTACACGCTTCTAAGAGTCTTTGGGTTCCTAATATGTTATTTTGGACATATTGATCAAACTTCTGCCCCCAGCTTGCTCTTACTCCGGCTAAAGCAGCNTGATGAAAAACTCCCTCTACATTGCTTAGGATATTATTCCAGTCAATTTCTAAAATATCCGCTTCGACAAATTCAAAATCAGAATNGTTCAATGAATTAAAGAGGTTTTTCTCTTTTATCTTTCTAGGGTAATAATCAAAAAACGAGTCCACGCCTATTACTTGAAAACCCTCATCTAAAAGCTTCTCAGAAAGACTTGAGCCAATAAACCCTGAAACTCCTGTAACTAATACTCTCATATATCTTTTTTCTCCATTTTGGCTATCACTATACCCAATCTTAATTAGAATTTGACAATGATCAAAATAACATTAGTATGAAAATATGAACAATACACTAATAATATCACTATTTTTGGCTGTTGCCTTTATAATACCGAATTTGTGCCATGCTCTTCCCGCACCATGCACTCAAGCAGAACTTCTAGAAAGCTCAAACTTTGCTATTCAGGGAACTGTAACAAAAGTTGAATGTGAGGAGCCTTACGACTCAAAAGAATGTACTCCCGATGCTGAGAAAAAGGGTGCTTTTGTTCCCGAACTTCAGGCTAAATGCATTGCAACTGTGAAAGTTACAGAGAATATAAAAGGTAAATATAATAAAGGGGATGATGCTGTGATTCCGTATTTACAACTTGTCCAAACATGTGAGAATGGAACGCATATTATACCGGGCAGCCCTGTAAAGACTTTCGTTCCTAACTCTGTGATTAAATATTACGATTCCGGACAGTGTAAGTACTGGAACTATCTACAAATCTCAGTTCCACCTTCAAATAATTAAGACTAGTGAACCAACAGAAAATATAATCAAAGTTAAATCTTGAATACAGGCTCATCTAAAATACTACAATGACCTTTAGCCCGTTTGAACTCGAAATTTATCAGAACATACTAAGCTCAATCGCAGAAGAAATGGGTGTGGTGTTAATTAGAGCAGGGTTTTCTCCTAACATCAAAGAGAGGAGAGACCTTTCGTGCGCTGTATTTCAATCAAACGGAGATATGATCGCTCAAGCGGCCCATATCCCCATACACCTAGCGTCTATGAGCTTTGCGGTTCGGGCTGTCTTGGATATGCCTGAGATAAATGAGGGGGATGTTTTAATTCTAAATGATCCTTTTAGAGGCGGAACTCATCTACCAGACATTACCTGCATTATGCCAGTCTTTTATAATAGCAAATTGGAATTCTTTGTCGCTTCCAGAGCCCATCATGCAGACATCGGCGGGCTTACTCCCGGCTCAATGCCACTTTCTACTTCCATTGATCAAGAGGGAATACTCATTTCCCCATCTAAGCTCTATAAAAAGAAAAAACTTAACAAAAAACTCTTCAATGAAATCCTGGCTTCTACCAGAGATCCCGAAGAACGAGAGGGAGACTTCAACGCTCAAGTCGGCGCCCTTGAACTAGGGGAAAAAAGACTAAAAGAGACCATAAAAAAATATTCGCTTAAAAAGATTAAGCAGGCAGGCAACGAACTCTTAAACTATAGCGAAAAAATGATGAACGAAGTCATAAAACAGATACCTAACGGAGTTTATGAATTTGAGGATTATATGGACGACGACGGAGTAGGCACCAGGAATATTCCAATAAAAGCTAAAGTCACGATCAAGAAACAAAGAGCAAGAGTTGATCTAAGAGGAAGCTCAGGTCAGGTAAAAGGCAATCTCAATGCCCCATATAGCGTCACCACGGCTGCAGTGATTTATGTGTTTCAGTGCCTAGCGCCCACATCTATGCCTCTTAATTCAGGTCCTCTTAGAGTAGTAGAAATAATTGTAGATGAAGACTCTATACTTAACGCAAAATATCCGGCTGCCGTTGTTGGAGGAAATGTCGAAACCTCTCAACGAGTTGTAGACGTGGTATTTGGGGCATTATCAAAAGCAGTGCCGGAGAAAGTACCCGCTGCAAGCGCAGGTTCTATGAGTAATTTCACGTTTGGCGGCATAAATCTAAAAACCGGGAAGAATTATGCTTATTATGAAACAATTGCCGGTGGAATGGGGGGCCGATTAGGACTTAACGGCGTAAGTGCGGTCCAAACACATATGACAAACACTCTAAACACCCCTATAGAATCGCTCGAACGAGAACTTCCGGTTATGTTAAATTCTTATTCAATTAGAAATAATAGCGGGGGGAAGGGAAAGTATCGAGGTGGAGATTCCGTAGTGAGAGAGTATAAATTTCTCTCAGAAGCCACTGTTTCTATGATTACCGAAAGAAGAAAGTTTGCTCCCTATGGTATAAAGGGCGGTGAACCGGGGGCGAGAGGCAAAAACACTCTGATAAGAAAAGGCAATGCATCAAAAATTGCTCCTAAGGCAAGTTTTGAAGTAAAAAAAGGTGATAGTATAAGAATTGAAACTCCTGGAGGAGGGGGATGGGGCAAACCTGAATAAATTTTCAAACTATGAAACATCCTAAACTAAATCCGATAGAGGCATTTCCAGTTGAGCACGAAGGGCAGAGGGTTATCTGCTTAAGAGACCCAAATCATGTGAGCGATAAAGTTATGTTAATATCGCCGGAAACTGTTTTTATTATAAGCTTATTTGATGGCATTAACTCAGTAGAAGTCATACAAGCCAAATGTGAAGAGAGGTTTGGTGAAAGAGTTCCATCCGAGGAAATGGAGTGGTTAATTAATCAGTTAGATGATGCGCTTTTTTTAGATAGCGAGAAGTTCAAAGAACATAATAAGAAAATATTAGAAGATTTCAATTCTTCTAATATAAGACCATCAAGCCAAGCCGGGCTTTCATATCCCGAGGATATTGATGAATTAAATAGTTGGTTTGAGAGATTCTTCAAAGAAGCCCAGGACAGTGACGCATATGTAAAGCCTGCTGGTACACTTAGAGGCTTGATTTCTCCACATATTGACTTCACAAGGGGTGGCCATCTTTATGCCAAAGCTTATAGAGAACTCGATGAGACTTGTGAAGCCGACATATATATCATTTTTGGCACTTCACATTATGCAGAAGTAGACAACCCTTTTATATTAACAAAGAAGAGTTTCGAAACTCCGATCGGGATATCTGAAACGGACAATGAGATTATAGATAGAATGGTGAAAGAATGTAGTTGGGATCTATTTGACGGAGAGATCGCCCATAGGACAGAGCACTCAATTGAATTTCAAGTCGCTTTTCTCCAATATGTGCTGAGAAAGAAATCAGAATATAAGATTGTCCCTATTCTTTGTAATTCGTTCTTTAGTCTGGTACGGGAAGGGAAATCCCCTGTAGAAGATAAACGGGTATCAGTGTTTCTAGACTCATTTTCAAAGATAGTAGGTGAATTAGGCAATAGAGTCTTCATTGTTGCAGGGGTGGATATGGCTCATGTTGGGCCTAAATTTGGTGACAAAGATAAAGTAAATGATATGATTCTTGGCAGAATAAAGGAAAGAGATATTAAGAGTTTGGAATATACTGAAAAATTGGATGCAGAGGGTTTTTACAGATCTGTTGAAGAAGAAAAGGACTGGAGAAAAATTTGCGGTCTTTCATCCATATACGCTACACTGAGCACCATTCAAGCAGAAAGAGGAGTTCTTCTGGACTATGATCAGGCACTTGAACCTGACACAGGCTCTGTAGTGAGTTTTGCAAGCCTTGGTTTTTATTCTTAATGATATGTCAAAAAAATTCTTAATTATAGACGCGCACGAAGATATAGCATTTCACCTAAACTATTTCAAAAGGGATTTTGTAAATCCCAGCATGCCGTGCATGATTACACTTCCCTGGCTTAAGGAAGGCAATGTTAGGATGGTATTTAATACAGTATTCATTCATCCGAAACACAAACCTGAGAAGACAGTGCAATCCGGATTGGAGCAGCTTTCTAAGTACGAAGAAATATACAGAACATTTCCAAATGACGTATATCAAATTACAAAAGCTCAAGATCTAAAAAAATTTGGACAAGACTCTAAGATAGGCTTTTTAACTCTGATAGAAGGCGCTGATCCAATTGAAAGAGTAGCTAACTTAGATGAGTTTTATGAGAGAGGGGTCCGGATCATAGGACCTGCATGGAATAACAAGAACCAATACGCCTCGGGCAACGATTTTGAAGATGGTTTGTCAGAAGAGGGAATCCAATTAATCAAAAGAATGAATGAACTTAGAATTACTTTAGATTTATCACACCTAAATGAGAAGTGTTTCTGGGAGTCGGTAGAGCTTACTAATCTTATACCTATAGCAACCCATTCAAATGCAAGGACTTTAACTGACCATCCTAGAAACTTGAGAGATGAGCAGCTAAAAGCAATCTCTGATAGGGGTGGTGTTATAGGCATAGTTCTATACAATCATTTTCTAAAGNTTGGAGATAGAAAGCCTACACTTGAAGAAGTTTTTGCTCATGCAGATCATATGATCAATCTCTGCGGTGAAGACCATGTGGGAATTGGAAGCGATATGGACGGGGCAAGGATTGAGGACTTTCCTGAAGGGCTTAAGAATATAGCTGATCTTCCAAAGATAGCTCAATATTTCCTGGATAAAGGTTATTCGGAAAACCGGGTCACGAAAATAATGAGCGGGAACTTTCTAAGAGTATTACAAAATAATCTGAAGCCCTAGCAAATAAACAATGATATTAATCAACTAGAATCTTTCGATAACGGCATCGGCAAATTCCTGAGTACCCAGATTGCCGCCAAGATCTCGAGTTGTAGCGCCCTCTTCTAAAGCCTTATTGTAAGCCTCTTTAATCTTATCTGCACATTCTCTAAAATCATCCAGGCCTTCGTTATCCGCTAGGTAATTCAACATCATCACACAAGACATTAAAAGGGCTAGAGGATTTGCAATATTTTTACCTGCAATATCCGGAGCTGAACCATGAACTGCTTCAAATACTGCCTCGTTATCTCCGATATTGGACCCTGGGACTACTCCTAACCCACCAACTAAACCGGCGCAAAGATCACTCAATAAATCACCGTATAAATTTTCAAGCAGAAGAATATCAAACTGGGTGGGGTCTTGAACCAATTTCATGCAACCTGCATCAATAATAACTTCCTCGTATTCAATATCCCTATATCTCTCACTCACTTCTTTGGATTTTCTAATAAAAAGACCGTCTGTCATTTTCATGATGTTTGCCTTGTGAAAAACAGTGACCCTTTTCCGGCCTCTACTTCTTGCGTATTCAAAAGCCCTCTCAGCTATACGTAAGCAGGCTTTCTCTGTAGCCACCTTCATGGTCATAACTACCCCGGGTGTAACCTGGTTTTCTACACCACTATATAAACCCTCAGTATTTTCTCTGATTATTACAATATCGACACCGGAGAAACGAGTCTTTATACCTTTAAGATTTCTAATAGGTCTCACTGCCGAATAGAGATCCAAAGTCTTCCTTAGCTGAACGTTTACCGAAGTAAAGCCCTCTCCAATGGGAGTAGTGCAGGGGCCTTTTAAAGCAACCTTATGTTCCTTGATTGCTTCTATAGTGCTATCAGGGAGGACATCAGAACCTTCTTCAAGAGCAGCAAGCCCTGCTCTACGCTCTATCCACTCTATTTCTGCGCCCGAAGCCTTTACTATTTTTTTTACCGCGTTTGATATATTAGGACCAATACCATCGCCAGGAATAAGTACAACTTTACGTTTGCTCATATGGGATATTCAACCAGAACAAAATTTTTAATCAAGTTTGAAAGTTATATATTTTAATAAAATTGGAGGTGTTAGGTCAAAGTGGAGTCAAAACTAATAAAATTATACAAATAAAATTCTGAGATTATTGATTATTTTGATCTTCATCCTTTAGATCGTTATTTTCCGAATCCCCATCTTTAAAAACATCAAAGGCCCTTTTATTAACCTCTTTTACAGCTTTCCCTTTATCCTGTTTTTCATTAACTTGTTCTACTTTGATTGAAACTTGCTGATGTACTTCCCAGCCAAGATTCGTAAATTCGAGAGTTGCCCTTTCTGATATATCCCCGACTATCCATAGTTCTCTACTATCAGAATCTATATCTTCAAATACCTGTTCATGGAATCTTGCTGCATCAGCCATTTTCTCTGACCAGCATAAATAGTCCACGGGAATAATAGTAATTATTTTGTTATCTACCGTTAGACCAGAAGTTATATCTCCATGGTTTATTATTTCTTTTAAAGGTGTTTGAGTGTTATTAAACCACACAAGAAGTAAGACTATATTTGTAAAAAATCTCGATTCTGAAATAGATGAAGCCACTACAGCATCTTCTATAACTTCCTCTCGATTAGCTACATCGGGAATCTCTAATAATGAAAAAACAATTGCCGTTTGAAAAGTCGGGCTGTAATAAGGCGAATCTAGGAATTCTTCTACAAGTTCCTCCCCAATACCCATCTCTAATAAATTCTTCCTTGTTAAAATCTCTTAGCTCTTTAGGATCTTTATCCCAGACGTAATGATTCACATCTTTCACATAACCCATACCTGGAACTGAAGGTATATTGGCAAACCCAAGACCAAGTCGCCCTATCCTGTCATATTTCGCAACTCTGTTTAGCTCTGCTGCAAGCTCCGGATTAGAAGTGTAAGGATCAACACCTAGCTTCTTGGCCAACCTTCTCTCCCCTCCGCTAATACCTAAATACCAATCTGTAAGATAGGCGACATTCCCAGTCAAATCTGAAAAGGTTTCTCCTCCCTCACCGTTTTCATCGCCTGACCCCACAACCGCGCTGCCTACATTTTGCGCGGTTTGTCCGGTCACAATCACTACTTTTTCGCCAGAATAATATATTTTCTTGAAGAATGTAACTATCCCGCCCGGAACCCCTTTTGCAGTGTCCACAGGATGTGCAGCTATATTGATCGCAGATTTGAAGGGATTAATGACACTCTCGGCAGCTCCCACAGCCAGCGCCTGTCCGCCTGATGTTTCTTGGAGTTTGGCTGTAGCGTTAATTTCAATAACGCGAGTTTTCAACATACTGGTATTTCGTGCATCGTACTCACCAAAATCAGATTTTATCGTATAGGAATTCCAAATGCAGTCATTTGCGACTTCCTCAACAACTTCATGATGCTCGCCTTTGAGAAGTTCAGGTTCTAGTAATTCACTAGCTTTAAAAACGGGATAGGGTTCATAATCTCCTGAAACTTGTGAATTATGTTCTGTGCTAATATTGGAAACATTTTCTTGCTCAGAAGTCTCACTTTTACTATTATCTTGGGAGCTTTGTTTTGGAGCGCAGGAAATTAGTATAGATATAATGATAATTAGAATTGCTGGAGAGACTATCCGAAATTTTGGATTGAACAATTTCATACATGTACCCCATCTGGTATTTGAAATGCCTATTATCAGAGTAGTATAAAATCTATGGAATAGTCAAGTCCGGTGAAAGTTGGAATGTTGAAAAGCAAATGGATTCCCGATAAGAACATTCGGGAAGACAATCACCCTCACCTTAATCCTACCTCCTCAAGGGGGGGCAGGAGATAAAGATACAGAGGAAAAGCAAAAGATTAGATACTGAATAGATCCCGGATCGTAGTCTGGGACATGGTTCAGAATAACAACAGATAAATCCCCCTTTGATTTGATCTTAGTATACTCTAGTCCAAGGCTAACAGACATTGAGGTTTAAAAGGGCAACAACCGATTGCTCACTT
>JGI24023J19991_10003012_pt1 | contig 11993 bp, 10 predicted proteins | sample Cruoilmetagenom1_FD_19991 | JGI IMG/M metagenome (IMG submission 19991)
ATCGGTAATACCGCTCCCATGCAGGGTAGAAAAGTTCGGGAACCGATGCGTATGCCGAGAGGATAAGAGCCTCTCTTTCTATCACATCCTGAGAGGCTTGATTCCCTGCCGAACTCTGCTCCCAGCTCAGAGCGTTATCTTCAAAAGTAACATAGACAGCCTCTTTTTCCGATTCTCCTGTCACTTCCAGAAAGGTGCTGACAGCTCCCGGAGTCAGACGCCAGTTCTCTCCGGGAATGTAGGAATCCAGTACCGACAGAAGAAATGGCTGCCTTTCAGAAAAATCCTCTTCGGCGGCTATGGCCGAAACCCGGACATCCGGACCGCTTCGAACAATAAAAAGAAACCAGCCGCGAAAAATTCCTCCGGAACCGGGGAAAGTCCATGTTGCCAGAGCTGCCTCACCGTCCCAGCATTGAAAGACAAAAACATCCCCTTCGGCTCCCTCCGGGCGGGCACTTTCAATAAAATTGTCCAGAGTCTCCCATGTACCCGGTGCCCAGAGCATAACTTCTGCAGCCGATCTTCTATCCGGAGAATACCAGGAAGGAACCGAAGGGTCGCTTTCATCCAATTTCCAGGCTTCAGGTATATCCATCCGGGCTCCACCGGCAAGGGTAATCTCAAAGGCCGTGAGAGACAGGGATGATATGACAAAAACGATCAACGGCAGAAGGATTTTTTTCATCTCATTCATCTTAAGGGTTTTTTCTCTAAACGGCCCTTCTCCCGATTGAAGGTGATGCTCACCGATTTTAACGGTTCCTCAACCTTGATAAGCCGTCCGTGACTCTCAAATACAACACCGGGCCAGGCGGTACCGGAAACTTCGATCTTCGAATCAAAGTGCCGTTCAAATTTTTCCCGCAATAGAAATATTTTAAGATTCTTTTTCTCCATAATTTTCATTGCATCCACTTTTTTCTGTCTGATAAGTATAAGTTTATTGGACGAACTTTTCTGTTCCAGCTGATCCATCATTTCATCTGTTTTGTTGATAAAATCCTGAATCTTAACGCTCTCTTTCTGTACCTGATCTATCTGATTCTCCACCAGATAGTCCTGTCCGAATGAAATAACCGTTTCCGCTCCCCGTTCATTACCCACATCCCGGCAGATTAATCCATCTTTGAGCTTCATTACTCCGCCGATCAGCTTTCCGTCTTTTCCCGAAATCTCCAGAACGTCATTGCACTTCACCCGGCAGTTCATCAGAGTTTTTCCTACAACAATTTTTCCCGAAGCGAGGAGGTTCGCCTCTTCGGCATATCCCAGTGTTAATTGACCCTGTGAACGGATAACGGCCTTGCCTTCACCCTTAATACCCTTCCCGATGGTAACATCACCTCCGGAGTTGATAAGAGCAGCCTGAACCACCTGGGTTACCTCCACTCCTTCTCCACCATTCACCACAACTCTGGAAAGAACCGATCCGTCTATAATAATCCGTCCGGGAAAATTGATGTTTCCCGAGGCCATGGAAACATCTCCCACAAAATCCAGAAGATCTTTTACATGCAGAGTCCCTTCACTCAGAACCAGATGACCGCCTTTTTCTGCTATCAGGCGAACACTATTTTCCTCATATTCTTCCCGGCGAATGTTTTCCCCGGTGGTCATAACACCTTTTTCATCCATCAATGGTTCACCGAGAACGTTCCAGCCGCTCTCTTCTCCCGATTGAATCGTACCGATAATATCCCCTGTTTTTACCGGAACCGGTGCTTTCCCGGGATCTCCGGATACTTCCAGAGAAAGCCGGGTATTGCCTTCCATCGGCAGTAAGCCTTCAGCAATAACACACTCAGTAAGAATTTCTCCGGTTAAAGAACGTTCTACAGCGTCGTTAATCGCTTCATTGGAGAGACCTTTTACAACACCGGCTTTTTCCGATTCTTCCCGAATCCTCTCGGCGCTAACCGGTGCACCGGTTCCAACCGGCAGCCTTGTGGATACCAGAGCTTTAATCTTATCTTCGGTAATATTGATTTGAATCAGAGCATCTTTATGAGGCCGGATTCGCAGATGTGTAATACCATCCGGCGTCTTCCCGACATCCAGTATCCCATCTTCGTGAGCAACAATAACATTTTCATTCCACCCCAGTCCTTCATGAATACTGAGCTCCGGGTCGTTTCCGGGAAATCCGGGCAGCTCTTTTCCATGAATATCTTTACCAGCCTTGCCGGTTTTCCCCGTTCCCAGTTTGGCAAGGGGCTGTTCCTTCAGTACAAGGGCAAGTCTCGAAACCACAGAAGAGGGAAACTCCTTCAGGGAGACGATACCTCTTACCCGCTGGGGCTCAAAATCCAGCCGCTCCCGTACCGGGGCCGCTTCTTCCTCATCCAGGAACGGGATAAGAAATTCCAGTTCCTTATCCGGACCTCTTTCAGGTAGACGTCCTTCTTTGAGGGTTATAACAGAAAAAGCCTCTTTTCCTTTCCAGAAACTCATAATTGCCGCTTTCACGGCCAGACCATCCAGTCCTCTGAGACCGCTCTGCCGAATCTTTGCAGCAATATTATTGAGAACCAGAGGAACACCCTTACCGGTTTCTCTCCGCAGCAGCAAGTCGGCCCTGATATTCATAGGATTAATTTCAATCGTAATCAGGCTGTCTGTATTTTTGGAGACTGGATGCTGATGAAAGGAAACCTGATCGCTTACCGCCGATACCAGAAGGGAACGAATTTCATCGTCAGAGAGGATTTTTTCCGGCAAAAAACCCTGCCGGCCGGCCGCTGCTGAAAGATCCGATGCGGACGGCAGGGTGAGTACCGGATTACCGGGCGTATAGTCGAGGAAACATCCGCCCTCTTCCGGACTGCCGGATAAAGACCAATGATGCCGGGAGCAAGGCACCAGATCCGCCCAGTACGCTTCAACCCGGAGTATACCTTCTGACAAAGCAATGAGATTCTCGCCGCGGATTTCCAGATTCTCACCAATCCGGAAATCTTCTCCCTCAAGTTCCGGTGGAGGAATCGGTTCCCGGCTGAGACTTAAACCGGCACGGGCATTAACAGCGGGAATAATTTTCCCCAAAGAAGAACCTTTTTCAACCCAGCTGTAGTTTATATCCCCTTCCACCGAGGGAGCTTCTTTGAGTAAGTCCTCCCGGACTGCTTCAATATCCGGGGGAAGTTCTTCAAAGGTTATTTCAGCAAGAAGGGGTACCGGAACCACCGGTTCTATTCCCCGGGCTACAATTTCAGATTCGCAAGGTTCAGTTGAAACTGAAAATTTTTCAANAACCTCTTCAAGAACACTGTCTGAAACCTCAACCCGGATATCCGAAAGGGCAAGNAGNGAACGAAGTCCTTCAATATCCCATTCAGTCCCGTCAATATCCGGTTTCCAGGAAAATGAAGCTTCGAGGTTCTTTTTTATTGCGTCTATTCGCCCCTTCATATCACCAGCATCTTTCTATACTTTAAAACCCTGTTCCGCTGCTTCGACAAGTTTCTTTTTAACATAACGATTTTCTTTTTTCAAAGCTGTTATCTCAAACTGCTGCTGTTTAACCGTTTCCACCAAATCTCCCTGGGTAAAAGCACCGCTGTGAAGCAGTTCTTCCAATGATGAAATTTTTAAATCAAAATCCGCCTCAGCCTCAAGTTCGGCCTCTTTGAAGCTGTCATTTGCTTCTATGTTCGTCAGCGGACCGGATAAATCTTCATCGTTTTCTATCAGTTTATCTGCAATTCTGAATATTGCCTGAGAAAGAAGCGACTGGGGCTTGTAGGCAACAATAGGCAGGCTGGAGCGCTGAGCTGAATCCTGCAGCTGATCCCGATAGATTATACCCAGGCTGTCCATCTCAATTCCCAGATACTCTCTGGCAGAAATTCTCAACCGCTGGCTTCTGGAAACATCCCGGGGATCGTCCAGCAAGTTCATTATCAGCCTGGGCCGTAGATGAGCTGCTTTTTTACGGAACTTATTATAAACCTCCGGATCTATCGTTCGTACCGATTCAAGGAGCTTATTCAAATGGATTTTTTGAAGTGACGTTCCGTCTTTCCTTAAATCCTCCATAAAGGAATGAACCGGTGACTTTCGGTTGTATGAATCGGAAAGAATTCGGAACACCGCATTTTTCAGAAACAGATATGCATTCAGGGTTGATGTCAGAGACGGGGTGGCTACCAGAATGCCGCTTCCTGAAAGAAGGAAGAAATCCACCGTATTGAAGCTTGTTCCCGCACCGAGATCGAGAATAAGATAATCCGTTTCCAGATTGCTCAAAGCTTTTATCAGCCGGCGTTTGGAAGGGACGCTTACATTCGCCGCACCAGGTAATTCAGCTTCCCCCGGTATAAAACTCAAACCTTTCCAGGATGTGGGATAGAGGATTTCATCAATACGGATGCGGCTGTTGTTCAGATAAGTACCCAGGCCCCTGGTTCCCACATGTTCTCCGAGAATAAGGTGCAGATTTGAACCTCCCAGATCCAAATCTGCCAGAATAACCTTTTTATTCATTCGGGTAAGAGCAATTGCCAAATTCGCAGAGACCAGGGACTTACCGACACCGCCCTTTCCACTGGCTACCGCAATAATCTGCATAACACCCCTCCCGGATGCTGGAATGAAAGGTATCATACCCCAGGGTATTAAACCTTGCTTCCCTGTGCTCATTCAGGAATGAACTAGTTCACTCCGCTCATTTCGCTTGGGAATACTTATCGTATATCAGCGTAATGTTTTAATATAAATAACTTTACGTGAAATAAAAACAAACTGTACACAAACAGCATAAGCTCCCCTTTCCCATGGGTCAAGCGACAAGAGTGTTGACAAGTCCTGAGGGTACATCGACAATCCGGGCAGGAAGTACCCGAAAATGGAAAGAAAACATGAACGTCTTATCTGGATCTCCATAAGCGCTGTGCTTGTTGCAGTTATTGCAGTCATCCTGCTTTCCCCAGTTGCTTCGGCTCAGACAAATCGATCCAGTCAGGAATACATGCAGGATCTGGAAGCGGCGATGTACGTTATTCAAAATAGTTATGTTGACGAAGTAGATCCCGATACACTTTTCAAAGGTGCCATGGAAGGGATGTTTTCCAATTTAAATGATCCCTACTCCCTCTACCTTGATGATGAATTCCTGGAACAGATGACAGATACAACCCAGGGAAAGTATGGGGGAGTTGGCCTCTATATCAGTAAAGACCGCTTTGATCCGGAGAATCCCTACGGCCGTCTGCCCTACGTAAAAGTGGTTTCACCCATCGAAGATACCCCCAGCTGGCGGGCAGGAATCAATGCTGGAGATTACATCTATGCTATCGAAGATGAATCGGCAGAGGGATTTACCACTCAGGATGTCTCCAACCGCCTTAGGGGCACCCCGGGAAGTGATGTGAATGTCACCATACTCAGGGATGAGGGTATCACCTTTGATGTGGTTCTTACTCGTGCAGAAATTGAAATCCCCACTGTTAAGTCCACCGTTATCAACAATCAGATCGGTTATCTGAGAATCATTGAGTTCACACCTTTTACCGAACCCCGGGTTGAGGAAAGTCTCAGAGAGTTCTCTTCACAGGGTCTGGATAAACTCATCATCGATGTACGAAGCAACCCCGGCGGTTTACTGGATTCAGTTGTGGATATTGCGGATTTATTTTTCTCCGGCGGCGTAATTGTCAGCACGAAATACCGGCAGGAACGGCAGAATCAGGTGCACCGGGCCGCACCGGGAAAAATCGTCCCTTCGGATGTTGAAATTGTTATCCTTATCGACAAAGGTTCCGCTTCAGCCTCGGAAATACTTACCGGCGCCCTGAAAGACCGGGGCCGGGCCACGGTAATCGGTGAAACCTCTTTCGGAAAGGGGTCTATACAGCAGATGATACCCCTGAACAACGCCGCTATCAAACTCACAACAGGGCGCTACTACACCCCCGACGGTTACAATATTGACAAAACGGGAATCAACCCCGATATTGCCGTTGAAGAGCCCGAATTGACAGAGGAACAGGTTCAAGCCTATGCGTCGCTGCTCCAGGAGAACAGAGTTGGAGCCTTTATCGACGAAACCCCCCATCCGTCTGCATCCCAGGTAAACCAATTTATTTCTTTACTTCAGTCAGAAGATCTGGACCCCGGAGATAGAGTTATCAGACTCATGGTTAAAAGAGAATCTGAAAGACGATTGAACAGCCCTCCGATAGTTGATATGGAGTTTGATTCGGTACTTCTCCGGGCGGTTGATTTTCTGGATACAGGCAAATGACGATACCCCTCAGTCTGAGTACAGCGTCGGGAAGTTCAATGAACGACATCAGTTCTGATGTAGCCTCTGCTGTTTCGAAAAGCGGTATTAAGGAGGGGCTCTGTCTTGTCAGCAGCCCCCACACAACAGCTGGAATCACCATAAATGAAAATGCCGATCCGGATGTAAAGACCGATATGATGATGGAAATCGGAAAACTCATTCCCTTACGTGACGATTATCTTCATATGGAAGGAAATTCCGCCGCTCATATCAAAGCGACACTTACAGGGCTTTCGGTAACCCTGCCCATTTCCAAAGGACAGCTTGTTCTGGGAACCTGGCAGGGAATTTATTTCTGTGATTATGACGGTCCCAGACAGCGCCGGGTTCTGGTAACGATTATCGGCTGATGAAACAGTTTGTTCTTTCCTTCAATCCGGAAAATCCGGACAACGGATCAGAAAAGGAATTCACCCTGACAGATCGGGAATTCCATTATCTGATTCATGTACGGCGTTACACTACTGGAGATTCTCTCCCGGCGTTATCCCCCGACGGCAGAACATTCAAAATGAGAGTAATAAATATCAGAAAAAATACATGTTCCGTCGGATTAACACCGGTTTATGGAGAAAACTCCAGAGAAAACTCTCCGCATCCCCGGATTACCCTGATGCCGGCTCTTACCAGAGGACGGAAAATGGATCTTGTTATCCGTCAGGCTGTTGAAAGCGGAGCATTTGCAATCTGGCCCGTTCTGAGCGAAAATTGTCAGGTGAAGTTTCAGAAAGATCCTGATACCTCCGGAAAGTATGAACGTTGGAACCGTATTGCTGTTGAAGCACTGCAGCAATGCGGCGGTAAATACTCCACAACCTTAGAAACTCCGGAAACGATGGAGAACATTCTGGAAATGTGGGACCGGCGTGGGCCGCTATTTTTCCTCCATGAACAGAATATCGGGAATAAAGAATCGAAGAGTCTTCATCAAAACCTTGCTGAAACCTTTGAGGATTTAGCTATAATGGTAGGGCCTGAAGGCGGTTTTTCACATTCAGAAACCAGCCTGCTCCGTGAATACGGCGGTAAACCCGTTTATCTCGGTGAACGGGTACTCAGAGCAGAAACCGCCGCAATTTACGGGCTGGCAGCAATCGGTACTATTATCAGGGAGAGCCGCGAATGGCAGACAGCGTAACAAGAATTCATATTCTGGGAATACCTGTGGATGTCGTCAGTGATGATGCTCTTCCGGAGGTAATCGAAGGTTTCTATTCTTTAAAGGATCACCGGCAGATTATTTTTCTGGATTTTCAGGAACTGATGAGATGCAGATTTATTAAAGAACGACGGAATGCCGTTACCAGGGCCGCCCTGATTATTCCCGTATCCAGCCTTATTGTGAAAGCGGCCCGGTTTCTTCATCGGGATATACCGCCATTACGGCGTACCTACCCGTTTATAATCCGGCTTCTGGGTATTCTCGAACAGAAAAACAAGTCTCTCTATCTTCTGGGTTCCAGCATGAGGGGTGTACGGTTGGCTGAATCGTCATTAAAAGCCACTTTCCCCGGGCTGCAGATTGTAGGCCGATATGCATCACATTTCCCCGGAGAACGGGAAAAAGACGTTATTACAGCGATTAAAAAAGCCTCTCCCACTCTTCTCCTGGCAGGTAAGGGCTTAAAAAAACAGCATCTCTGGATTTCAGGAAAACAATCCCAGCTGAGCCCCGGCTTAAGCGTCTGGGAGGGAAACTGTATTGATGTGTTTTCCGGTAAGCGGCCCAAGCCCGACGACCGGCCGGCAGTCAGGTTTTTTCAGGCATTCGGACGTACCCTGGTTCATCCCTGGCGTTTTTTCAGATTTTTCCGCTACCTTTATTTCTTCCTGCTTCTCCTGATAGAAAGAATTCGTTTGCCGAAAATCTAGTCCAACTGCCGTTTCGTAAGTACAATGGGGCATGCTCAACTTCCGCCTGCTGAATATTCTGACAAGTTCCCGTTCCGTCCGAACCTGGCTCGGAATAATTTCCACTCTGGGTACCGGTGTTTTACTGGATGTACTTCTATTCTTCAAGCTGTCCATTGTTCTCGGGCCCTGGATTACAATGACAGCTTTGGCCGTAAATACAGCAGCCGGCATTTTTCTGATGAATTATCTGACAAATTTGAGAAACCGGCAGCTGAATGACAGTATTGATTCAGGAAACTACAATTCAGAGGTTCTCTCCCGGTATTTGAGTTCACTTACCGCTTCTCTTTTTATAATTACTCCCGGTTTTCTGAACTCCTTACTGGGGTTCGTTATCCTTCTGCCCCCAGTCGGAATTAAAATCGGAAACAGGATGGCCCGTATAATCGGAGTTGACTGGCAGGAAGCTCATGAATTTCTCCGTCTGAACCGGATAGCCGGAACCGGGGACGATAAGTACGCTGAAGGCTGATTCTCTTTTCGCTGGAAGACTATATAATAACCGGCTGTTCTTTTTTACTGGAGGGGTTTGAGTCTCTTCATTATACTGCTCTTTCCGAGTTTTCCCATGTATCGAATACTCTACGTTGGACAGAACAGTTCAGATTATTCCCGGCTCAGGGACAGTTTACCCAGATATATGAAACTTGAGCCCCAGCATGAACGGATTAACCTGCAATCAACCTTAAGGTCCGTAAAGCCCCATGGAATAATTCTTCCCATATCAAACCCGGGTCCTGATGATTTTTCTTATCTTAAAAAAATAATCGGTACCCCCCGGGTTCCCGGTGTTATCGTTACGGCAAACTATATGACAGCTGCACAGGCTGTCAGCTGCATGCGCTTCGGCGCCTATGACTGCCTTACCGGGCCGGTAAGCGGGGAAGTGGTAGTCGCCTGCCTTAGCCGAATGATTCAACCCGTCGACCATTATACCGATGAAAATGAATTGGAAAAACTCAACTCCGAACCTTTTCTTGCCGGGAAGAGCTCTGCTGTTACGGCACTGCGGAACCGATTGTTAAAGTATTCCGATCTGCCCTACCCGGTACTGATTACCGGAGAAACCGGCAGCGGTAAAGAGCTGGCTGCAAAAACACTTCATTTTCTCAGCAATCGACGGAATAAACCCTTTTCTGCTGTTAATTGTGCTTCATACTCCGACGATCTGCTGGGATCTGAAATGTTCGGCAGTCTAAAAGGCGCATTCACCGGATCCACAGACAGACCGGGNCTCTTTGAAGCAAGCAGCGGCGGAACNCTGTTTCTTGATGAAATTGGAGANTTGAGCCTGAGAGGACAAGCCTCTTTACTCCGGGTAATAGAAGAAGGATACATCAGAAGAATGGGATCTCACAGGACAAAAGACGTCAATGTCCGGATAATTGCCGCCACAAATACAGACCTCCGGAAACACATGGCCCTGGGTACATTCCGAAACGATCTTTTCTACCGAATTAATCTGCTTGGGGTAACAGTTCCACCCCTGAGGAAAAGAAAAGGGGACATACACCAGTTAAGCAGGGATTATCTGAATGCCCTTCCAGGAGAAACACATTGGAAGATTGAGAAAAGCGCCCTATCCATTCTAATCCGGCACAGCTGGCCGGGAAATGTACGGGAGCTGCAGTCAGTACTGCTCAAAGCTTCAATTACGGCAGAAAACGGGCGCCTCCGGTCCTCAGATCTCTTTATCCCGGACTCTGAAGAAGTTCGTCAACAACTCTACCTGCTCTGAGACTTCAGCGAAGAACCCTGTATGAAACCATTCGGGCTTCAGGAATACCGCTTACATCATTGTAACCGGTAACCCTGGCGGCAATCAGCAAACGGCTGCCGGCAGGAATTAATCCATCTTCGAGAAGGGCCTTATTCAACTGGTCTTCATTAAAGAAGATTCTGCAGGAATAGGAGCGGACATCGGAGGTTCCGATCCATTCTCCACCAATCAGGGTAACAATCAGACCTTCATCTTCTTCGGATTCTGCCTTTTCACTGCCGGCTACCAACCCCTCGAGTATAACAATGCGTCCGTCTTCCGCTGCTTTCCCGGCAACAAGCGGATCGCTGAGTGTTGAAAGCTCAAGATCAAAATTAACCACCGAGTCAAAAGATTGACTCCAGCCGAGAACCGGAATCAGAAAAAGCAGAAAGACGGATATTTTTTTCATGGAGTACCCCCCCAACTATGATACATTCCCCTCATTATCGCATCAACTTACCTTAAAAACCTATAAAACCTTTTAAACAGGTAAATAACCTCCGGGAAAAGATAAAACTCAGTTTGACAAAAAAACAGGGGTTCCATACAATGGTAACAGGTTTTAGAAATCTTTAAGGTGCGTATGGCCAACAACAACGAAATTGTCAATGGATTCGACATCGAGAAAGACGACAGTCTTAAAATTCGATTACAGAAAATCGATACGGTTAAGGGATGCCTGGTTCTTTACCTGACCGGATACATCGATACTTACAACTCAAATCTCTTTCAGAAGCGTGTAACAAAAGCTGTTGAAGCCGGCTACAGCAAGCTGATTTTTCACTGCGGCAGTCTTACATACGTTTCCAGTACAGGAATCGGATCCTTTACCCAGTTTCTCAAGGCTGTAAAGCCCAGAAGCGGAGATCTTGTACTTCTGGAGATTCAGCCCAAGGTTTATGAAGTTTTTCAGCTTCTCGGATTCAGCCAGTTTTTCAATATTAAAGATAATCTGGACGAGGCTGTCTCCTTTTTCGGATCTGAAGGTACCCTCAAGACTGATGATGTCTTTCCAAAAGTATTCCGCTGCCCGATCTGTTCAAAAAAACTCAGAGCCACAAAGGCCGGCCGTTTTCGATGCAGCGAGTGTAAAACCATTCTAGCCATCGATAATTCGGGACAGGTATTTCTCGGCTGATAAACCTGCTTTCTTTTAATTAACTATACAGTAAAGAAAACCGCCCTTTTCAAGGCGGTTTTTTTCTTGTGGATAAGCGGTGGAAAAATCGCTAATCTGTCTCTAAATAAAGAAATAGCTTATTCAAGAAATATCTTTCAAAACCGGAATGAAAAACCACAATATTTATTGAAAAGTTGTTATTTCTTTTTATAGTATACAGTTATACTGATTTTAATATATCGGAAAAACCCTATCCTTTATTTATCTGATATTTCTGACTATCAGCCTTATCAACATTCTTCTGTGGATAAACTGTTAACAAACTTGAAGCGTTTCGCCCGGAAATGAATGGTATCAGCACTCATCGTCTCCGAATCGCTCAATATGGGCTCCCAGAGACTTCAGACGCTCTGTAAGATTTTCATATCCCCGTTCTATCTGATAGACATTATCAATGGTACTGGTACCCTGAGCGGCCATTGCTGCGATTACCATAGCCATTCCGGCCCTGACATCAGGCGAGGTAAGCTCAGCCCCTTTAAGGCGTCCCGGGCCGCTTACAACCGCCCTGTGAGGATCGCACAGTATAATTCCGGCTCCCATGGCGATAAGTTTATCAACAAAGAACATCCGGGATTCAAACATTTTCTCGTGGATTAATACCGTACCTTCAACCTGGGTGGCCACCACCGTGATAATACTGGTGAGATCCGGGGGGAAACCCGGCCAGGGGGCATCGTCTATCTGGGGAATCATCCCTCCAAGATCCTGGATTACCTTCATTTCCTGGCCCGATGGTATGGTGATATTCCGGCCCTCGGTTTTCCAGCTGATACCCAGCTTGGCAAAAGCGAGGCGGCTCATTCGCAGATGTTCGGGGTCGGCATCCTCTATGGTGATTTCCCCGCCGG
>JGI24023J19991_10003014_pt1 | contig 11991 bp, 12 predicted proteins | sample Cruoilmetagenom1_FD_19991 | JGI IMG/M metagenome (IMG submission 19991)
GGGTTTCGCGACTTAACGCACCCCTGGAGACATAGGCCGAACCAATGACAATGGGAGCAATGCGCTTGACTTGCGAATGTTGTTTCAGGCTCAGGGCATCTTCCAGCGTCAGATCCCTGGGCGTTTCACCGCTGAATAAATTCAGTACACCGCCGCTGGTTTCTGTCTTGCCAGGAATCACAATAAGAAGATTGGTTCCCAGCGAAGAAAACTCTGCGGTCACATAACGCCGGGCACCTTCACCCAGTCCGGTTAAAATAATAATAGAGGCGACGCTGATGGTGATGGCCAGCAACGTGAGTCCGGCACGTAGTGGGTGTCTTGCAATAGCACTCATCGAGAAGCCGAGCATGTCTGTCAGGCGCATTGACATCAGTCTTTGCCTGTATCCACTGTAATGGCACCATCCACGAATTTGACCTTTCTGTGAGCGCGTTCACCCAGTTCAGGGTCATGGGTAACAATAACTAGTGTGATTCCCTGTGAATTCAATTCCTCCAGGATGTCGACGACATCCTGTCCCGAATGACGATCCAGGTTGCCAGTGGGTTCGTCGGCGAGGATAACCTTGGGTTGCATGATGGTTGCTCGTCCGATCGCGACGCGTTGACGCTGACCACCCGATAGCTGTTCCGGTTTATGATGGGCGCGTTCAGTGAGGCCCAAGGTCTTAAGGATTTTTTGAGTACGTTGATGCCGTTCCGCAACGGATATCCCCGCCAGCATCATAGGTAAGGCAATGTTTTCTGCTGCCGTGAGTCGAGGTAGTAAATGAAAAAACTGGAACACAAAACCGATTTGGGTGCTACGGATTTCAGCCTGTTGCTCGTCACTCAAATTGGTAACCAATTGCCCCTCAAGTTCGTAATCCCCTGAATTGGGATTGTCGAGCAGTCCGAGAATATTGAGCAGTGTTGATTTACCAGAGCCGGATGGGCCCATGATGGACAGGTACTCGCCATTATCGATGGACAGGTTGATATCCTTGAGGGCATGAACTTGTTGATCACCTACCTGAAAAATCCGGTTTATGTTGTTCAACTTGATCATTTGATGTTATTCGGCGATGACCTCTATGCCTGCCTCAACCCCTTTTTTATCAATCGATGTAACAACGCGCTGACCTTCTTCAAGACCACTTAAAACTTCTGTATAGACCCAGTTAGAAATTCCTTTGGTAATTGTCTTTTCTTCCAGTATCCCGGTATCAGGATTGATGATCAGAACGATATTGTCAGATTTGATGGCCTCGGTGGGTATGCGTAGTACTTTATGTTTTTCTTCGATAATCACTTCGACATCGGCACTGTAGCCCGGCAGCAGGCGCAGGATATCTTCTTTGTTGGTAAAGTCGACTTCGATGTCTACTGTGCGCGCCTGTTTTTCCAGGTCCTGAACATAGGGCGCGATACGACGGACTTTGCCATTAAAGGTCTGTTTTTTAAAAGCGTCGAGGGTAATGCGTGTCAGCATGCCTGTTTGCAGGTCCGGTGCATCCACCTCATCGATGGGCGCGGCCACAAAGGCGCAGGTCTGATCAAATAAATCCACAGTGGGTAGCGTCAGTACGCCAATCGGAGAGGGGGTTGCAAATTCACCGACTTCCCCGTTGACCTCGGCAACAATCGCGACAAATGGCGCGATCAGTTGGGTTCTTTGCAGCTGTGCCTGGGCGAGTTTTACCCTGGCCTTGCTCACCTGGATGCTGGTCTGTGCCGCGTGGCAGGCGGCCCGTTTCGCCATGGCGGAACCGATGGCGCGTTCGGCATCTTCTTCAGAGGCCAGATTTTTTTTGCGTAACGATTTAAGTCGACCGGCTTCTTTCTCTGCGACCTCGGCGGTGACGCAGGACTCACGCGCACGTGATTGACTGGCTCGGGTTTCTTCCTTGGCCAGGAGTAGCTCAGCCTTGATGTCGTCATTCCAGATTTCCAGTAGCAAGTCTCCTTTTTTGACCTTATCACCTTCAGTGATCAGCAGTCGGGAGATTTGCCCTGCCGTTGCCGGGGCCAGGCGTGCTCGTTTACAACTGCGAATAGTCCCTGCGCGGGTATTGGTGACGGTATTTTCAACGCTGCCGCGACTGACGGGTTTCAAGGTCACTTTGAGGGGTACAGTACGCGAGCTGTACCAGGAAAAAGCAATAATCGACAAGACCAGGATGATAATGACAATGAATTTTGCAGGTAGATGCATATATATTAGCTAGTGATGCTGGAGATTATTCAGTTATTCTTACAGCAAGGACATCGCATTTGGCATTATGTAACACGGGTGTTGCGGTGGACCCCAGTAATCGTTGCAGGCCATGGCGACCATGCGACCCGATCACGATCAGGTCGGCCTGTTTATCGTCAGCGTAACGGATAATTTCCAGCTTAGGTGTGCCGGTCAGCACGATCATATTATCCTTGTCGATTTTGTATTCATCGGCGATCTCTTGCAGGCTGGTCTCAGCCTGTTTGAGGATGGCTTCTTCATTGCTATGCCAGTCTGGGACGATGATAGGTTCATAGCCAAAATCCAGGGGAGGGAGGTACTCAACGACATGAGCCAGTAAAATGTCAGCCTGGTTTAGCCTGGCTATATCAATGCCACGCGCTAATACCTGTTTGCAGGCATTTGAAAAATCAATAGCAATGAGGACGCGACGATAATTAGACATTATTTTGCTCACCCGTTAATACATGGCTTAAGGCCATGTATTGTCATGTTGATGCCTGTCAAGTTGACAAGCATAGCAAAAGCATATCAGCTGATAGCATCGCGCAAGCTGATTCAGATCAATGAATAACAACTTCCCCGTCAGTGGGAAAGCAGGTGCTGGATTGTGTTATGTCAGGATACGAATAAGATCAGAAATTCGTTTTTCATCAGGCTCGGAGCCACGCAGTTCTTCCGTGTACAGGTAGGCGGCCAGGCGGGCCTGTTGATCCTGATTCAGATTAACACCTAGTTTTCTGGACATGTGTTCAGTCTTGACCAGGCATTCCTTCAGCATTTCCACATCAACTTCAGGGCGAGCACTGACATCATATTGTAACCATTCTGGTGTTACTTTCAGGATGCTGGCCAGTTTGATGATGTTGTCCTGAGACACATTACCACCTGACTCCCAGATTGAAACACTGGCACGGGAAATGTCCATGCGGCGTGCAAGCTCGGCCTGACTGATGCCAGCCTTGATTCTGGCTTTTTTGATTCTACTACTGAGATTTTCGCTTCGTCCTTTAAATGCATCAATTGCAGTATTTGTTTCCATGTTAGTATCTCATAGCTGTGATTAAGTAAAAACGACTCTCAATGAGAGCCACAGGTTCCATTGCTAAGTAAAATATACGTCCAAATCCACTGATGTTCAATACAATTTGCGTAAATCCTTGGAAAAAACTTTTCAGTTTTTGATCATTGTCACTCTATGGCGACCAATACAGATAAAATAGCCGAAATTCAGGCTCGAAATCCTCTCAATCGATGAGGATTCGCATGGATAGGTCGATGGCTGTGATATCTTTGGTCAAAGCGCCAATAGAAATATAATTAACGCCGGTTTTTGCAATTTTTTTAATGTTTTTCAGGGTTATACCACCTGAAGCTTCCAGTTCGGCCTTGCCTGCTGTTATGGCAACGGCCTCCTTGAGCATATCCGTACTCATATTGTCGAGTAAAACCCTGTCGGCCCCGGCAGCTAAGGCTTCCTGGAGTTGTGCCAGGGTTTCAACCTCCACTTCAATCATCTTGTCCGGGCTGAGCTGTCTTGCGGTTTCCACTGTCTGGTGAATCGACCCTGCGGCTGCAATATGGTTTTCTTTGATCAGCACGGCATCATATAAGCCTATGCGGTGATTACTGCATCCACCACAAAACACAGCGTATTTTTGTGCCATTCGCAATCCCGGTATGGTTTTGCGAGTGTCCAGGACCTCGGTATCCTGCCCTGCGATGGCATTGGCGTAGGTCCTGGCCAAGGTTGCTGTCGCCGACAGGGTTTGCAGAAAATTCAGTGCTGTACGCTCTGCTGTCAGGAGGACGCGGGCATTGCCCGTGATGTGGCAGAGAACATCATTGGCCTCAATCTGATCGCCATCCTCAACGTTCCAGCTTATTTCAGTTGACTTATCCAGTAGAAAAAATGATTCGTTAAACCATTCTTTACCGCATACCGTGGCAGTTTCGCGACATATAACACTCGCCCGTGCTGTTGTTTCGGCAGGGATGAGTGCGGCTGATACATCGCCATCGCCGATGTCTTCGTGTAGGGCGCGCTGTACTTGACCGCTGAGGTCATGTTTGAAGTTGATGATGGGTCTGTAGGCGTTATTCACTAACTTCAACAAGCTCAATTTCAAAAACTAGAGTGGCATTGGCAGGGATGACATCACCGGCACCCGTTGCACCATAGGCCAGTTCGGGAGGGACGGTTAATTGACGCGTTCCCCCTTCCTTCATACCGATAATGCCTTCATCCCAGCCTTTGATGACCATACCGCAGGCGATAGGAAAACTGAACGGTCGTTCGCCACCCTTGCTGGAATCGAACTGAGTACCGTCACTCAACCAGCCGGTGTAGTGGACAATGGCTGTTTGCCCCAGGCCAGTGGCTTCTTTGCCTGTGCCGACGACGGTATCTTCGTATTGCAGACCGGTTTCACTTGTCTGTGATGTCATTTGACTACCTTAAAAATGATTCTGTGTTGTTATTCTAACATGCTCAACACGGACGAATCAGGCGATTTCTGCTGACTGGAATAATGATACGGTCAGGGATTATTGATATTGACGAATAGTCAGTGTGTTACCTTTTTGTATCAATTCCAGTTTTTTCAGAACATTCATGCCGAGCAGGATCTCATCCCCCTGCATGTGAGGGTTGATGTTGGCTTTTACATCAAACAGCTCGATATCCCCCAGTTTTACCTGCTTAAGATGTGTACTGTAGACCTGAACGGTGCCATTGGCGGTTTGCACGTTCATGGCAAAGCCTTTTTTCAGCCCCAGGCGGCTGGCGACCTCGCCCGGAATAGAAATGGTAGTAGCGCCTGTGTCTAGAAAAAAGACGACCCTGGATTGATTGATTTCTCCCGTCGCTACGTAATGCCCGGCACGATTGCGAAGCAACTGTACTTCGCGTGCGCCGGAAGCATCCAGACGGCTTTGCAGGTCACTATTGGGGTTATGCTGTTTCTCGAGCAGGTTATTAAAAAACAGGGATAGCAGGCCCAGGACTATGATCCAGGCCATAATAATCATACCCTTACCGATAGATTTTGTGTTTTGATGTTCAGACATACGAGCAGTATATCGTTATTGGTGGTATCTGCGAAGCAGATACAAGCGCTGCCTAGATAGTGTAGAATCCGCGCATGCAGAACAGTACAGTACAGACAGAGCAAGGTCTCGAGCGCCTGCGCATAACCGAGATCTTTCATTCGTTACAAGGCGAGGCGAGGACTGTCGGCTATCCTACCGTCTTCATTCGTTTGACCGGGTGTCCATTGCGTTGTGGCTATTGTGACACCAGTTACGCCTTTACGGGTGGCGAGTGGATGGATCTGGATGCCATTACAGCCACAGTGGAGGGCTTTGGTGCCCGTTATGTCACGGTGACAGGTGGCGAGCCACTGGCTCAGAAGGCTTGCCTGCCTTTGCTGGAAAAACTCTGTGACCTTGGTTTCGAAGTGTCGTTAGAGACCAGTGGCGCCATGGACATTAGTGCTGTAGATGCCCGAGTCAGTCGTGTCATGGACCTGAAGACGCCGGGTTCAGGCGAACAGGAAAGAAATTGCCTGGAAAATATTGAACATTTAACCTCACATGATCAGGTAAAATTCGTGATCTGTGATCGTCAGGACTTTGACTGGGCCTGTCATGTGATAGGTGAGAACGATTTATTGAGTCGTTGCGAAGTCCTGGTATCGCCTGTTCACGGGCAACTGGCGGCTGCGACCCTGGCTGATTGGGTCCTCGAGTCGGGTTTGAATATTCGCTTTCAGATGCAGTTGCATAAACTATTGTGGGGTGATGAGCCGGGCCGATGACGTGATAAGTCTCATTCGCTGGCTGCAGACGGATGGACCGTTGGTAGAGCGTGCAATGGCTTGGTATCGGCGCCAGCTTCCAGGGTAATGATATGAAAAACAAGAAAAAAGCAGTAGTTCTGGTATCTGGAGGCCTGGATTCTGCCACGACTCTGGCGATAGCGGCCGAGCAAGGGTTTGCCTGTTATGCCCTCAGCTTCAGTTATGGACAGCGACATGTTGCGGAATTACGAGCGGCTGACAGGGTGGCGGCGTCTCTTGGTACCGTTGTGCATAAAACGACTACGGTCGATATGGGTTTCATAGGCGGGTCAGCACTGACGGATAGCCGCATCGATGTGCCAAGGCAATCCAGTGATGGTATACCTGTCACCTATGTACCCGCACGCAATACAGTCTTTCTCTCACTGGCCCTGGCCTGGGCCGAGGTGCTGGAGGCGTTTGATATCTTTATAGGTGTCAATGCGGTGGATTACTCCGGCTACCCGGATTGCCGACCAGAATACATACAAGCCTATGAACACATGGCCAATCTTGCCACGCGTTCGGGAGTTGAAGGCAGGCCGATTCATATCCATACCCCTTTGATTAATATGAGCAAGTCCGAGATCGTACTGGCGGGCTGCCGCCTAGGTATCGATTACAGTGAGACAGTCTCCTGTTATGACGCCGATGATGAAGGCAGGGCCTGTGGTGTCTGTGATTCTTGCCGTATTCGTCGTGCGGGATTCGAGGCGGCCGGTATCCAGGATCCAACCATCTATCGCTAAGTTATTGAATTTTATAAGCAGTGTTAGTTTAGAGCTGGATAAATGTCAATCGTCAGGGTAGAATAGCGGAGTTTTTTTCTAGGTTATCAGGCAATGACTGCCTGATGATAACAACAGTTTAGTTTGATTATTGAGGATATCTAGATGGTTTTTCAGGATTTTGCCAGCGCTCAGTCTGTATTTTTATGGGCGACATTCGTTGTAGCTTTCATTATGGGCGCAGTGGTCAATAAAACGAATTTTTGTACCATGGGTGCGGTCTCTGACTCAGTCAACATGGGTGATAATAGCCGTATGCGTGCCTGGTTTCTGGCCATTGCCGTGGCCATGATTGGTGTGGTGGTGATGGAAGCCCTCGGTATCGTCAATACCGACACCTCATTCCCTCCCTATCGTGGTAGCCAGCTGATATGGGCAGAGAACCTCCTAGGTGGCATCATGTTTGGTGTCGGTATGACACTCGCCAGTGGTTGCGGTAACAAGACGCTAATTCGTATTGGTGGTGGTAATATCAAGTCCATAATGGTGTTGGCAGTCATCGGCCTGATCGCCTATTACATGATTAACCCTTTCCCAGGCACTGACCAGACGTTGATGTCGGTCCTGTTTTTTGACTGGATTCGACCCATGGCGATTACGCTGAAATCACAGCAGGATCTGGGTTCCATGATCAATCCGGAAAATGCGAAAATAGCCCGTATGGTCATCGGTGGCGTGATCTCCCTGGTCTTACTCATTATCATATTCAAGTCCAGCGAGTTCCGTAGCAGTTTTGATAATATCCTCGGTGGTCTGGTGGTAGGCCTCGCTATTCTGGCCGGTTGGTATATCAGTGGTGCTTTGGTACAGATTGATGCCGATGGTGAGATGGTCAACCTGCTAGGTTATGCACAAAACTGGGATATGCTGGCCAATAGTGATGCGGGACGTCCTGCTGAAATGCGTTCATTAAGTACCCAGTCCTTTACCTTTATCAACCCAATGGGTCAAACTTATGGTTATGCGACGGGTGGTTTTGCTGCCAAATACCTGACCTTCGGCCTAATGGCCCTGTTCGGTATTGTTGCCGGCTCATTCCTGTGGTCACTGTTAACACGCAACTTCCGTATCGAGTGGTTTGCTTCTTTCAAGGATTTCATTAATCACCTGATTGGGGCGATCCTGATGGGCTTCGGCGGCGTATTGGCTGTCGGTTGTACCATTGGTCAGGGCGTTACGGGAGTATCCACCCTGGCGCTGGGATCTATGATTGCGCTGGTGAGTATTATTTTTGGTAGTGCCATTACCATGAAAATACAGCTCTACAAGATGATGTATGAAGATGCCAGTTTTGCGGCTGCTCTTATTACCGGTCTTGTTGATATGCGATTACTGCCAAAAGGTATGCGTAAATTGGAAGGAATCTAAAAAAAACCCACCGGGGGCTTGCGATTCCCGGTGGTTTCAGTATCATGCGCATTCAACTTTTTTCGGGCCGTTAGCTCAGTTGGTAGAGCAGTGGACTTTTAATCCATTGGTCGAGCGTTCAAGTCGCTCACGGCCCACCATTTTCTTTAGCAAAGGATGAGTAGAGTTAGCATGTTCTACTCATCCAACGCTTTTGTTCTTACTTCATTTACTCACTTGTTGGTTTAATAACTCATCTAATGTCATTGTTTGCTCTCTAGACTATAAAGTCTGGGCGATGTTTGTTTTTCCAGGGGATATCCTCTTAGTCTGGTTAGTGGATATTGGCTCGAGATCCAGAGGAAGGAATGCGTTAAGGCAATCTAGTGAAAGGGATAGATGCAGACCAAAAAAAACCCCGCGTCGCGGGGTTTTTTTTGGTCAATATACTGATATTTACATTTCAAGACCTGGGTTTGGCCCGAGACCTTTGATCTTGGGTTCGTTAAACTCGGAAATTTTAACGACAGTTTTCTGATTACGCAGGTATTCAGAAACCACATCCCAGATAGGTCGTCCTTCCAGAGGTTGTGCAACACTGGCCCACCCGGCCACCATGTAACTTTTGCCAGGCATGATTTTTTCGCCATTGAGTTCCATGTCGGTGATGCGCTTACCAATGGTTACAGTAGGATCAATTGCGAACTTGAGTCCACCTACCCTGACCATATCGCCACCTTGTTGGTAATAAGGGTCAGTATTAAAGATATTATCGGCAACATCTTCCAGTACGGTTTTAATAAATTCACCAGTCATGGGGTTGCGTGTGACAACAGGGTAAGTAAGTCCAGTCTGGGTCATGACATGGTCAAAGGTAATGTCCTGCCCGGGGAGTACACTGACACCCCAGCGAAAACCAGGAGAGAAGGCAATTTCAGCATCCTGGACTTCCATTAGTGCGTCACAGATCAACTGGTCAAAGGTACCGTTGAAATTGCCGCGACGATAGAGCAGGTCGCCAGAAACGGCCAGCTTTTCTTCCAGCTTCTCTTTCATGTTGAAGGTCTTACCTTCGAACGTCACATTCTGGTCACGCATCTTGGTGATGTAGCTTGCCATCGTGGTGTCTGGCTCGATCAAGTCGGAGAACACAGGCAACATCTTGAAGCGGAAATCGCGAACCTTGCCGTTCTTCACATCAAAGTCGAGTACCGACAGGAATTTACCATTGGAACCGGAGTTGATAACCAGTGTCTTGCCGCCCGCATTGCTGACCTCAACGGGTGCTGGGATAGCATCGTGTGTATGACCACCCATGATGGCATCGACACCTGTGACACGGCTTGCCATTTTCAGGTCAACGTCCATGCCGTTATGCGAGAGGACAACGACAACCTGTGCGCCTTCCCCACGAGCCTTATTGACCATTTCCTGCATGCTTTCATCACGAATACCGAAGCTCCAGTTGGGGACCATATAGCTGGGGTTGGCGATGGGTGTATAGGGGAAGGCCTGGCCGATAATAGCGACGGGGATTCCATTGATTTCCTTGATCGTGTAAGGCTTGAAGACTGCCTCCTCGAATTCACGATCCACCACGTTCTGGGCAACAAAATCGATATGCCCTTCAAAATCATTTTCGATAATTTCCTTGACGCGATTGGCGCCGTAGGTGAATTCCCAATGCCCTGTCATGACATCAACACCCAGCAGTTTCTGAGCGTCTACCATGTCCTGTGCATTGGTCCATACCGCGGTGCCGGAACCGCCACCCCAGGTATCACCACCATCCAACAACAATGCGCCGGGTCGAGAGGCGCGAATGCTTTTAACCAGAGTAGCCAGATGGGCAAAACCACCGACAGCACCATATTGTTTGGCCGCTTCAGAGAAGTTTTTATAGGTATAGGCGTGGGCATCAATCGTATTGTTCATCATGCCGTATTTTTTCAGGAAAGCATCGCCAACCAGGTGTGGTGGGTTGCCTTTCATGCCCGCAATGCCAATGTTCACATTGGGTTCACGGAAGTAAATAGGTAATAATTGACCATGACAGTCGGTGTAGTGCATCAATGAGACATTGCCGAAAGCAGGTACTTCATACATGTTACTCGGAGCTTTTAGTGCTTTGACTCCGTTGGATTTGTTAACTACTCCCTGATCACTCTGGGAGCCGGAATCGCATGCGGCCAGGTTAAAACCAGATGCACTGGCTATCGCTAGCATTTGCATAAATTCACGACGGGACATATTCATGGTGAAACTCCTCAAAAACTGTAATTCTATTTAATTGCGCCCAGGCAGCTCTGATTTATAGTAAGAATATTGAGCATGTGTCATACAAAGATGCTGGTAACGTTTAATTGAACTTATTTCTTTGTAAATAAGGCAAATATACCTTTTATGTGTTTGTATTTCTACTGCAAATAGGCTTTTATTCCATAAGAAATAGCAATGCACGCGATGAAAATGTATTAATCACACAGAGGCAGATTCCTGGCCTGGAAAAAATTAAGCTGTTTGCAAAATTTGAGCAGCAATGTAGGACGTTATCAGTCGATTATCTTCACCCTTCATCCACGAGATTTGCGAAGGGGTAAATGCAGGCGATAAAAAAACCCAGCCATTGGCCGGGTTTTTTTAGTCGAAAAGATTGCTCTTTACTGACGTAAGGCAGGTGCGTTGACCTCGAGTCCACTACTCATGTATGTATGGAAATACTCCAGAGCATTGTATTCATTTCCCTGAGCCTTGAATGGCTTGGCACGTACCTGTTTGTTACAACCGCCATAACGACGCTGCAGGGTACCAAAACCACGTGTTGGCCCACGTTTACCTTTCGCTTCACTGGATTTTTCCCATTTCTTGCGCCAGACAGGAAAGTGAGTGACATGACCTATTGCAGGGCTGAGCAAGTTACCACGAACCATATTGCCTGCGCTATAAACATGGCAATCCGCACATGAGAAGTTCAACTGACCACGTTTGGCATAAAACTGGCGTTTGCCATTTTCATAGATTGCCAAGGCGCGTGGATCGTTGGGTATCTTGGTGCTGATTTTCTTGCCACGAGACGTATACGCCATGTAAGCAGAGACGGCTGCGATTTTACCTTTTTTCCATCCCAGCTTTTTTTCGCCATTACTGACACGACAGGCATTGATGGCACCTTCCAGCGTGACGATTTTACCCGTTGCTGCATCAAATTTAGGATAGTTTTGACGAATGCCGATACCGCCGTTTTTGAAACAGCTGGCATACGTCTTACCGTTGGCAAAAGGTTTGTTGAACAGTTCCTTGCCAAGTGCAACCCCGTCTTCGTAGGCTGGTGCGAAGTCTTCAAACTCCAGCCATGCATCACGTCGAGCCGCATCGATGGAATAGATGCCGTCTTTAAAATCGGACATTTTGGCATCAGGGAACCGCTTCTTGAAGTAGGTTTTGAATGCCTGTAAATCTCCGCTTGGACTCGCCGTTGCCACTAAAGGCGCACCTGCAGCTATGCTGAAAGCGGTGGCGATAAGTAGGATTTTTTTCATTATTTCCTCCAGTATTCTATGTGGATAAGCCAGTTTGGAGAGGTTTACTTCACCGTCACTGTATGTGAATCACTGGCACCGGTATTGTCGTTCCAGGTAAGCTTGACACTATCTCCCGCGGCCGCGCCCTTGAACTTCATAGACAGGTAAGGGTTGGCAGAGATCGCCGCGCCCCAATCTGCATCCAGGACACTCTTGCCATTGTGTTCAACGACCAGCTTCTGAATAAAATGAGCAGGAATCATCTTGCCCGTTTTT